>TARA_B110000438_G_scaffold93399_1_pt1 | contig 10250 bp, 6 predicted proteins | sample TARA_B110000438 | Tara Oceans TARA_B110000438 (sample SAMEA4398413) | marine metagenome | biome: Polar Biome; feature: [MES] marine water layer (ENVO:01000295) within the mesopelagic zone...; material: water (ENVO:00002006), including particulate matter (ENVO:01000060) such as......
GGATCAGATTTATCTTCATGAATAAGTACAGTTAAACCATTTGGCAATATCCACTTTTCATAGGATATATCTAATGGATTTGAACTAGGAATATTTACTAATTTAGCATCATTTTCTGTTTGAGAATATGCTATTGAAGTTAATAGAAGAGAAGATAAAAAAAATAATTTTTTAATAATCATTTTGATGTATGTTAATTAATAAAATTTTTGGTTAACAAAAGTATATTAAATTACATATATTCCTATCGATTATAATAAGAATTTTATGATTTATATAAGTGGTGTATTTTTCTGTCTAATTATTAGAATCATCAGATTCAGATTTATCTTGCTTATCAGCTAAATTTTTATCATTAAAAGAATTACTTTCTAGTTCATCATCATTTCCTTCATCCTCGCTCTCTATAGCTTCAAATTTAGAAACTTTTGCTACTGAAGCAATTAAATCATCATCTCTTAATCTAATTAATTTCACACCTTGAGTTGCACGTCCCATAACTCTTAGTGTATCAACACCAATTCTAATAGTTATTCCAGATCTATTTATTACCATTAAATCATCTTCATCTGAAACATTCTTTAAAGATATTAGCTGACCTGTTTTATCCGTAATATTTATAGTTTTAACACCCTTTCCACCACGATTAGTAATTCTATAGTCTTCAACAGCAGATCTCTTTCCATAACCATTCTCAGCAACAACTAGAACACTTGAATTAATATCTTCAATGCAAATCATCCCAACCACTTCGTCATTATCATTAGCAAGTCTAATTCCTCTTACTCCAGCAGCTGTTCTACCCATTGATCTAACTTTTTCTTCTTCAAAATGAATAGCTTTACCTGATTTTACAGCCATCATAATATGTGAATTACCAGTTGTCATCTTAGCTTCTAAGAGTTGATCACCTTCTCTGATAGTAATTGCATTAATACCATTTGTTCTAGGTCTTGAATATGCCTCTAAAGATGTTTTTTTAACAACACCTTTCTTAGTACACATCATTATATAATGTGAATTAATATAATCTTCATCTTTAAGATCCTTAGTATTGATGTAAGCCATTACTTTATCATCCTTAGGAATATTAATTATATTTTGAATGGCTCTTCCTTTTGAAGTTTTAGTGCCTTCTGGTATTTCATATACTTTTAACCAAAAACATCTTCCCTGTTTTGTAAAGAATAGCATATAATCATGATTGTTGGCCATAACCATTTCTTCAACAAAATCTTCTTCTCTAGTTGTAGCTCCCTTAGAACCAACTCCACCCCTTCCTTGAGATCTATATTCACTTAAAGTTGTTCGTTTAACATAACCTAAATGAGATATCGTAATCAGTACCTCATCATTTGGTATCATATCTTCAATACTAACTTCAGAAGATGAAAATTCAATATTTGATCTTCTTTCATCACCATATTTTTCTTTAACTTCTTTAAAATCATCAGTTAGTAATGTGAATCTTAAGTTTTCATCTGATAAAATCTCTTTAAACCTATCAATTCTCTTCATTATCTCAGCATGTTCTGATTTAATTTTATCCATTTCAAGACCTGTAAGTTTTTGAAGTCTTAATTCAAGAATTGCTTTAGATTGAATTTCTGAAAGATCAAAATTAGATATTAATCCATTTCTTGCATCTTCAGGAGTTCTAGATGATCTTATCAATTTAATAATAGAATCAAGATTATCTAAAGCAATCAAAAGTCCCTCCAAAATATGAGCTCTCTTTTCAGCTTGATTTAATTCAAATTCTGTTTTTCGAATTAAGACAGAATGTCTGTGCTCAACAAAATATTTTATTAATTCTTTTAAATTTAATAATCTTGGTCTTCCAGCAACTAATGCAATATTATTTACACTAAAAGAAGATTGTAAAGAAGTAAATTTATAAAGCTTATTTAGTACAATATTTGGAATAGCATCTCTTTTTAAATCGTATACAATTCTCATTCCTTTTCTATCTGATTCGTCTCTAATATCAGATATCCCGTCTAATTTCTTACTATTTACAAGATCAGCAGTTTGTTTAATAAGATTTGATTTATTAACCATGTAAGGAATTTCTTCAACAATAATTCTTTCTCTTCCCTTATTTTCATCAAATCTTACCTTTCCTCTAACAACAATTCTACCTCTTCCAGTCTCAAATGCAGATCTAACTCCATCATAACCATAAATTGTTCCACCTGTAGGAAAATCAGGTGCTTTAATATAATTCATTAAATCTGAAATTTGAATTTCTCCTCTTTTCTCAATGTAAGCAATAACACCATCAATAACTTCAGTTATATTATGTGGTGGCATATTTGTTGCCATACCTACTGCAATTCCAGTAGCACCATTAAGTAAAAGATTTGGTAATCTAGCTGGCAATACTGAAGGCTCTTTTAATGTATCATCAAAATTATCATTCCAATCAATAGTATCTTTATCAATATCCAATAGCATATCCTCAGCAGCCTTTTTCATTCTTGCTTCTGTATATCTCATCGCTGCTGGATTATCACCATCAACAGAACCAAAATTTCCTTGGCCATCAACCATCATATATCTCAAACTCCATTCTTGTGCCATTCTAACCATAGCATCATATACTGAAGTATCTCCATGTGGATGAAACTTACCTAATACTTCACCAACAATTCTTGCTGATTTTTTATATGCTGTGTTCGATTTAATACCTAGCTCATGCATTCCAAACAATACTCTTCTGTGTACTGGCTTAAAACCATCTCTAACGTCAGGAAGAGCTCTAGAAACAATTACAGACATTGAATAATCAATATACTTTGATTTCATTTCCTCTTCAATATTGATTGAAATTATTTTTTCTCCCGTTGACATAAAATATTAGATATTTTGATTAGAAAACAAATTAAAGAAATTTAGTAAATTTAATGTAATAAAATAAGCTATTTTTCGCTCTGAAGTTATGAACAATATCTGTTAAGAAAATAGTAACTATTTATCCATTAATTATAAGAATTTTTCTAATATATTGCAAAAGTTTATATAATTAATATTTATTAAAAAAAAAATGAATACAGGTTTCTCAAATAGAATGAAAGAAGTCTTCACTTTTGTACGTGAAGAAGTAATAAGATTAGGTCATAATTCAATTCGAGTTGAACATTTATTTCTTGGTATCCTTAGAGATGGCGGAGGCTCCGCAATTGAAGTTTTAAAAAATCTTGATGTTGATCCAATTGATTTAAAAACTATTATTGAAAATACAATTAAAATTGATCTAGATAACAATACTCTAAATAAAAATGAAATTTCATTTAGCAAACAAGCAGAAAGAATTTTAAAAAAATCTATTCTTGAAAGAAAAAATCTTATTGAGGATGAAATTAAAACTATACATGTCTTATTATCAATTCTTCTAGATGATAATAATATCATTACAACAACCTTAAAACATTTACATATTGATTATGAAATTATATTAGAAGAATATCAATCATTAAATATTAATATTATTTCTGAAGATAGTGATGCTTATAGTGAAGAAAATGTTAATGAAGATGATAGTATATTTGGGCCATCTAGTACACCTAAAGAAAAAGAAAAAAGTTCAAAAACTAGTACTCCTGTATTAGACAATTTTGGAAGAGACTTAACTTTATATGCAAAACAAGGAAAGTTGGATCCTATTATTGGAAGAAATCAAGAAATTGAAAGAGTTTCACAAATTTTAAGTCGAAGAAAAAAAAATAACCCAATTTTGGTAGGTGAACCTGGAGTTGGGAAATCTGCTATTGCAGAAGGTTTGGCATTAAGAATTATTAATAGAAAAGTTTCAAGAAATCTTTTTAATAAAAGAATTATTATGCTTGATCTAGCTGCAATTGTTGCTGGAACAAAATATCGTGGTCAATTTGAGGAAAGACTTAAAAGTATTATTACTGAACTTGAAAATAATAAAGAAATTATTTTATTTATTGATGAAATTCATACATTAGTTGGAGCAGGAGGCGCATCAGGATCTTTAGATGCATCTAATATGTTTAAACCTGCGTTAGCTAGAGGAGAATTACAATGTATTGGAGCTACTACATTAAATGAGTATAGACAATATATTGAAAAAGATGGTGCACTTGAAAGAAGATTTCAGAAAATTATAATCGAACCCTCTAGTGTGCAAGAAACAATAGAAATTCTCAGAAATATTAAACATAAATATGAAGAGCATCACAATGTTTCATATACAGATGAAGCTATTAAATCATGTGTATATCTAACAAATAGATATGTAAGCGATAGGTTTTTTCCTGATAAAGCAATTGATGCATTAGATGAAGCTGGCTCTAGAGTACATATAACAAATATTAAAGTCTCAAAAAAAATTACTCATTTAGAAGATAAAATTTCAATTACCTCTTCTAATAAAGTTAATGCAATTAAGCAACAGAAATTTGAAATAGCAGCAAATCTTAGAGATCAAGAAAAACTTTTAATTCAGACTTTAGATAAAGAAAAAAGAAAATGGGAAAAATCTGTAAAGACAAAGAAAGAAATAGTTGATTCAAATCATATTGAAGATGTTGTAAGTATTATGACAGGAATTAAAGTTCAAACAGTTGCTTCTAAAGAAAAGAAAGTATTGTCTAAAATGACAAATATTATTAATAAAAGTATAATTGGTCAAACTGAAGCTGTTAATAAAGTTGTTAATGCGATAAGAAGAAATAGAGCAGGATTAAAAGACCCTAATAAACCAATTGGATCATTTATATTCATTGGACCAACAGGTGTAGGGAAAACACAACTAACAAAAGCATTATCTAAAGAAATGTTCAATTCAGAGGAAGATTTAATAAGAATTGATATGAGTGAATATATGGAAAAATTTGCTTTATCTAGATTAATTGGTGCTCCCCCAGGATATGTTGGATATGAAGAAGGCGGACAACTTACTGAAAAGGTTAGAAGAAAACCATATTCTGTTGTTTTATTAGATGAAATTGAAAAGGCTCACCCTGATATCACCAACTTACTCTTGCAAATTCTTGACGAAGGATATATAACGGATAGTTTAGGTAGAAATGTTGACTTTAGAAATACAATCATAATTATGACTTCAAATATTGGTTCTAGACAACTAAAAGATTATGGAAATGGAATTGGTTTTAGCTCTTCAAAACAAAGAAACAACTTTGATGATGAATCTAGAAGCATAATAGAGAAGGCTCTTAAAAAACAATTTAGTCCAGAATTTTTAAATAGAATTGATGAAATTATTCATTTCAAGAGTTTAAACAGAGATAATATTTTAGAGATTGTTAATATTGAAATAAAATTAATAATTGAAAGAATAAAAGTAATTGGCTATAGCACTAAAATAACTAAAGAAGCTAAATCATTTATAGCTAATGAAGGGTTTGATAAAAGACATGGTGTAAGACCTCTAAAAAGAGCTATACAAAGATTATTTGAAGATCCTATCTCACAATTAATTATTGATACAAATATAGACAAGGAAGAAATTATTAGTGTATCGCTTTGTAAAAACAAAAAGAAGTTAGTTTTTAAGAATAAAAAATAAAAAGATTATCTTAATTTTTAATACTTATTGAACTAATATATTTATAATGTCTATTTACGAAAGATTCATAAATTTTACTACCCTTTACAGAAGCAAAAGCACTTAATATTTTTTTTAATAAAGGAGAATTAACTTTACTAATAATATTTTTTCTGTCATTTGTCATTAATTCTGAAGCTTTTATAATATTTTCAGTAATATCATTATGTTTAATTAATGATAACTTATTATTACTTAAATTTACAAGATGAGTATCTAATGTTGAAGCTACGAGTAAATCACAATACAGGAAACTTCCACCCTTTTTCAAAACTCTAGTAACTTCTCTAATAAATTTAGTTAATGAAGGATAACAGTGTGATGATTCAACATTAATAACCACATCAAAATAATTATCTTTAAAAGGAATATTCTCTGAATCTCCTAAAACAAAACTTAAATTATCTATATCATAAGAGTCATTTGATAATTTAATAGAGTTAGAGGAAATATCTATTCCAGTTACTGATAGGGGATCATGATATCTAGCAATAAATGAAGCACCTCCTCCTCTACCAGAACCAACTTCTAATATATTTAGTCCCTTTAGATTAATCTGAGAAGCAACATGATGATATAATTGAATTGGATATCTTTCATTTTCATCATTCTTATCTAGTTCAAGATTATAATTATCTTTAAAATAACCATAATTCATTAACTTAAATTCATCATCCTTAAATCTTTTAGATATAAAATTATACCATATTTTCCAACAAAATTTTTTTGCTTTTGGAAATATATTAATTATATAAAAAAAGATTTTATAAAACAAAACTATTTTTCTGGAGATTTAAGATAATTTGACATTGATTCTTCACTCATTCCCATATATGAAAATCCTCCATCATGAAAAAGATTTTGCATAGTAACTTTCTTCGTATAATCAGAAAATAAAGATATTGTATAAGATGCACATTCATCAGCTGTAGCATTACCTAAAGGAGATAAATCATCTGAGAATTTAAAGAATATATCAAAACCCTTTACACCACTTCCTGCTGTAGTATCAGTAGGAGATTGTGAAATAGTATTTACTCTTACTTTTTTTCTTACGCCATAATGATATCCAAAACTTCTTGCAATAGATTCAAGAACAGCCTTATTATCTGCCATATCATTATATGTATGAAAAACTCTTTGAGCAGCAATATATGATAACCCAACTATTGATCCCCACTCATTCATTGCATCAAGATTCCATGCAGATTGCATTACTTTATGAAAAGATAAAGCTGAAACATCAAAACCTTTCATTGTATAGTCATAATTTTGTTTATAGTAAGGATTACCTTTTCTAACATTTACAGACATTCCAATTGAATGTAAAACAAAATCAATTTTACCACCAAGCTCTTTTATTGATTCAATAAAAAGATTATTTAAATCCTCCATATTGGTAGCATCTGCTGCAATAACTATTGAATTTGTCTCTTTTGCTAATAAATCTATTGACCCCATTCTTAATGCTATAGGTGCATTTGTAAGAACAAATTTAGCGCCTTCAGCATGAGCATGTTGTGCAACTTTCCAAGCAATAGATTTATTATCTAAAGCTCCAAAAATAATACCACGTTTTCCCTTTAATAAATTATTATTCATATTTAAAATTTTTACAAATATATAATTATTGATTTAACAATTCTTTAGCATTTGAAATTGCTGCATCTGATATTTTTTTACCACTTAATAATTTAGCGATTTCTATTATTCTTTCCTTTTTGTTTAATAATCTAACTTCTGTTTTAGTAATATTATTTTCGATAAGTTTAGATACTTTTATATGATTGTCAGATTTTGATGCAATTTGTGGTAAATGAGTTACAGAAATTAATTGGGTAGTTTTACTAATACTTTTCATAAGATCACCCATGTAACTTGCTATCTTTCCAGAAACCCCAGTATCAATTTCATCTAAAATTAATGTTTGAATACCATCATAATTTGCAATTTTATATTTTAAAGCAAGCATTAAACGTGAAATCTCACCACCAGATGCAATTTTATTTATGTCTTGAACAGAAACTCCTGGATTAGAGCTAAATTGAAATTTTATGTTATCATCTCCAGTAGAATCAAGATTGTTTTTTTTATCAATTTTTATTTTAAATGATGCATGAGGCATAGCTAATAAATTAAGTAAATCTTTAATCTCTTTCTCAAATTGAGGTATTATTTTTTTTCTTGAAATTGAAAGATTATTTGCAGAATTAATTAGTTTTTTAGAATTATTATCAATTTCACTTAATATTTTTTTCTTTCTAACTTCAAAATTTTCATAAATATTAAGTTCTTTCTTAATTGATTCATGAATACTTAGTAAATCAGAAAGATTATTTACATTATGTTTATTAAATAACTTATTAATTATATCCTGTCGATTTAAAAGTTCATCAAGATTATGATAATTATTATTAATAGTTTCAGAAATTATTGATAACTCATCAGAAATATCTTTTAAATCAATAAGATTTGCTCCAACCCTATTTTCAAGTTCTTTAAATTTATCAAATCGAGAAAGTATCTTTTTTATTTTACTTAAATAATCTATAACATAATTTTCATCAGATAAAATTTGAATTGAGTTATTTGCTATATCAGATATTTCACTAATATTCTGTAAAGTATCAATTTTATTTTCAAGTTTTTCATATTCATTTATTTGAATTTCATTAACAATAATTTCATTAGAATGAAATTTATAAAGTTCATAATCCTTATCGCTTAAAATTCTTTTATTGTTAAACGTTTCTAATTTGTCAAGAAGTTTATTATGGTTATCATATAATAAATGATATTCATTTTTTATCTCTGAATTACAAGCAATCTTATCCAATATATTTAATTGCTCTAAATTATTTTTAATTAACAAATTTTCATGTTGAGCATGTATCTCAATAACCAATTTACTGAATTCTGATAAAATTGAAACTGATACTGGAGTATCATTAATAAATGATCTGCTTTTACCATATTGATTAATTTCTCTTCTAATTAATGTGTTGACATAAAAATCAAGATCATATTTTTCAAAAAATGAAATAATTTTATTAGAAATTATAAATTCAGCTTCAATTACACATTTATTAGTATTTAATTTTGATCTATCAATTCTTTTACCAAAGAGAAGAGACATTGCATCTAAAATAATAGATTTACCAGAGCCAGTATCTCCAGAAATTACAGTAAAATCACTTAAAAAATTTATATCTAAATTATTAATTAAAGCATAATTATTAATTTTTAAATTTTTTAGCATTTATTTAATCTAGATTAGATTCTAATATTTTTTGATATTTACTTGAGTTTGTTGGATCAATTTCAATAAGTGTTTTTACTATTCGTGCTTTTTCATTAGGGAATGCTTCTGAGTAAATTTTAACAATTTCGTCTGATTTAGCATCAAAAAATAATTTTAGCAGAAATGAAGATGGATTTTCTCTATAAATATCTTTTAAAGATTCAAGAGCTTCAGTAATTTCGAATCTGGCATCATCAGGTTCTTCTGCAAGCTTATCAAGACCTAATCTATGATAAGTATACAAACATCTTTGATATGCATTATATCTTGGATCAGCAAGATCGTAAGCAAGCCAATATCTATTTCTATCACTTTCAAAGGCTCTCCAACCTTTTTCAGAGACATTCTGAGCATTATTAACTATTTTTTGAGAAACTCCAATATATTCCATGCCTCCATCCTCAGAAAATGTTGAAAAATCTAAAGCAATTATAATATTAACATAAAATGCTATAACAGATGTTAAATTAGATAGATGCGTATTAACTGTAAACTCTAAAGCTTCGAATTCTTGATAATTAAATTTAAAATTTTGATCCTGATAATTTAGAATTGTTGCTTGATAAGATGTTCCAAAGACAGGTCTTTTACTTTGAATCTGAAGTGTACCTTCAAAAACATCATTTGATATCATTTTACTAATATTAATCATTATTGAACATTCAATACGTTCTTCATTTTCAATTTTTGTATTTGTCCATTTAGTATTATTAACAAATTCATAAATAGATTTTTGAAGTGAAGTAAATATTTGTCTATCACTTGTTTGAATCTGATTAGAATTAACCATTACATTGCAAATTAGTTCTTGGGAAAATAAATTATTAGTAATGAATAAAAAAAGCAAAAGAATATATATTTTCATCTCCTATGAATTAGAATTTTAGCAAAAATATCTTTAGCAACTTCAAGCTTAGGTTTTATTTTAAAATTATCAATATTATTTTCAGAATCTATAATGGTTATTTTATTAGTATCATGTATGAATCCGGCACCCTTGTCTTTTAAAGAATTTAATATAATTAAATCTAGTTTTTTATTTATTAGCTTATTCTTTGCATTTTCAAGCTCATTTTCTGTTTCTAAAGCAAAACCTACAATATACTGAGATTTATTTTTATTTAAAGACATATCGTGTAAAATATCTTTTGTTGGCTTTAAGTTAATAATTAAATTATTATTTGATTTTTTAATTTTATTTGAAGCTTGAGAAATAGGGGTGTAATCTGAAACAGCAGCAGAAAATATGCCAATATCATTAGATTTAAAATTATTTTTTACTGTCTGATACATTTCATCCGCACTAGTAACATTTATAACTTTAATGTTTATATGCTTAATATTATTATTATT
>TARA_B110000438_G_scaffold186555_1_pt1 | contig 10243 bp, 7 predicted proteins | sample TARA_B110000438 | Tara Oceans TARA_B110000438 (sample SAMEA4398413) | marine metagenome | biome: Polar Biome; feature: [MES] marine water layer (ENVO:01000295) within the mesopelagic zone...; material: water (ENVO:00002006), including particulate matter (ENVO:01000060) such as......
ATTGATGTAGAAATTTCTACACAAGAATTGGTTCCTGGTGATATTGTAAAGTTGGAAGGAGGTTTGAATGTACCAGCCGATATAAGAATAATAGAAGCATTCCAATGCAAAATCGATGAGTCGGCTCTAACCGGAGAATCTCACACTGTTAGGAAAAATCCGAATGTCTGTGATAATGATACGATACTTGCAGAAAGAATAAACATGGCTTATATGGGCACTTGTGTCGCAACTGGGAGAGCGGTTGGTATTGTTGTTGAAACGGGTATGAAAACCGAGTTAGGCAGAATCGCAACAGATATTGTCGGTAGTAAATCCCCTCCAACTCCTTTGGAAATGAAATTAGAATCGTTAGGCAAATTCCTTGGATTTGTTGCTCTAATAGTAGCATTTCTCTTAGTGTCACTAAAAATGCTAATCGCTTATGGTGATCCAAATATTGACATTTGGGATGCAGCATTAGAACAATTCATGGTCGCTGTGGCGATTTTCGTTGCAATTGTTCCTGAGGGTTTACCAATTATTTTGGTAATCACTCTAGCTCTAGGAATGCGAAACATGGCTCAACATAAGGCGATTATTAGGAGAATGAAGGCAGTGGAAACTCTCGGTTCAACTACTGTTATTTGTTCAGATAAAACAGGTACTTTAACTAAAAACCAAATGACTGCTCGTCAAATAAGCACCTCTTTTGGAAAATTCGACATCTCTGGAAACGGATTCAAACCAGAAGGAACTTTGATGAAAGAAGGCTCAAATGTCTCCGATACGGAAATGTCGTCATTACAAAATGACCTTGGTTTCAGATTAACAGCCGCATGTTTGGCATTATGTCACAATTCTCAAATTTCAAAGGTTGATGGGAGATGGCAGGCGATAGGAGATCCAACGGATTCTGCTTGTGCTGTCGCAGGGTGGAAAATCAATGGCGATGTAAAGAAATTCGCACAACGTCATCCACGTATCCATGAGTTCTTTTTTGACTCCGTTAGAAAGAGAATGACAGTTATTCATGAATACGAGGGTGAAAAATGGATATTCTCTAAGGGTGGAGCAGGTGGATACAAGACTTTAGTCGATAGAAAAATACTAGATGGAAAGATTCAACCAATCGGGCAATCTGATTTTGATAGTGCAGTCGAGTCCAATAAGGACATGGCATCGAAAGCAATGCGCGTATTAGCATTGTGTGCTAGAAAGATGGGTGATGATGAAAATATTGATGATGTAACTAAGATAGAGTCTGGATTCATTTACTTGGGACTAGTTGGAATAATGGATCCTCCGCGCCCCGAAGTGGAAGAGGCAATCGCAATTTGCCAAAGAGCTGGAATAAAGGTAAAGATGATTACTGGAGATCAACAAATTACTGCTAATGCAATAGGTTTGGAATTAAATATTACAGATGGGATAGTTCCAGCGGTAAATGGCCATCAGTTATCCAATTACACTGATGAAGAAATGATAGATGTGTGTGGCGATACAAGCATATTCTCTCGCGTGACACCAGATCAAAAGATGCGGATAGTTTCATCTTTACAGGAAAATGGTGAAATCGTTGCAATGACAGGAGATGGAGTAAATGATGCGCCAGCATTATCACGGGCAAATATTGGTATCTCAATGGGAATAGCGGGTACAGATGTTGCAAAGGACGCTTCTGACATGGTTTTACAGGATGATAACTTTGCAAATATTGTATCTGCCATAGAAGAAGGAAGAAAAATTTATCAAAACATTCGAAACTTTGTAAGATACCAGATTTCAACAAATGTTGCTGCTGTAGCATTAATCATTGTCTCTACATTCATATTTGGCTGGAATTTACCACTTACAGCTACTCAAATATTGGTAATCAATATCCTAATGGATGGCCCTCCCGCGGTTGCACTTGGTGTTGAAAAGAAGCATGGAAGCGTGATGAATAGGCCGCCGCGTCCAGTTCAGGAAGGATTACCGAGTCTTTCTGATATTGCATTAATATTCTATCTTGGAATTGTCATGGTAACGGGAACTCTCATAATTTTCTTCCTTGCTGGTGGAGGCGTTGAGGTCTGTGATGGACTACCATTTACCGAGGAGGATTTATCTCAGCACTTTGACCGCAATGCGTGCTTGGTTGGAGATTCTGCAGCAATAGAAGACTGGGAGAGTTATTCAGAAGATAGATTCGTTTATGCCCAAACAATGACATTCGCAGTTTTCGTAGTATTCCAATTATTCAATGTAATGAATTGCCGAAGTAGCGAGGATAGTGTTTTCAAATTGGGACTATTCTCTAACAAAGCAATAAATTATGCAGTTGTGATATCGTTCTCACTACTATGGCTAATAATTCATAACTCGTCTGAAGTCATACCTATTCTCAATGTCCAGGTTGGTTCACTATTATCTACAATTGAACTAGAAGGGAAGGATTGGCTGATAATAATGGCTGTCGCATCAGGAGTATTTATCGCTGAAGAATTTAGAAAATTCCTTGTCTATTCTCGAGTGTTTGCAATCGGTAAGAAAAGAGCATAATTGAAGGTGAAATAATTATGCAACAGTGGTCATCAACTCAGTTACTTGCAGGTTGCCAGAATGACTGGCAACAGAGGCTAGCCGAATCATTAGAATCCGAGCATTGGAGTGAAACAATCACTCCGATCGCTGAGAAGGTTGCTTTAGGGGAGAGATTGAGTATTGAGGATGGATTGATCCTATATCATCATCAGAATCTTAACGAAGTGGGCAGGTTAGCTGATTTTGTCCGTAAATCACGTTTTGAAAACTTTGCATTTTTTAATTCGAATGTACATGTGAATCAAACTAATGTTTGTGTCTTAGCATGTCGCTTTTGTGCCTTTAGAAGAAGTAAGAAATCTGCTGACGCCTATTCACTGGACATTGAGGCATATGTTGATGATTTGTCGAATTATGCAGAATATGTTGATGAAGTTCATTCAGTCGGAGGATTACATCCGGATTGGGATGTTTACCATTATCGAGACTTATTCAAAACAGTAAGCGAGAAATTCCCTCATATCACAATTAAAGCATTGACAGCAGTTGAAATAAAACATCTTTCACAGTTGTCTAGTATGTCTTACAGAGAGGTTTTGACGATACTGAAGGATGCAGGACTTGGTAGTTTACCTGGTGGGGGTGCAGAAATATTAGATGATGGGGTCAGGGCAATAATCTGTAATGGGAAAGAGAGTTCTGAGGAGTACTTGGAGATTCATAGAACCGCTCATCAAATCGGCTTGCCTTCAAATTGTACCATGCTATTTGGAACAGTTGAAACGCTAAGGCATCGTCTAATCCACATGGATAAATTGCGCAAATTGGCTGACGAAACTGGAGGGTTTCAGTGTTTTGTGCCATATCCGTTCTTGCCTGATTCATCCAGGCTGCCTGAAGCTCAATGTGCTACAGGAACTGAAGTATTACGAACCATTGCAGTTTCAAGGTTAATGCTTGACTCTATACCGCATATCAAGGCATATCGAATGAATATTGGTGATGGGTTAGCGGAATTAGCATTACAGTTCGGTGCCGATGATATTGATGGAACGGTACAAAAGGAATCTATTATGCATTTAGCAGGATCTACTGCGCCGTTAGATCATGATTTGAGTAAATTGTCTAAATTGATTGAAAATGCTGGATGTATTCCTGTAAAGAGGAATACAACATATGAACGATTTGAAAGATTCATTGCCCCAACTCCAAAGCCAATACGCGGTTTGAAAATGGCCCAATAACTCAAACCAATTATGAGTTACACCTTTCAGTAGTAGGCCCTCCCTCGCATCATGGCGACCCATGGTTGGACGAGGACAATCGGTCGTGTTTCCTTTCTCAATTGTGACCCTTTATTCTATGGTCTTGATGAAACATGGAATGTTTTACCAGCACCACCTTCATGGTTAACTGGTCATTTGCTACGCAGAGATTGTGTACTAGCACCAATTCCTGCTGCCGATTATGCAAAACATGCTGACGAATTAATATTAATTCCGGATATTGGTATTTGTTCTAAGGGGGAAGTCGGTAGTGTACTATTATTTTCAAACAAGAAATTAGAAAAAATGGAATCTATTGCTTTGCCTTCTGATTCGGCAACATCGGTAGCACTTTTGAAGCATCTTTTGAAGATCAAGGGATTGAATCCAACTTTGACCCAAATGGGCCCAGATTTTGATTTGATGCTAGATAATTGTGATGGAGCACTACTGATTGGAGATAGAGCACTAGAGAGTGCAAAAGAGTATCCTTCAATGGTACAATTAGACTTAGGGCAAGCATGGCTAGAGAAATCAGGAAAACCGATGGTTTTCGGGGTCTTCGCAGCTAGAATTGACACTCCTAAAGAAATGATAATTGCAGCACACAACGCTCTTGAGTCAAAGTTGGCTCTTTTCGAGACCAGTTCTGAACAAAGAGATGCTGTAATCAATTGGTCCATTAGCCGTTCTGAATTATCTTACGAGAGATTGGACCGATATTTCGGAGAGGTATTCAATAGACTTGATGATGACCATCTAGCCGGATTGAACCAATTTTTGATAGAAGCATGTGAACTGACTGCCGGTGCCCAATTCTGTTGGTAATCAATCACTGTTAGTCAAACGATCAAGAGCATCATCCATTACTTGATTATCGTTTTGCCCAGTAACGACTCTGCGGGTTTTGATGACTGGTTTCTTAGTTGATACTTTCTTAGCAATAACTGGAGCAGTCTGTTCGCTTATAGAACTCAATGTAGTACGCTTTCCCGTCACAGCGGTGCCGTCACGACTTCGTTTAACACTACCAGACCTTCTCCGTACAACCACAGGTGCAATATCATCTTCATCGTCGTAAAAGCCACCGATGGTAGATTCTGATTCGTTTTGCGAAACAGCCTCACTAGGTTGTGACTTTTTGCGGCCAATTTTTCTTTTTATCTGCCGCTTTCTCATTAATTCCTCATGGGTCAATGATTCTTCTTCCTCTTCCTCTTCCTCAAATTCATTCTCTTTAGTTCCTTCAGGGATGTCATCAAAGTCATCAAATGCAAATTCTAAATCAACATTACTAGCATTTCTTGTTCTAATATAGGTTAATGCTGATGCGGTTAGCATCAAGATAGCGAATATTGCAATCCATGGATATTCGATGGTGATTTTGACAAAAGTTTCTAACATTGTGGGGCTGGGAGGAATATCCTCTATCAGTTGTAAATTAATTTTATTTTCTTCAACCCACCATGGACTCCATGAAACTGGTAGTCCACGTTCTCCGTCTAGAACAACATGAATTGGGTGCGCTTCAGCTAAATTGGCTATTGAACCATCAGTTGCCTCTGGCTGATACATGAGTGATAATTGAAGTGGATAGCGCGCATCTGGGAACAGTGTAAATGAAACCTTCAATACGATCTTTATTCTTGTTCTTTCATCGTCTACCTCAGTTAATATCATTCCACTTCTAATATTGCAACTAACGTATCCATTTTCCACCTGACCTACAGATAATTCAATCGCAGCCTTCCACGAGTCAATGAAATCAGCAGTGTCCATGTTCTCACAAACAGAGTTGGAGAACCTAACTGCTTCGGAATGGCTTAATTGCTGGTCTGCGATAACGGATTTGCGAGACATGTTTCTAATGAGGGATGATTGTTGAGAATTTAATGTAATTACATCTTCAAGTTCTAATGTAGTTTGGTTAATCCAAATATTTAGATTTCTAATATCATCTTGTTTTGGAACGTTTGAACACTCCTCAGCACTTGAAACACAATTGATGTCCCAATCATCTGAAATAGAATCTCCATCGTCATCATCATCTAAATGATCAGGAACACCGTCTCCATCTAAATCTGCACCATTTTCACCGTATCCAATTGGTAATACGGGCGAGCCGTATATGGCAATATTTTGGGTATCTGAGGTGACAAATATTTTCTCTGGCAAAAAGTTTGAGTTTTCAATAACTGCAAAATCTGATGCGCGATGGAATAATATCGTCTCTTCCTTGACTAAAAATGTAGAGGCCTCGATGGTAATAATCTTTGATTGGGTACTAGATTCTATAATGTGAATGTAAGTTCCATCACTAGACCATAACATTCCACTTCCCGAAATAAAGTCACTCTGATTAATTGCACCTCCATTTGGATCCACAGTTTTCAACCTTCCATTTTCACTCAGTAGACCTATCCTCAAGTCTTCGCTATCAAAGCCACAACCTACAACTTCGCTATCCAAGTCCCACTGTTTTCCTGTAGGGTTGCCTAGCCGATCCCATGTCAACACTCGTCCTGATTCATCACCGGTTAGCACCATGTTGCCATCAGTTGAAAAGGCAATACAAGACACATCAGTATTATGTCCACTAGACAAACTCACCTCAATACTTAGGTCAGACTTTCTCAATAGATCTACACCTTTGTCCGAATTAGGAACTGCCAGAATAGTACTATCAGGGCTCCAAGAAATAGATTTTGTTTCAGAGTTAGAATTACTATTGACATTTGTTATCAATTGGAGGCTTTCAACATCAATCAATTGAATATTATCAGTACGGACTTCTGAACCGATTAACGATAGTGCTAATGTCAATCCGTCGGGAGAAAATTTCAAATCAACAATTTGCCTAATCAATTCAAAACTTGCTATTAATGAATTGTCTTCAATACTATGGATTGTTAGTACTCCGTTATATCCAGTCGCTAACAATGTGTTGTCATAATTAATGTCCACTGCTTGGCTATTTGATACTTCTGAGGGGTTTGAGAGTCCGCCTGCATAAGATAGCCCAGATGATGTAGCAGTAGTTGCTGGAACGAGAATAATTAACAACAACATCGCTATGGATGAGAATTGGAAATCAATTATTCGGCTTCGTAGCATATGCGCCCTCAATTTGCTGAAAGCATATGGCTTGAAAACATCTCGGTGAAAAACCCCCCGAATCATCATTCTTTACGATTTGCCATCATTAACCATATAGATTGATGCGGTTGATTGATGAAGGGTATCTTGGTCGGACGCATTATGCACACTGAGTTGCCACTAGACGCTGAAGGTAATAAGGTGGTCCGTATTGGACATTCACCAGATCCGGATGATGCTTTTATGTTCCACGCAATGACAACAGGAGCTTTTCCTACTCCTGGCTATAATTTCGTACATGAACTACAAGATATTGAAACTCTCAACCACAGAGCCATGAAACAAGAACTTGAAGTTTCTGCGGTCTCTATTCACGCTTATCCTGAAATTTCACAACACTATGCTTTGATGAACTGTGGTGCTTCGATGGGGGAAGGATATGGTCCGATGGTCGTTTCAATGCAAGGGGTTTCTGAAGATGATGTGCGCTCCAATATAATCGCAGTACCAGGTATGAAAACTAGTGCTTACCTTGGTTTGAGGTTGGCGTGGGGAGATTGCCAAGTTGAAGTAGTACCCTTTGATGAAATAATTCCTAGAGTCCTAGATGGTACATTTATGTCCGGATTAATTATCCATGAGGGCCAATTAACTTACGTTGAACATGACTTGAATGTCCTGTTGGATTTAGGTGTTTGGTGGAATGATCGAACCGATGGCTGGCCGATGCCCCTTGGTGGTAATGTCGTTAGAAGAGATTTAGGTCAACAAGTGATGGAGGATATCACTTTGTACACAAAAATGAGCATTGAACATGCTATTGCGCACCCTGCTGACGCCCTTGAATTTGCCAAGGCATGGGGTAGAGGAATTGATGATGAAACAAATAAGGAATTTGTTTCTATGTATGTAAATAATAGAACGATTGATTATGAGGACGAGGGTCGTTCTGCGGTACGTCAATTCATCAAGGAAGGGCAAGAACTTGGACTCATAGATTCGACTTTCGATACCAGTAGCATGAAGTTTATTGGCTCTCCTGAATGAAAAGGTGATTAAATGGATATTGTGGATAGGGCGCCGGTTGTTAGCCAATATGGTTCAGTCGATCCAGCACCCCCTTCTAGTGAAAAGGATGTTGAAACGCTAAAAATTAGCCTCTTGGATGAAAGCAATCAGATGTTTCTGCGAATGAGGGCTGTTTTTTCGCTAAGAAATAATGGTACAGATGAGGCTTGCTTAGCATTATGTTCAGCCTTTACCACAAAGAGTGCTCTTTTACGTCATGAATTAGCCTATGTTCTTGGACAGATGCAAAATGTTGTTGCCATCCCTACTTTGATTGAGCGATTGAGCGATCTAGAAGAACACATCATGGTTAGGCATGAGGCTGCTGAGGCAATGGGTGCTATTGGTGATGATTCGGCAAAACCGATTCTAGAGGAATTTCTTAATGATGAAAATATAGAAGTTGCAGAATCATGTGAAGTTGCATTGGATTTACTAAATTGGTGTCAAACAGCAGAATGGGAAGATACTTCTTGGTGAGATTTTAATGCTCAAGTTCAAAGACTAGCCAGCACCCGCATAATTTAGAGGCAAGCCCTATGCCACACGAACACATACAACTGGCCCAGACTCCAAATGGTGAAATCGGTCCGCGATGTCACAAATGTGGAGAACGTTTAACTTTTGGAAATGCGATGGTAGTTGACAAGTATTACATGTGCTGGGAACATTATGTTGAAGCAACCGGCGCAGATACATCAACTACTATCAATGAATCCGAAGGAAGATTTTGGATGCAGAAAGAATGAACTTTCACTTAGTTCAAAAACTGTCACCTTCTGTCCTACTACGGGAGGATGAAAAATGTCAACTGGTTGGGCCCGATTCGCACATCGTTTTGGACAATATTATCGTACATCTGAATTCTGGACCCCTCCGCGATTAAAGTCAAGAGAGTGGATGTTTATTCCCTTTGGAGGCTCACCTCCAATTAGACACAAAGGTTTCACCGATATGCAAGATGTTAGGTCATTTCTATCGGAAAGAGCGATGCATTCATGTTTCTACTCGACTGCATATTGGAAAAGACCCTATGAGCTGAAAATGGCTGACAAACTCTGGCAAGGTGCTGATTTGATATTTGACCTAGATGGTGACCATTTGCCAGGCGTAACCGATAGAGACTTCCCCGCCATGCTAGGTGTGATTCAGGAACAAGGGTGGAGTCTTTGGAACGATTTCTTGCAGCCTGAATTCGGGTTCGATGAAAAATATTTGCAAGTTACCTTTTCAGGACACAGGGGATTCCATTTACACTACCGCGACCCTAATCTATTCCACTTAGACTCTGAAGCAAGAAGAGAATTAGTATCGCATATTCGTGGTGAGGGCGTTGATGTACAAGGAGGCATGTCTCGCTTCAATGAAACTGACTCTCATGGATGGTCTAGGAGAATTAGAGATGGTGTTGATGACATGATCTTGAAATTACAAGTTATCTCAAACAAGCAAGGAGATTATTCTACAATATTGAAGGATTTAGAACACGGTCTCAAATCCCAATACGATAGAGAAGGGTCAACTTCTCAACGAAGCGCTGCATCGATTAAAAAATTAGCAGAAGTGGTAAATCATGAAGCACGTTCAAAAAGAATTAGAGAAGGTAATTTTGGTGCACTTGGTTCCTATGATGGTTTATTTCTTAATTTGTTGAAAACCGACTCTTCAGTAGTTCTAGGTAATGCGGGAGAAACTGATGAAGTTGTTACCATCGATACTAGGAGACAAATTAGATGGCCTACATCTCTTCATGGGAAAACAGGCATGCGAGTAAGTGAGTTTCCACTAAACCGTCTGGACCCGGATGGTTCTAACCCGTATAAGCCACTTCAAGAGGCCTGGGCACTAAACGGTCAAGAAAAGTTACGGGTAGAAATTACAGTTGAGGATGCTGTTGCACAATTCCATGATAAAAGATATGATCTAACGCGTGGACAAATTTTGGAAATAAGTGAGGCTGGAGCGACATTTTTGGTGTTGAAAGGCTGGGCTAAAATCGTATAATTGGAAACAAATACATCGTCTTTGAATCCATCTGGAGCATACTCCTTCATCGGTAAGGTTCAAGGGTAGAGTTTAACCCACCGTAGGTGGGGTAAGCCGTATGAGTCAGCAAGATGATGGAAAAAAGGACAATAAATTGCCACCATTAGGAGCACTTCCTCTACCTCCAATGCCGGCATTACCACCCATGCCAAGCATGGATTCACAATTGCCACCTATGCCTGCTATGAATGCAGAATTACCTGCACCATTGCCGCTACCACCTGCGCCAGTCATGGACGCACCATTGCCACTACCACCTGCGC
>TARA_B110000438_G_scaffold49068_2_pt1 | contig 10235 bp, 12 predicted proteins | sample TARA_B110000438 | Tara Oceans TARA_B110000438 (sample SAMEA4398413) | marine metagenome | biome: Polar Biome; feature: [MES] marine water layer (ENVO:01000295) within the mesopelagic zone...; material: water (ENVO:00002006), including particulate matter (ENVO:01000060) such as......
AAAAGAATTAAGAGATAACTATGCATTAGGATAAACCACGTCCTCATCCCATAAAAGTATCATAAGCAGCGTAAAATGTTAATATTACAAAGACTATCACAGTAGGTATATCAATCCATTTGAGGATAGGTCTGTATTTTAGAATTATTTGCCTAAAAAAATACCAAGTCAAGCTTGATATCGCTAACAGTGCTACTTCTATATCATTCATTTCTAATCTCCTTAAATTAATCCTGCCCAAGAACCAGCTACCCATGAGAAACTATTAATATATAAAGTTTTATTAATCTATACCCAGACCAACCCAATGAAAAGATACAATAAGAGGGGATTTAGTTTTTATCATGCCAATGATTATGCTCAGGAGACCATACTTTCCCAGGGGGTGGAGTACCTAGCGGTTTAGATACTGATTCATCTTTCTTTAAATTAATACTAGTCGGTATTGAAGCCGCAGGGTCATCATGCCAATGGTTATGCTCAGGAGACCATATTTTGCCTACAGGCGTTGGCTCTGAGGGTAAAGACGGAGCATTATTTGGCTGAGATGTTAGAGGAATAGAGATATCTTCATTATTGCTATAATTAACAATTGGCTCTGATTCATTTTGAAAGAACCAAAAGAGTCCTAATATTAAAATTAAAATGAGTACCCAAGGTTGAAAATAACTAGAGTTTCCTTGCCCATGACAAGCTTTATATTTCTTGCTGCTTCCACAGTGACAAAGATCATTTCGTCCAAGTTTTTTATTCATTCTTACCCTTTAAAATAGTGGTTGTAAAACACTGAATCAGCGTCTCTACTTCTTCTAGTATTTTTTTCTTTTAATATTTTCATTAAGTCGCAATAAGAGCTAAAGAGAATAGTAAAAACTAAAATAGCTGTATGCTTTTCAGTTGGCTTTGGTTGGGCAAAAGCCAATCCAATACAATGTAATAAAATTATATATCTTATCATTATCAAATCTAACTATCATCTTACAAACAAAAAACCCCACGAATTTGGAGCTAGTAAATGTTAATTTTAACAAGCGATGTGGGAACTAATTGATTTCATAAAATGTCGAATTACAATAATTATAAATTGGTTACCAGTTTATCAAATCTTATTACTGATATATTTATCTTTACCCGTAATAATTATAACTTACTATCGAAATAAAAACTCTCAGATTCATCCAATTATTTCAGCAATTACTTTACTAGGTATATGGTTAATTCAAATGTCGCTATGGAATAAATGGTACGTTATATATTATAAGATCTAAAAGACTCTCTAAGTATTCTCTATTTTACTAAGTCAAAAAACATTAGATAGATGTGTCTGATTATTGATTTTGTGAATTAAAAAAAAATTCGATCGGATAATGAAACCTTGCTCGCCAAAAATCTTCGTTATGGTCTTCACCTTCAAATTTTTTAGTCATCCAATTCTTACTTTCTTTATACCCTTTTTTTATCATCAATGAATCTACAATTAACTGGTAAGGCTCATATTCACCATCTAAACCTAAAGTACCATAGTCAAAATAAATTTTATGAAATTCTGAATTCGGAAGATTGTTCTTTAAATATTCAATAAAGACTCCATCTAATGCCGACCAATGTGTCGATAAACATGCTGCTCCACCAAAAATATTTGGATATTCACAAATAGCATAAGCAGCGATTAGTCCTCCCATGCTTGAGCCTGCTAAAAATGTACTATTCCTTCCTTTAATTGTTTTATAGTTATTATCAATAAATGGTTTTAACTCTTTTACTAAGAACCTTAGAAATTCGTTTGACGATATTCCATATTCTTTATAGCCATCCTGAGTCCATTGATCAGCTAGGCGAATACGCTTCTTAATATTGGCTACAGGCTTAGCAGGCATATATTCTGAAGCTCGTTTAACACCTGTATTAAAAATGCCAACAACAATCATTCTTGGAGCTTTACCAATGTTAAATAGACTATCTAGAGTTTCATCAACCTGCCATCCGTGATTGTATGTATCTTTAGTCCAACCTTTTTTACCATGAAAAATATTCTGACCATCAAACATATAAAGTACTGGTAAGGCTTGAATATTATCATATCCCTCAGGTAACCAGACTTCAATATTTCTGGATGACACATATTTTGAGGGAAAGTTATTATGGATTATATATCTTTCAGTTGGTATTTGATTATTAATTATCGTTTCTTTATAATTGTATTTATTATCGCAAGAAGAAAAGAAAAAAAAGCTGAAAACAAAGTATATTATTTTCATTACAAATGTAATTTCATTCCTAAATGGCTATCCTTAAATCCTAGAGTTCTATAAAACTCTATAGCTCCAGATCTGTCTTTATCAGTTGTTAATTGTACTAAGTGAACGCCTTCTTCTCGACTACGTTTAATAGCCCATTCAAATAATATTCTTCCATATCCTTTACCTCTTTGATCTTTAGAAACTCTCACAGCTTCAATTTGGGATCTTCTACCCCCAAGGTATGTGAGATATGGAATAAATGTTAATTGTAGAGTACCAACTATATCTCCACTACTACTATTCATAACAACCAATTCTTGGTTTTTATCCTTTCTTATATCTTTATATGCTTGATAATAACTTTCTGGTATTGGAGTCATATAATTTTCTCTTCTTGAACCAAGAATATCATCTGATAACAATTTAATAATTATAGGGAGATCAGTTTCTTCTGCAGGTCTGATAATCATATTTTTTATCTATTATTCACAAGCTTTACCAAGGAATTATTTTACCATGTCTTAAAAATTGACCATTTGGAAAGTTATCACTTAAAGCAAAAGCTACAATTTGAGTTGCCGTCTCTTCAATCGTAAGAGTTGCGTTCTCTCCTCCCATGTCAGTTTTTACCCAACCTGGACAGATTGTGTTTACTTTAATTCCCATTGATAAAATTTCATTGGAAAGTATTTTTGTTAAAGCATTTAAAGCTGTTTTAGATATACGATATGCTGTTGAGCCACTTTCCATTTCATCTAATTGCCCCATGCCGCTTGAGATATTAATTATTCTCCCACCATTGACCATTAAAGGTATAATTGATTTACAGACTCTAAGGACACCAAGAGTATTGGTGTTAAATGTTTTTAAAATTGAATCTTCGCTAGTCTCAATTGCGGGTAACTGATATTCTTTAATAAGAATACCAGCATTATTAATTAACAAATCAATATTTTTAAATTTTTGCTTAATATCCTCTGTCGCTCTCTCTACTGAATCAGAATTATTTACATCCATAACTACATAGTCTATTTCATTATTTGAATGACCTAATTTGGTAATAGTATCCTGCCCTTTTTCATTATCTCTTACTGTAATTATAACATGATGCTTATCTGAAAGGATTTTAAGTAAACCATAACCAATTCCGCGATTTCCACCAGTGATAATAATATTCTGTTTATTTTGCAAAATGTTGCACCTTTAATTTTAATTAGTAATGATTTTAAAGAATTAGAAATTCAACTATTATATCATGAATAAATAAAGCATGAATATAAGTTCACATTTATGAGGAGTGCATTTGTTGTAATCTTTTTTTCAACTCTTCAAAATTATCAAATACTTCATCAGAGCAGGAAAATATCCAAGAGCTTATATCATCTATTGGTAATTTATTAACCAGGAATACTGGCTTTTGAAACCAATAGGCAACTGTCACTTCTCCGTGAGTACCGCCTCCCCTGAAAACCGACTTATCCCAATTCACAATTAAATAATCTACTTTTTTTACAACAGCCTCTAAATCGACTTTTATTATTCTTCTAATTATCTTTTTATATTCACTGGGATTAGTTTCCTTCATCAATCTAAAATCTTTGCCACTATAATTTTTAATAATCGTTTTAGTTTTTACTACTGGATCAAATACCTCATGACCAAGCTCAACTTTTAACCATTTAGTCATCATAATTCTCCAATCTGCTCCATCATTATGAGCATTTTCAATTGGCCCTGATAAATAAGCAATCATATTTTTATCTCCAAAAAAATATCTAAAAATGATACTCTAAACAAAAAACCCCACAAGTATGGGGCTTATCAAAATCAAAATTGCAATCTACTCTATGGTCTCATAGATTAAAAATAGAGCAATGCATAGATAGATTATGTACTTGGAAGGAAGCTTTAGATAGCCTTTTCTTCTTTTTATTTCAGGTGCTTCTTTACCAGCCAATAGGTAAGCAACTGATTTCATACCGTCAGAAAGCATAAGCTCAATATTACCCTCGAGGTCAAACGTTATTGATTTATAGATTTCACCAGTCTCTACACTGACTATTTTACTGCTTACTGATAATAAATCACCAACTTTACTAATACTTCCACCTATCATACGATCTATACCAATCATTCTCCCAACTTCTACAATACACTCATCTGAAGTACATCCAGTTTGCTGGAAGCCTTGCTCACTAAGAATTTCTTCCATCATTCCTCTTTCGATTACGCGATATGAGCCTTCAGCAATTAACTCAGATCTTAAGCGATCTGATAATGCACTGGCCTCTTGCTCGGTAATTCCTTTTCCATCAAATTCAATAACAGCCACAGGTAGTTGCGCACTCGCATATCCTACAAAAAAGATTAATTTTATTAAGTTTTTCATAACAAAATATAACAAGCATTACAAATTTATTAAATCAGAAATTCATTATTTAAATATTCTCCATTCATACTCTCCATTAGTGATGGACTCTTCAAAATCGGAAGGAATATTAAAGCCAGTTATTATACCCGTTAATCCTCCTACTTAAGTACCTAAAATTCCTAGAAATCATGATAACCATCCCCCACCCACTTTTTATAGAATTTTCCATAATAATATTGATCAATAAAAGTGATGGAGTTGCGGTAAAAGTAGTACAACAGAGACAATATTGAATGGCTCTATTGCCCGAACCTCTATTAATCTAAATAAAGTTATCATAAAATATTTTATGACCATCAATAAAAAAATTAATTAGTAATTATTTTAAAATGTTTTGAAACTTTATCTAATGTGGTAGATGATTCCATTTTTAATTCGGAATCAAAATATGTTAGTAACATATTATTCAATAATTCTTTTATTTGATGTTTATCATATGAACTTAAGTAAGCAACTACCAGTTTTATCGAAGATGATGCTAATTGGGAGCCATCCATAAAATCAAAGTGTTTTAAACGCTTTATTGGATAATGGTTAATTAATTCTACTGAATGAATAGATAGACGGTCCATTTTTTCGTAATTGGTCGGATTAAAATTCCATTTTTTTCTACCCAAATGTAAAAAGGGAACTTCTAAACCTCGATCTAGCTCCTCTTCAGAGATTGGTTCAAACCAACCATCAAGCCCCGCTATTGCTCTTATACGGTTATCTGTTTGAGCAGATAACACTGCAGTCGCTACACCAAATGAGTGCCCAAACATTCCTACATTTGAAGTGTCTATTAGACTAAAAATTGGGTGATAATTATTATCATCCCAAATTTTATCTAAAAGGTATTTTACATCAGAGACTCTTGATAACAGTTTGTTATTTGTAATTCTATCTGCTTCTAATTCACTGCCAACTTTTTTGGGGTTATCAGATACATAAGGAGCTATACTCCCATCTGAAAACACAGTTATTAGCGCATCATAAGAATGGTCAACCGATGCAACTATATATCCATTGCTAGCTAACTCTTCACATTGAACTGTATTTTGACTTTTAAATCCACCTTTCCCATGAGAAAAAATAATTAAAGGGTAATCTTTTTTACCTTTAATTGGCTCTAAATCATAATAGGAATTAGTTTTTATTTTTGAAGAGTTTTTTAAAAGACGTGGTGGGATTTTATACTCTTTGCTAAGTGCTTCAATAACTATTGGATCATTAGAATATAAGGATGGTTCTTCAACTTCATTAAATTTTCCAGGATACCAAAATTGAACCATCATTCGTCGATTGTCATCAACATCATCCTTGAACAAATTTTTATAATCTTTATTTACCCAATCAAATTGAACTGTTCCAACGGTATGAGGTCCATTGGGTTTGGGTAAATCGTATAAATGGAACAACATTTCTGTGTAACAACCTGGTATCAAAAAAAAGACACCAAGAAGTAATAATAGGTTAAAATTTGGTCTAAGCTTCAAATTGGCTTTAAAGATATGAATATTAATATAATGATAAGATATTACCGAATTTATTTTCTGTATCTAAATCTACCCATCATCCTACTAACAAAAAACCCCACGAATGTGGGGCTTGATGGTTAAATCTGATTAAATATTATTTACTATGTGAATGTTTTAATTGGTAGATGCTATCTTTATGTTCTATGATCATCATCTGCGTTTTAGTACGAATATCTTCTGGTGTAGATTCTTTATAAAGTTCATATCCTTCTGTCCAAGCTTCTTCAAAAGATGCGATATCTTTAGCTTTATAGTAACCTACCACATTCCATTCATCTCCCCAATAATGATTTAATAAACCCCACTCATCGAGCTTACCTTCATCTACTAATTTATCAAATACTGGATGCCAATATTTTTCAGAAAGTTCGTGGTATTCTTTAACACTTGAGAATACAACTTTATTTTGTGAAACTACCATAATTTGAGAATATGAAAAACTAAGTAGTGTCAATAAACCGACTATAAAACGAATGATAATCATAAACAACTCCTCTTGTTAGCCTAATGTAACTATCTTTTCACCAACAAAAAAGGCTACGAGTATGGGGTTATATATTGGAGAATTAATAAAATTATTTAAGAAGAATCATCTTCTTAGTCTGTCTGAATTTCCCTGCTTTTATGCTAAACAGGTATACCCCTGCTGAAACTGGTTCACCTTGATTATTCGTAGCATTCCATTGGACTGATTTGCGACCAGATATCTCTTTTTTATTCACAAGATTATTTACCTCATTACCAATTATATCATAAACAGTTATTTTTACAAATGATTCTTCAGGTAATTCATACCTTATTGTTGTAATTGGGTTAAATGGATTCGGATAGTTTCTATATAAATAAAAACCATCATAATTAATTTCTGGGCCTTTTGATTCTATATGGATTGTATTTGTATCAAACGTTGCCTCTGAAAAGTAAATCTGGAAGTCCCCACTCCTTCCATCTGACCAAAAGCAGAGAAGGCTGCTATCAGCCCATAAGAGTATTGGGTCTTTCTGATTAACCATTCCGTATGTTGAATCTTGGTTAATTCTTTGAATATTATCTAGTTCACCATCTCCTAATTCCAAAGCTCCATAATAAATATCAGAGTTCCCTGCTATATTTTCTATCCAGGTTGTATGAATAAAATTCTCATGCATAATCGTAAATGAATGATTTTGCTGATTCCCATTATCATTGAGAACTGTCTCATTATAAAAATCAATTTCACTTAATGAAGAATAATTGACATAACTACTGTTTGTCTCATAAACAAAATAACTAACGGATACCATACTATCGCTTAAGCTAATAGTTGGGCCAGAAGTAGGACAAAAATTAATGTAATCTTCATAAGTAGATATCATTATTGGTTCTGAGAAAGTCGAATCCCCTTCTTCCATTTTCACTAGATAATGGTCTCTGCTCGATTCTATGTTATTTCTGTACGCTATATAAACACCACCTGAACTGGATAATGCGAGGTCAGGTTGGCAACAGTCACATGGTTCTTGCCCGTCGCTCACCACACCCAAAGAGTTACTTTCAATAAAATCTAAAGAATCCTGAGTACTGACAGCGTAAAAGACTCCATTAAAATGCCAACTCTGATTAAAACTGTAATAAATCAAATGTATTTCACCATTAGAATTTATTTCAACATCTGGGTAAACATTTCTATGAGGCTGGTGGCTTATTTCAACCTCCTGATTCCACGTTTCACCGTTATCAAGAGAAGAACTCATAAAAACAGATTCATAATCATTTTCATCATTCATCATAAAAGTGACATAAAGCTTTCCCTGGTAAGCTCGAATTCTTGGTCCCGATTGCATGTATGCAATTATACTATTATTTGAATAATTAACTTGCTGAGGTTGAGTAAAGTTCTGTGCACCATCGGATGAATTACAATACATGATTGATTTTTGATTCCCATCCCTTTCCAACCATACAATATGAATTATACCGTCATCACTCATAACTGCATCCGGAAACTGTTGGTGAATGTCCTCATTTGGAAAGGCCCATTGTTCCTGCCCCCATGCCAATTGCAAATCATTTTGGCTATAAATAAAAGCTATCAATAGAAAATAATAAAATATAAACAATCTATGCATACGTTCTCTACCGTTTACCCCTCAAACAAAAAAACCACTAATGTGGGGTTAAATGTTATATAAAAAGTAAAACTACTTTAGCAGTACCATTTTTTTTGTTTTCCTGAACTGCCCTGCATTTATCGTATAAAGATAAATCCCTGCTGACACTGGCTCATTTTTATCATTGGTCGCGTTCCATTGGATTGAATTATAGCCTACATTTTGTTTACTACGTACTAGATTCTTTACTATTCTCCCCATCGTATTGTAGATGGTGATGTTGACCGATTCATCTCTTGGAAGGTCATAGTGAAACGTAGTAACGGGATTGAATGGGTTGGGATAATTAGAGAAAATTTGAAAAGATGTCAGATCAGTTTTTTTTTTGATGCCTACATAGGAAGGACAATAGTTTCCATCTGGAGCCAATTGCGGAAGCATATTCACTGCATCAGTTATCAAATTGAACATAAGTGTATCCGTGGATTCAAATAATTCAGGTGTACAGGGTTCCCATTCGTTGGCAATACCAGCACAAGTTTGGGAATCTGAAAGAATGTCCATATTTGTAACTATACACCAATATAAATATTCCATAGCCATACATCCGTAATCACAGGTCCAATCATCATAGTGATACCATGCTTCTTCAGGATAAGGATCAGGAATATTGATGAATTGACCGCCCCGAGCCATATCCATGGCATCAGATAAATAAGATGAATTTGGTTCCAAAGAATAAAGAGACGGGTATACTTCTACATGCCCGCAAGCATTAATAGTGTGCAAAACTTCCTCTACCGTAGCATCATCTCCCCAATGCCCTGGTTGATTTGGATCAATTTCATTTCGGAATAATACCGCACCAGTGCAACCCTCATCCAAATTATCAAAGAATGTATCAATGGCATCCCCATTCTCTGATTGAAAAACAGGCATAACAGTATGGAATTCAATCAGGGATGATTCAATAAGTGGATCATCGATAATTCCATCTTCATTATTATCCAAAAGCTCTGCAGCAACCGATGCCACATGCAGCACCTTTTCATTGGAGATATTAGACTCAGCATAAATATCAATACAGTCTAGGACATTAATATATTTTGAAAAAACCCCAAACGCAGGATGATCAGGATAAGGATTTTCTTCTATTTCAAAACATACTTCATTCTGTGCAAAAATAAAAATCGGCACTATGAGTATTAAATTAAATATGTACTTATGTTTAAAATAATTCATCACCGTAATCTACTCACCAACCCACAAACAAAAAACCTCATGAATGTTTTGATTTCATATTACTATATTAATTATAATCAATTAAGATATAGCTAAATTTTTCTATGAGTATTCATTATAAAACTGACCAAATTAAAAATCTAGATAAATTTTACAGGGCAAATCTGATTAACTCGATTATAGGAATTAAACAGGCAAGCTTGATTGGAACACTCTCAAGTAAAAATACATCAAATCTTGCTATTTTTAGCTCGGGAGTTCACTTGGGTAGCAATCCTGCTCTTATTGGAATTTTTAGTAGGCCAAAAACAAATCATCCAAGACAAACAATGGAAAATATTTTATTAAAAAAACAATTCACCTTAAACCATGTTAATCTAGACATACTAAAGAAATCTCATGCCACATCATATAAGTTTGGTGAGTTTGTCTCCGAATTCAAAAATTGTAATTTGAAAGAAAGATACATACAAAATTTCAATGCTCCTTTTGTTGAGGCAGCAGAAATTGCTATAGGGTTACAATACTTGAATAATTATAAAATAATCGAGAATGGAGTTGTAATGATCGTTGGTGAAATTCAACATATTATTATCAGAAACTCTGATTATCTGTTAGAAAACGGTGAAATAAATTTTCAATCTTCTAAGTCTGTAGGAGTGGGTGGTAATAATACTTACTATAAACTGAAATATCACAATACCCTAGATTA
>TARA_B110000438_G_scaffold128097_1_pt1 | contig 10230 bp, 9 predicted proteins | sample TARA_B110000438 | Tara Oceans TARA_B110000438 (sample SAMEA4398413) | marine metagenome | biome: Polar Biome; feature: [MES] marine water layer (ENVO:01000295) within the mesopelagic zone...; material: water (ENVO:00002006), including particulate matter (ENVO:01000060) such as......
CTAGAACAATTAGTCCAACAAGACCTTCACCACCTAAAGTGTTTACAAGACCAAGAAGATTATCTAGAACTCCACCTACAAAAGGAACACCGCCGCCGAAGACAACCCCTGCTGCCACTCCAAGCGCAATCAAAGATACAATGATTCCAGTTAACGATCCTATCAGATCTCTTACATTATTTAATGCATTCATATTTCACCCATATTTTAGCTAAACAAATGTCTAGAAAATTCTAGACCTAGTTATTCTGTACTATGGTAGGTATTAAAACAATGAGGTGTCTAACACAAGTCAGCAATAAAAACAAACTATTCTTGTTCTATGTCTTTCATGGTTAAACGTATCTTTCCTTGTCTGTCTACTTCAAGAACTTTGACATTGATCTTCTGTCCTTGTTTTAAATGGTCATCTACCTTCTCAACTCTTTCTTCGGAAATTTCTGAAATGTGAACAAGGCCGTCTGTCCCAGGCATGATTGTTACAAAGGCTCCAAAATCCATAATATTTGCAACTGTGCCTTCATAAATCTTATTTACTTCAGGTTCAGCTGTAATCTCATTTACCTTTTCAAGTGCCGCAGCTCTTACTTCAGGAGAATCGCCGTAGATGGTTACTTTACCATCATCTTCTACTTCTATGATCGCACCTGTTTCAGCTGTTAAACCTCTTATTGTTTCTCCGCCCTTGCCTATGACTTCACGAATTTTTTTAGGATTAATATGAATTACTAAAGCTTGTGGAGCTTTATCAGACAATTCATCTCTTGAAGCAGAAAGTACTTCGTTCATATTTTTTAAAATGGAAGATCTTGCCTTTTCTGCTTTCTCCAAAGCTATCTCAAATATTTCTTCTGTTATTCCATCAATTTTAATATCCATTTGAAGGGCTGTTATTCCTTCAGCAGTACCTGCAACTTTAAAGTCCATATCTCCAAGATGATCTTCATCACCAAGAATATCGGTAATTACCGCAAAACCTTCTTCTTCTTTAACCAATCCCATAGCTATACCAGCAACAGGAGATTTCACAGGTATACCCGCATCCATAAGGGCTAAACTCGAACCGCAAACACTTGCCATAGAGCTAGACCCATTGGATTCAGTTATCTCAGATACAACTCTAATTGTGTATGGAAATTCCTCTGGATTTGGAAGAACTGCTTCTAAAGCTCTTCTGGCTAGTTTTCCGTGACCTATCTCTCTTCTTTTTGGGCCTGACATAAAACCGGCCTCTCCAACAGAGTATGGAGGAAAGTTATAATGAAGCATAAATTGATCTTTAAACTCTCCTTCCAAAGCATCTATGAGCTGAGCTTGTCTAGGAGATCCAAGGGTAGCTGTAACTACTGCTTGAGTTTCACCTCTAGTAAATAAAGCAGAGCCATGTGTATTTTTTAAAACACCTGTCTCTACAAATATTGGTCTAACAGTATCTAAATCTCTACCATCAATTCTTTTTTCTCCGCTAATAAGCTTTGTTCTTACGATTTTCTTTTCTATTTTTTTAATGGAATCCATTAAATCAGATTTTGTTGGAGAATCTTCTTCACCATTCATCAGTTCGTTCACAGCTTTTTCTTTAACTGCATTCAAAGATTGTACTCGTTCCTGCTTATCCTGAATTTTGTAAGAATCTACTATAAGATCAGAATATTGCTCTTCAACAGCAGCAAAAGTAGAAGCTTCGATAATTTTAGGTGTGTACTCAAATTGAGGCTTACCTATTTCTTCTGCCATTTCTTTAATAGCACTAATGACTCCTTGCATTTCTTGATGTGCAAAAAGAATACCTCCAAGCATTTGATCTTCAGATAATTCTTTAGCTTCCGACTCAACCATAATTACAGCCGCATCACTTCCCGCTATAACCATATCTAGATCAGAGCCTTCTAGTTCGCTCCTTTTAGGGTTCACAGTGTACTGACCATCTATAAATCCAACCCTTACTGCCCCTAAAGGTCCATTGAAAGGAAGGCCTGAAATTGCTACTGCAGCGGAGGCTGCAATAAAAGATAATATATCTGGATCCTCGTCTTTATCTGATGACATAACCGTACAAATTACTTGCACTTCATATAAAAAATCATTGTTAAACAGAGGTCTAAGAGGCCTATCAATTAGTCGAGAAGTTAATGTCTCTTTTTCAGTAGGTCTTCCTTCTCTTTTAAAAAAGCCACCCGGTATTTTTCCCGTGGCATATGTTTTTTCTTGATAATTAACAGTCAGGGGGAAAAAATCTTGATGCTCTCCAGGTGCTTTTCCTACTACTACTGTTGCTAAAACTTGGGTATTCCCGCAGGTTGCTAAAACAGCCCCCGTTGCTTGTCTAGCAATCTTTCCAGATTCTAGAGTTATTTCTTGATTTCCTAAACTGACTGTTTTTTTGTAACTTTCCATAATATTTTTTTTATTTAATTAAATTCTACATGTCTGAATTTCAGGCATGAGTATTTTTGAGTTTGAGAGGTCTAATTAACTATCTACGTAAACCAAGATCAGAGATAAGCTTGCTGTAGGTCTCAGGCTTAGAGCCTTTGATGTAATCAAGTAATTTTCTTCTTTGGTTTACCATTCTAATAAGACCTGTCCTAGAATGATGATCTTTTGCATTGTCTTTGAAATGGGACTGCAATGCATTAATGTTTGCGGTTAACAACGCTATTTGAACTTCCGGTGAACCAGTATCAGTCTCCGAACGACCGAAATTAGATACTATTTCTTTTTTATTTAGTGTACTTAATGCCAAAATTTTTCCTCGATAAATGATGATATGTTCTTATTTTTAGTTCAGCGGATTGCTTAGCAATCTCTTTGCAGAGATTTTCTTAGACGAATCTATACTTCCAATTCCTACAAACACACCTTCATTTGTGTATATTCTTATTAATCCTTCTTCTTGTCGGGCGCCATTATAGTCTACAAATTGACCATTTATAATTTTTTTTGCATCTATTTGATTTAAATGAATTGCTTGAATGTGTTTAATTAAATGGTCAACCGGTAATAGCTTATCTTGATAAGCGTCCTTCAGATCTACATTTAACAAAGTAAGACTTTTATTTTCAATCTCGCCTACTCTGGTTCTTCTCAAGGCTGACACACAGGCCTTTGTTCCTAACCTTTCACCTATAGATTCAACTAAACTTCTTATATATGTTCCTTTTGAGCAAGAAACTCTTAATGAGGCTTGATGTTGAGAAGAGGATAATAAATCAATACTGCTTATACTTATAAGTCTAGGAGCTCTTTTTAAATAAACCCCTTTCCTGGCCCAATAATAAAGAGGTTTACCATTTTTTTTTATTGCAGAAAACATAGGTGGAGTTTGTTCCTGCTCTCCATAGAAGAATGCAACTTCTTGAAGCAATTTCTTCTCATCTAACATAAAAGGCTTATTGTAAATCTCTTCACCTTCTGAATCACCTGTAGTTGTTTGCACTCCAAAAGAAATTTCTACTTCATATTCTTTACTTTGATCAGAAATATAACTGCTAAATTTTGTTGCTTCACCTATACAGATCGGTAGAACTCCTGTTGCTAAAGGATCAAGGGTTCCGCAGTGTCCAATTTTCTTAGTTTTTAGAACCTTTCTAAGGAAATAAACACAGTCAGCAGAAGAAGAGCCAGAAGGCTTATCTATTAATAATACTCCATGCATCATTCAAAAATTTGTTTATCTTCTTCAAATATAATTTCAGGAATTCTTCTCATATTTAACTTCTTGCTTAACGATGACCTGATAAAGCCCTTGGCTTTAAGAAGACCATTCATGATTTCTTTTGGATCAAGATCATTAAAACTATTTGAATCAGAAAAATAAATAAAAGCTTTCTTTAAGTCAGGGCTTACTTCTGCTCTTATTATTGTTAATCCCACAAGTCTGGGGTCATTTATTTCTTGAGTAAAGATTTTAGCAACTTCAGATCGTATGAGATCTGCTATACGATCCGATCTTTTAAAATCTAAAGAAGGCATTTCTAGTCTAGAGTTCTTTTGATTTCAATCCTATCAAAAACTTCTATTTTATCCCCTTCCTGGACATCTTTATAATTAGCAACTCCAATGCCACATTCAGTACCCATTGGCACCTCGCTGACATCATCTTTGAATCTTTTCAGAGAGTCTAATTGGCCTTCAAATATAACTATGCTATCTCTTATAACTCTTATAGGTTTGTTTCTCTTAATGGAGCCTTCTATTACAATTGACCCTGCAATTAGTCCAAATTTAGGAGACTTAAATATATCTCTTACTTCTGCGGTTCCTAAAATTTGTTCTTTTACTTCAGGAGCAAGATGCCCTTCAATAGATTTTTTTATGCCATCTATCAGGTCATAAATAATACTATAGTATAGAATTTCAATTGACTCTGATTCTGCTAACTTCTTAGAAGCTCCATCTGCTCTAACATTAAAACCCATAACAAAAGAATTAGTGGTTAGGGCTAAATTAATATCGTTTTCATTGATAGCCCCTACTGCCTCATGAACAACATTTATTTTTACCTCTTCGTTTTCTAAGTTTTTTACTGAACCAATTATGGCTTCTAAAGAACCATGAGTATCTGCTTTGACTACTATATTAAGAATAGTGTGATTAGATAATTCTGATTCAAAGAGCATTTCAAGATTAGATATTTGATTTCTTGCTAAACGGGTTTCTCTTGATTTTTTTGCTCTTTCTAAAGAGATTTCTTTAGCCATTTTTTCACTAGTAACAACTACAAACTCTTCTCCAGCTCTAGGAGGTGAATCAAGACCACTAATAACAGCAGGCACAGAAGGTCCAGCTTCAGACAAGTTAGCTCCATTCTCATCAGTTAAACTTCTTACTTTTCTGGTCTGTTCTCCAACGAGTATAGTATCTCCTTTACGTAATGTTCCTTTCTGGATCAGAACAGATGCTACTGCTCCTTTACCTTTTTCAGTTGTTGAGTCAAGAACTACCCCAAAGGCAGGACCTTCATGATGGGCTTTCAGCTCTAAAACCTCTGCTTCAAGTGCTACAGCTTCTAAAAGCTCTTTTACGCCATCTCCCTTAAGAGCGGAAACAGGAAGAAATTGGGTATTTCCTCCCCAATCTTCTGGCACTAAATCTTTTGCTGATAATTCTGTTTTTACCTTCTCTAAATCTGCATCTTCTCTATCCATCTTATTTACAGCTACTACTATGGGCACACCAGCTGCTTTAGCATGATTTATTGCCTCTTCTGTTTGAGGTTGCAAACCATCGTCAGCTGCTACAACCAAAATAACAATATCAGTCGAATTGGCTCCTCGTGCTCTTACTTCTGAAAAAGCTGCATGACCAGGAGTGTCGATAAATGCAATTATACCTTGGTCAGTTTTTGCTTGGTAAGCTCCGATCTTTTGAGTAATACCTCCATCCTCTCCTGAAGCAACATTAGCTTTCCTGATAAAATCTAAAAGAGTTGTTTTCCCATGATCAACGTGTCCGAGAACAGAAACGACTGGATTTCTAGAAGTTTCTTCTCCTGTATACGAAACTAGTTCCATCAATTGGTCTTCAACTTGAATTTCTTCTTCTTGCTCTCCTTTATGTCCGAATTCTTCCGTAACCAATATGGCAGTATCCTGATCCAAAGGTTGATTAAGAGTTGCCATAACACCTAAATCCATAAGTTTTTTTACTAGCTCTCCACCTTTTACTGAAAGTTTTTGTGCTAAATCACTGACAGTTATTGTTTCAGGAATTTGAATAGTCCTAGCTACCAACTCTGTTGGCTTTTCAAACCCATGCTTTGACTCAACGTTTGTTAAAAAACTCTCACCATCAAGCTCTCTTTTCTCTTTTTTTGTAAGTGAGGACTTAGAAGGCTTTAATGTTTGTTTTTGGAGAACAGTTTGAGCTCTTGTATTGTTTGAATTTATTGTTGATTTTGAGCTACCCGAGCTAGATTTTTTTCTAGTAACTAGTGTCTTAGATTCTGCTTCTTTTCTTTTTCTTTCATTTTCAGATCTTTTAAGAGCCTCTCCAGCAATTCTTTTCTTCTCAACTTCTACAAAATCAATACCACCAGATATTTTTGTTTGATCTGCAGAAGATATTTTATTATCTTGAACTGATTTCTTTCTCTTTATAGCTACAGTTCCTGACGGTAAATCATTTACCTTCCCGGTTGAGGATTTCTTATTTAAAGATATAGTTTTTTTAGACTTGCTTTGTTGATTTTTTAAAAAATCAAGTAAGATTTTTTTATCGGAATCATTAACTTCATCTGTTATTTTAGAATGTTTTAATCCAGCTTCATTCATTTGTGACAAGAGAGTTTCCGCAGGAGTTCCTACAATACTAGATATTTTTTCAACTGTTAATGTTGCCATATAATGTTTAGCTTTTAGTCTTCAAACCAATGAGCTCTTGCCCTCATAATTAAACTTGCTGCGTCTTCTTCACTCATGTCTATAATTGCAATCAATTCATCTACAGATTGTTCAGCTAAGTCTTCTCTATTTTCGATACCTTTTTGGCTTAACTCTAAGGCTAAAGACATGTCAAGACCTTCTACAGCCATCAAGTCTCCAGAATCTGATTCGTCATCTGAAGTTAGCTCCATCGCCATGGTTAAAAGAGCTTCCTTAGACCTAGAAACTAATAATTCGCCAATATCCAGATCAAAGCCTTCAATCTTTCCAAGTTGCTCTGGTGATACAGATGAAATCAGATCTAGGCTCGTATAGCCTTCATCTACAAGGACTTTTGCTACATCCTCATCTAGATCAAGATATTCAACTAAACTCTTAATAGCTTGAGAGCTCTCTAAAACACCTTGCTCTTCTGCTGAATCCTTATCTATAACATTAAGCTTCCAGCCAGTTATTTGGCTACTCAATCTTACATTCTGGCCATTCTTTCCTATTGCTTGTGCCAAAGTGTCTTGAGTTACCGCAACTTCCATAGAGCCTTTTGCTTCATCAAGAACAATAGAAGTAATTTCTGCTGGACCCATTGAATTTATCAGAAGTTGAGCAGGATCATCATCCCATATGACAATATCCAACCTCTCATTTCCCAATTCGCTTGATACTGCTTGAACACGCGAACCTCTCATTCCTACACATGCTCCGACAGGATCAATTCTATTATCATTTGTCTTAACTGCTATTTTGGTTCTTGATCCAGGGTCTCTGGCAATAGCTTTTATTTCTATTACTTGCTCTGAGATCTCAGGGACTTCTAATTTAAATAACTCTCCCACCATTTCTGGACACTTTCTACTTAAAGCTAATTGAGGTCCTCGATTTTCTCTTTCTTCTTCTTGAAGAACCGCTCTTAAACGGTCTCCCATTCTGAAAACCTCTCCAGGGATAAGATCATTTCTAGAAAGGATGGCTTCTGCACCATCCCCTAAATCAATAATAAGGAATTCTCTAGTTACTTTTTTAACCGTTCCATTAACCAATTCACCTATATATGAACGATACTTTTCAACGACCTGAGCTCTCTCAGCCTCCCGAACTTTCTGAACAATAACTTGTTTTGCTGCTTGGGCTGCAATTCTTCCAAATTCAATATTTTCAATTTTCTCTTTTATTATAGAGCCTATCTCAAGATCAGCATTTTTTAAAATTGCATCTGCTAAGAGAAAATGAATACCAGACTCTTCAAAGTCCTCATCAGTCACTACTTCCCATAATCTATGAGAAATATATTCACCGGTTTCTCTATCAATACTTACTTCAATGTTCGATTGTTCCAAGTACCTTTTCTTGGTTGCAGTTGCTAAAGCTAACTCTATTGCCTCAAAAATTGAATCCTTAGGGAGGCCTTTTTCAGTTGACACCGCTTCTGCTACTAATAAAATTTCATTTTGCATGTCTAAACCTCTGTAATTTCTAGATTTGCTTTCTTGATTGAATTGAATGGAATATTAAGATTTATCTTCTCGCACTCCAGAATGATCATGTCTTCTGTAACTTCCAACAATTTACCGCGTTTTGTAATAAATTTATTATTTTCATCTACAAACTTCACTTTAATCTCTTGTTCAAGGAATTGACTATATTGACTTGTTTTGAAAATTTTTCTATCTAACCCTGGGGAAGACACTTCTAGAGAATAGTCTTCAGGGATATCATTTTCAGCATTCAATACATTACCTATGTGATTGCTTACAATTTCACAATCTTCTATCGAGATACCAGATTCTTTATCTATGTAAACGCGAAGAGTTTGGTGAGTAGGTCTTCCACTTACTTCAATTCCCCAAATATCACAACCCAAGGACTTAATGTCCTTTTCTAATATTTCTTCTATAAAACTTGAGTCCATATTTTCCTAATAAAAAAAGCCCTTAAAGGGCCTTTTAATTGGTAGCGGGGGCAGGATTTGAACCTACGACCTTCGGGTTATGAGCCCGACGAGCTACCAGACTGCTCCACCCCGCAACAAAGGGGGCGAAGTATAGATAGATGGGGACGAAGGGTCAAGCCTATATGATGGTGCCGAAGAGAGGATTCGAACCTCCACAAGCTATGCTCACTACCCCCTCAAGGTAGCGTGTCTACCAATTCCACCACTTCGGCTTTGAAACTATTCAGGTTTTGTATCAGGCAAAATACCTTTTTCCATGACATCTTCAGGGGTATTTTCTATTATTGATGGATCTATACTTCTTGCCTGCCAAGAAATATACAGACTAAGAATTAGGAAAGCTGCAGCAAGAATTGATGTTATTTTTGTTAAAGGGCTTAAATTGCTGTTTGGCCCAAACATAGTATTGCCAGAACCTCCTCCAAATGCACTACCGATATCAGAACCCTTCCCCTGTTGCAATAGAATTAATAGTATTAAAACAACTGAAAGTAGAATGTAAAAGAATATGACTAAATTTTCCATAGGTAACCTTAACTATAAATTTTATTAATTATTTGAACAAATGAGCTGCTATCAAGAGAAGCTCCACCAACCAGCAACCCGTCAACGCAATCTAAATTCATTAAATCATTCGCATTTTCTGCATTGATACTGCCACCATAATAAACAGAAAAATCCTGATCTTTATCTAAAATATATTTTAACTCATCTTTGATGAAGGCGTGCATATCATTTAAATAACTTCCAGTTGGTATTTCTCCAGTACCTATTGCCCACAAAGGTTCGTAAGCAATAATTATTTTAGGTTTACAAGAATCCTTTAAAGCTTCTAGCTGTTTTCTTATTAAATCTTTTGAAGTACTGTCTTCTTTTTCAATTTCACCAACACAAAAAACAACTGTAAGATTTCCTTCCAAAGCTGAAATAACTTTTGTCCTAAGCAATAAATTATCTTCATTAAAGACCGTTCTTCTTTCCGAATGACCAATTATTACAAATTCACACCCTACATCTTTCAACATCGATGCAGAAACTGCGCCAGTTTGAGAGTGGAGTGAATCAATATCTAAATTTTGAGCTCCCAAAGAGAGATTTAAATCTTTGTCTCTAATTACTGTTTTAGCAGTTTCCAGATATATTACTGGAGGGCAAAATAAACATTCTTTCTGGGCAGTAGGATTAATTTCATTAGCAAATCCTTCCAACCAAATTTGAATTGCTTCTTTAGAACCGTTCATCTTCCAATTAGCAATTACTTTAGGGTATGACATTTTTAAATACTCGAAGCCATATCGGCTAATTGTCTAGCTGATTCACTTGAAAGTTCTTGAGAGTCTGATTCAACCATTATCCTCATAAGAGGCTCAGTACCCGAAGGTCTAATTAGTATCCTTCCTGTGTCACCAAGCTTTTTTTCTATTCCTGAAACCTTTTTACGAAAAGCATCGCTTGTCATTATCTTGTCTGGATTCTTTACAGTAATATTGATAAGTGTTTGAGAATATTTCTTGAAACTTTCAAGAGATCTTTCAATATCAAATCCTTCAGGAGACAAAGCAGAAAGTATTTTTAGAGCAGCAATTATTGCGTCTCCAGTTGGTGAGGAATCTAAACAAATAATATGACCTGAAGGTTCTCCACCTAAAAGCCAATCTCTTTTTAACAGTTCATCTAAAACATATTTATCACCAACATCAGACCTTATAAATTCTACTTTTAGTTCTTCAAGGATATTCTCTAATGCTTTATTGGTCATCAATGTTCCTACAACACCCTTCCTTCCTAGCTCAGAACCAGACTCAATGTTTGCTTTGGTAAGAAGATAAAGTAAATCATCGCCATCTAAAATTCTTCCAAAATTAGAAACAATTAATATTCTATCTCCATCACCAT
>TARA_B110000438_G_scaffold160634_1_pt1 | contig 10230 bp, 11 predicted proteins | sample TARA_B110000438 | Tara Oceans TARA_B110000438 (sample SAMEA4398413) | marine metagenome | biome: Polar Biome; feature: [MES] marine water layer (ENVO:01000295) within the mesopelagic zone...; material: water (ENVO:00002006), including particulate matter (ENVO:01000060) such...
CTTCTTCTAATGTAAAATGAGATTTATGTTTGCCATTTCTACGTAATGCATCAAGAACAATTATTTTGCTTCCTTTCATTTTATTCATAGTTTTTTCAGAAATATATGAACAGTCACTTATATATGAAAAATTATCGATTCTATATCCGTTGGCAAAAAAATTATTTCCATGGTTAACTTCAAGATGAATAAACTTTTCATTTTCTATCATTGTATGATCATTATCTATAATATTAAAATTTAATTTTGCAACAGTTCCTCCAGAAGATATCATACTAGTATCAACAAGATAGTAGAAAGTTTTTTTTACAACATCCAAATCTTCCTTTCTCAAATAAATAGGTATACTGCTTTGTGTATTATTTGTCCAATCTCTTAAATCATCGAATCCTCCTGCAGCATCTTGATGTGCATGAGTTAATAAAACGCCATCGATTTTTTTTATTTTATATTTGGGGAACCACTTGATAGCAGATTGATAAAAAAACTTTCCAGCATCTATAAGGATATTTTTACTGGATTCTTCACTATAAATCTTAATCATTAAGCTTGTATTATGTCTTCTATTTTTTGAATTTTTTATCATAGCATCATTGCAAACCTTACAGCTTTTATCATTTGTTAAACAACTTACTCTAGGGACGCCTTCAGATGTGCCAGTTCCTAAAAAAATTATCTCTTTAGTTAAATTAGTCATTAAATATTCCTTTAATTGGATTAGCTCCAAATCCTAGATATTCATTTGTATATAAAATACCTTTATCTAATTTTTTAATTGTTTTATTTTCCCATTTTGACATACTTATTTTTTTATCTTTTGGATTATGAATTTCTGCAAAATTATTTATCAATCCAGATTGAATTAATGGTAATCCCCAAGGCTCTCCACCTCTATGTAAAATTATTGGATATTCTTTATTAGAAATACCAATTATTTTTAATAAAGAACTAATTCCTCCACACCATGTTATATCTGGTTGCCAAAAATCATAAGTATTATTTTTTTTCATAATTAAAAAATTATTATGGTTCAAATCATGTTCTCCTCCTGCTAAAAAGGCTCCATTTAGCTTTCCAGAAATTGACTCGGAATATAAAAGTTTTTCTGGTGAGGAAATATCTTCAATCCAGTGTATTTTTAAGTCAGATAAGAATCTAGACATTTCTTTTGTATATTCAATATCCCATGACATATAGCAATCTATCATAATTTTTTTTGAATTTTTATATCTTTTCTTAATACTATAAATAGTGTTGTATAATTCTTTTTTTTCACTTTCAAAATCTCCGTTAGACTTAACAGAAAGTTTATAGTTTTCTAATCCTAATTGGTTGTAAACATCAATATTATTACCAGTTGCATATGTATTTATAGTTTCTTTATGTAGCTTTTCATTTTTTTCTAGTAAATTTTTAATTGGTGTTTCATAGTATTTACTAAAAGCATCCCATAAAGCTAAGTCAATAGAAGATATAGCCATTGAACCAACTCCACCTCTACCATATGGAATAGCTTCCTTGTATAAGTTGTCGTATATAGATTTAATATCATCAATGTTTTTAACTTCTTTGCCTTCTACTAGCGCAGCTAAATGACCGCTAATTATTTCTATTGAAGCTTTTCCTCCACCTCCGGTCCCAAAACCATAAATTTTATTATTATCTGTATATATTTTTGTAATAATTTGCCATAAATTTGGGCGCCAATCATTTAAGGTTTCTTTATAACTTGGGTATACTGCTTCAATTTTAGTTATTTTCATGGGTAAAACTTTCTGTTTTACATATAAAATGATTACTTACGGGGTGTGGCGCAGCGGTAGCGCACTCGCTTTGGGAGCGAGGGGTCACAGGTTCAAATCCTGTCACCCCGACCATCATATTTGTTATTTAAGTTGTTTATCTATTAAACTATAGCAATATATATATTTTTTATAAATAACTCATGGAGAAAAATGAACTGGCTAGTTGGAACATACTCAAAAAGAAATAGTAAAGGTATATATCTTATAAATTTAGATGAAGATTCAGGGCAAATGAGTCAAATTGGGTCTTTTGGAAATCTAACTCCTAAAAATCCTTCTTTTTTAGTTATTGGAGATAATAATAGAGTTTTTTCAGTTGGAGAATCTTCTAAACTTGAACCTGGAATAGTATGTTCTTATAAAATTGATGGACAAAGTTTAGTTAAAATTGATGAAATTGAAACTAGAGGTTCAGGTCCTTGCCATCTTTCTATAAATAAGAAGAATAATTTTTTAGTTGTTGCTAATTATAATTCTGGTGACTTTTCAACTTATAAAATTTCTTCAGACTCAAAATTTGAATTTATTCAAAAGATTTCTCATGAAGGATCTAGTATTAATCTAAATAGACAGCAAGAACCTCATACTCACTCAGTAAATTTCTTAGACAATGAAACTTTTTATATATGTGATTTAGGAGTTGATAAAATTTTTAAGTATCAAATTGATCCAATTTCTCTTAAAATAATTGATTCATCTTTTACAAAAACTTTGAAAGGATCGGGTCCTAGGCATTTTGTGATTAATTCAGATAAAAAAAGAGCTTATTCAATAAATGAATTAGATTCAACAATTAATTTTTTTGAAATAAATTCAAATAAAAACCTAAATTTATTACAATCAGTTTCTACAATTCCAGAAAATTATATTTTAGATACAACAACTGCAGATATACATTTTTCTAAAAATGAAAAATATATTTATGGATCTAACAGAGGGCATGATTCTATAGCTAAATTTTTTATAGAAGAAACTGGTACTTTGCTTTTTCAAAAGAGGTTTTCAACTTTAGGTAAAACTCCTAGAAATTTTTCTATTTCTAATTCTGGGGATTTTTGTTTAATTGCAAATGAAAATTCTGATGATATTTATAGTTTTAAAATTGACAGAAATGGAGATTTTATTCCAACAGGATATAAACTTTCAATTCCTTCTCCAGTCTGTTTATCCGAGATTTTCAAACGAGGGTCTTAATACTTTCTTAGTAGTTTCTAGCGTTAGAATTACAAAAGCTCCTAGTATTGAAAAAAATGCTGAAATCCAAATTGCATATTCATATCCTCCTGTTACATCAAAAACTAACCCAGGTATAAACCCTCCTAAAGCCATTCCTAAACTTGCAGCTAAAATTTGCCAACCATAAGTCGTATCCATCGGGAAAAAACCATAGTATTTTCTATTCATTATTGGAAATAAAGTACCTTCACCACCATAAGGAATTGCCCAGATAATTCCTACTAAATAAAACATCCATTTATCCTCAGTAAATGCCCAAGGTATAACAAATAATCCTTGTCCTAAGAAAGAAAGAAACATAATTATTTTTGGATTAATGCTGTCACCTAAAATAGGTGTAAGAAATCTAGTTGAGATTGATACAACCATTATGATAGTTAAGCACATTACAGAATCCGTGTAACTAATACCTTTACTAATCATTAATGGAACTAATCCAATTAAAATAACGGCATGACCTACGCAACCTAAAAAATGTACATTCATTAAACTCCAAAATGCATTTGTATTATAAACAATTTTTTGTAAATTCATTGAATAAATATTTTCACCTTGAATATTTTCATTTTTATCTGATTTTTCATTATCAGAAGCACCATAGGGGAGTAGATTCATTTCTTGTGGGGTATTTCTAAAAAACTGAAGAGAAATAACCATAATAATAGTTCCCACAATTCCACTTATAATAAAGGTTTGTTGCCATCCCAAAGAATCTAACATTATTCCCATTAATTGGATAACAATAGCAGGGCCTAAACTCCACATACCAATTATTAGACCAGTTGCCAGTCCAAGTCTTTTCTTAAACCAAATGGCTACTGCAGGAATAACAGGTACTAGAAATAAAGATTGTGCAAAACCAAAGATAACTCCATATGATATGTAAAATTCAAAAATTGTTGTTGCAAGAGCAGTCCATATCATACCTATTAAAAAAAGTACTAATCCTATATACATTGTTTTTCTTGCACCTATTTTCATAGAACAATATCCAGCAACAGGTGATGAAAATGCTGTTACTATTGACATAATTGCATAAGCTATACCAATTGATTTAGGATCCCATGAAAACTCCTCAACTAGGGGATCAATTATAATGCCAAACGCCATTCTTATTGCTGACCCTATCATTTGAGCGATAGCTCCTACTGCTACAATTACCCATCCATAATGTTTGAAATCAATATCTGAAATATTTTGTTTAATTTTTAGTGCAAAGGACATATGAATATACTACTTTCTTCGAACCATGAAGTTTTATAACTAGAATTTTCATCTATTTTATTTTGTGAATCCCAAGCAAAAAAGTAAATTAATACTACAAAAGAACATACTATTGTAAACATGAAAAGAGAAATTCCTTTTATAGGATCTGTACTTGATATCATAATATGTTCTTGCTTATATTGATAAGCTTTTTATAATTATTAACAAGTTCATTATCTTATTAATTTAATAAACTTGTAGTAAAAATAACATGCGAAAAAAACTTAAAATTATTATTATTCAAGAAAATTAAATAATTATATGAATATGCTCTATTTAAGCTCATGCCCAAAATGTAATAAAGGAACTATTGAATACACTGAAGATAAACAAGGAAAATATATTCAATGTTTAATGTGTGGTTTCAATAAAAATTCTAATTCTAAAGATACATTTAAAACCAAATCAAAAATTTCTTAATACCTTTTTAATAAATCTAAATATATAATATTTTTTAGATACATTATTTTAATATAAGGTTATAAGTTAATATAATTTTGAATATTGATACAAATAAAATAAGAGTGCTTATAGTTGAAGATGATAAAAGTATAAGAGAGGCACTTAGATATAATTTAATTGCTGAAAACTATTCAGTTAAATACGAAGAAAATGGTATTTCTGCTATTAATACTATTTTATCTGAAGAATTTGACATAATTCTTTTAGATTTAATGCTACCAGGCCTTGATGGCCTTGAAGTTTGTAAAAGAATTCGTTACGAAAATGTTGATACTCCAGTAATAATTTTAACCGCAAAAGAAACAGAATTAGATAAAGTATTAGGTTTAGATTTAGGGGCTGATGATTATGTATCTAAGCCATTTAGTATGCCTGAATTACTCGCAAGAATCAAATCAAATCTAAGAAGAAATAAATTTGTTAAAGATAAAAATAAGATAATTTCAAAAAAACAATTTACACATTTAGGTATTAATATAGATTTAGATAAAAGACAAATAAAAATTAAAGAGAAGGATGTTTTTTTTAGAAATAAAGAATTTGATCTTATTTATCTTTTGATGTCAAACCCAGGTAAAGTTTTTACAAGAGAAAAATTGGTTCAAGATATTTGGGGGTTTAAATATCTTGGAGATACAAGAACTGTTGATGTTCACATAAGGTGGATTAGGGAAAAAATAGAAGAAAACACCAAAATCCCAAATAAAATAATTACAGTTAGAGGAGTTGGTTATAAATCAAATGTTAACTAATTTTTTCTTTAAAATTAAGCTTATAATTTTACGATTTCCTTTTTCACGTTTAGTTTTTTTGATTACTTTATTTGCAATACTACTTTTTTTGGTCCTATTTTTTCTTTTTGGATCTGGCGTCCTATTACTAGTAACTTTTTTTGGTTTTATTTTTTTAAGTATAAGTAGCATATTTTTATTTAAATTTAAAATCAATAACTATAATTTAGAAATATCTAAAAATATAGATTTAAAAAATATTAATAAATTTAAATTCTCAGAATTTAGATTTATTACAAATACAATAAATAAAAAAATAAATTATTTGAGAAATGAAATTAATAATTCAAAAAAAATATTAAATTTATATAAAAAATCTAATAATTATTTTTCAGATGGGATAATTTTTTTAGATTATGATATGAATATTATAGATTACAATAATCAAGCTATTAATTTATTTCAATTAGAAATAAACAGTGAAAAAAAATTAAAAAAACTTACAGATTTTTCAAATAACTTAGATTTCTTTAATTTTTATAATAATTCTAAAGAGGAAAAAAATTTAGAAGCAGATATTACTTTTTCATTCCCTCAAAGATATTTTAACTTAAAATCGGTAAATATGGATAAGTTTATAATAATAATCTTTAAAGATATGACAGAGTATATAAATTTAGATATAACAAGGAAGGAATTTTTTGCAAATACGTCACATGAATTGAAAACTCCAATAACTTCTATGAAATTAAACTTAGATGCTTTGAATAATAGTAAAAAAAACAATAATGATTTAGATTTTGATTTTTTTCTAAAAAAAATCAAAGAAGACTCAGATAGATTAGAAAAAATTTCTAAAGAAATTATTGATTTGCATGAAATTGAATCTGGAAAATTATCTTTAAAAATTCAAGAATGTGAATTATCCTTTTTTTTGGAAGAAATTAAAAGAGATTTTTTTATGATTTTGAAAAATAATAAAATTATTATTGAAATTAACATTCAATTAGGATTTCCTAAAATATTTATTGATAAAAATATGTTTAAAAATGCTTTAGAGAATTTAATTTCAAATTCAATTCGTTATAGTAACCCTCATTCTAAAATTGAAATCAACTGTATTTATAATAATAATTTTTTTATTATTTCAGTAAAAGATTATGGAATTGGATTATCAGATAAAGATCTTCCACATATATTTGAAAGATTTTATAGAGCTGAAGGACTAAGAAGTGATAAACATTCTGGAATAGGTTTATCAATTGTAAAACAAATTATAGATGTGCATAATGGTGAAATTTATGCTGAAAGTTTATTAAATGAAGGCTTAACAATTACTATAAAAATTCCATATTTATAATTTTTTAACATTAATTTAATATTTTTAAATTTTACTGTAATAACCTAGCTTTGAGTTCAAATTTTTAAATTTTAAAATATGCAAAATTCTCATACTTCTCGAAAATTAACTAGACGAAAAACTGAAGAATTTATAATTTTAAATTTGTTAAGATTAAGTGGACTTATATCCATTGTTACCACTATAGGTATAATTTCCATATTAGGAGTCAATTCAATTCCTTTTTTTTCTGAAGTTGGATTTAGAGAATTTTTCACTGGGCTAAAATGGACACCTCTTTTTGTTCCCCAAAACTTTGGAATACTACCATTAGTTAATGGAACTTTTCTTGTTGCTTTTATTGCTGCTATAACAGCTTTGGTATTTGGCTTAGGTACTGCCTTTTATTTATCTGAGTATGCATCTAGAAAATTCCGTAAAATTGTAAAACCTTTTTTAGAAATTCTTGCAGGAATTCCAACTGTTGTTTATGGATACTTTGCTCTAACATTCGTGACTCCAATCATTCAATTTTTTTTTCCTGAAACGATTATATTTAATGCACTTAGTGCAGGAATAGTTATGGGTATTATGATCATTCCAATGGTTTCGACCTTGTCTGAAGATGCTATGAGTGCTGTACCTAGTAGTTTGAGAGAAGCAGCTTACGGACTCGGAGCTAAAAGATATCAAGTCGCTTTGAGAGTAGTTTTTCCATCTGCAATTTCTGGTATTGTAGCTTCTTTTATATTAGCTATTTCTAGAGCTATAGGTGAAACTATGATTGTTAGCTTGGCTGCAGGAGGGAAGCCTGCTTTAACAATAAATCCTTTAGATGCTATTCAAACAATGACAGCTTTTATAGTAACTGTAAGTCAAGGAGAAACACAACAAGGATCAGTTGAATATAATAGTATTTTTGCAGTTGGATTACTTCTTTTTTTCTTGACTTTTATTATGAATATAATTGGTAGAATTATAGTAACAAAATATGCACAACATTATGATTAAAAATGAAAGATAAATTTTTCAACTTAATATTTTTATTAGCAGTTATGGTAGGGATTGCATCATTAATTATTTTATTTGTAGATATTATTTCTGATGGATATAAGTATCTGACCTGGGACTTCTTTACTAATTATGCATCTAGAAAAGCTGAAAAGTCTGGAATTTTGGCTCCACTTGTTGGTACTTTATGGTTAATTTCAATGACAGCTATTTTAACTATTCCTTTAGGGATTTCTACAGCTTTATATTTAGAAGAATTTGCCACTGATAATTGGTTTACAAAATTAATAAAACTTAATGTGTCTAATTTAGCAGGTGTACCTTCTATTATATATGGTCTACTTGGATTAGCTTTTTTTAGTTATACATTATCTTTAGGAAAAAGCTTATTGGCAGGTGCACTCACTATGACTTTACTAGTTTTACCAATTGTTATCATAGCTTCTCAAGAAGCTATCAGGACTATACAGCCATCATTAAAGGACGCAGCATATGCTCTTGGTGCTACAAAATGGGAAGTTTCTAAAAAAATAATTCTACCCCACTCTATAGGTGGTATTATGAGTGGAATCATTTTAGCAATGTCTCGAGCCGTTGGAGAGACAGCTCCAATTTTAATAATTAGTTCTATTGTATTTATAACTACGGTTCCATCAGGCCCTATGGATAGATTTACTATTTTACCATTACAAATTTATACTTGGGCGTCATTTCCTCAAGAAGAATTTAGAGCAATTGCATCAACTGGAATTATAGTATTATTATTTATACTAATTTCAATGAATTCTATAGCAATATTTATTCGATTAAAGAATCAAGATTGAAAATAAACATATTATAAATGTTATAATTTCTATTATGGCAAATACATTTTGGCTGATAAATTTAACTTCAGAAAACTTCAAGATTTCTCAAGAAAGATCTTTTGATATTATTGGGTTTTCAAAAAAAGATAATAAATTAACTAATAAAATTGATATAAATGATAATGTTATTTTTTATGTTTCTGAATTAAGATCATTTGTTGGATTAGCTAGAGTAAATTCTAAAAAATATTATGAAACAAAAAAAATATGGAATATTGCCAATAACGATGAAACCCTTCCATATAGAGTCAAATTAAGTTCTCCAAAAATTTTATCTGAAAAAAAATTTGTAAGTGCTTATGACGTATCTCCTTCTTTGAGTTATATAAAAAAATGGGCTCCTGAAGATTGGTATTTGGCTTTTATCACACCGGTCCATGTAATTTCTCAAAACGATTATTCTATAATTTCTCATGATATTGAAAATAACTTAGATAATTTTAAATTATCAAAGAAAAAAGTGAAAAAAAGCAAAAAGAAAAGAAAAGTTTAAATACTCAGTATATATTTACTATTTGCTGAAATTATTTCTTTGATTTCTTCATTACTTTTTTCAAAAATACTACTTAGTTTTTCAATTATAATATAAATATCTTTAGGTTCAGTCCATCTTGTTCTATTTTTTTTAAAATACTGAGGGTAAGAATCTGTTTCAATTACTAATCTATCTAAGGGCAATTTTTTGATTGTACTAGATAATTCTTTGTCTCTTAGAAATGGCTTTGCAATTGAAATAAATATACCATTATCAAGTAACTTTTTTGCATATTCATAGTTTCCAGAAAAATAATGTGCTACAGATTTAATTTCATTTACTTTTTCACTTTTTATAATGTTGATAGCCTCTTTTTCTGCATTTCTAACATGAAAAGCTATTGGAAGATTAGTTTTTTTTGCTAAATTTATTTGTTCAGAAAAAAATTTTCTTTGCAATTTAATATCGACAGAATTTTCTTGAAAATCTAATCCAATTTCACTTACCATTATAGTTTTCTTTGATTGAATTAATTTCTCAAGTTTATTCAAGTAATTATCCGTATTTTCATCTAATATATTTTGAGGATGAATTCCTACTGCAGCGTAAATTTCTTTAAAATTATTTGCTAATTTTAAAGCTTGATTTGAATCTGACAATGTTGTGCCTGCTGCAATAATTATATCTATATTTTTAAACCTTGAGTTTTTTATTAATATACCTAAATCTTGTTCAGAAAAATGTTGTATATGTGTATGAATATCAATTAGCATTTTAAAAACTTACTATTAATTAAAAAAAATAGGAGACAAAATGAGAGCAGGATTTGGACAATTTAATTTAGCGACTCCCGAATACTTAAGGTTTGCAGCACAATATGGTGTTAAAGATATTTTATTTAACAATCCTATTCTTCAAGAAGAGAAGCCAGGAGTATGGTCTAAAAAAGAATTACTTAAGTTGAAATTAACTGTTGAAAGTTACGGATTGCAATTATCAGCAATTGAAAATGTACCAACTCATTTCTATGACCACATAA
>TARA_B110000438_G_scaffold62819_1_pt1 | contig 10225 bp, 7 predicted proteins | sample TARA_B110000438 | Tara Oceans TARA_B110000438 (sample SAMEA4398413) | marine metagenome | biome: Polar Biome; feature: [MES] marine water layer (ENVO:01000295) within the mesopelagic zone...; material: water (ENVO:00002006), including particulate matter (ENVO:01000060) such as......
CTAAAAGATCTTCAGTCAAAGTTTGAACCGGATAAGGTCATAAGAGATATAGAAGAGAATTTTGTGATACATAAGTTAACACTTATTAATCTGTTGTCGATCGATTCTTGTCCTCTTTCAAGGTATAAGCAGGAAAGACAGATGTCGTTCTTAGAGACAAAGGGACCAGATGATGGTGTACTTGTTAAGGATATAGCAGACAGGCTTCACGATGCCATCTATTTTATGACTCTTTCTAAAAAAGATCGCACTCTTGTTACACAAAAAATGAGATCGTTTGCGAATGAACTTATAGAAGCTCAGATCAATAGGATAAAACTTTTTTCAGATGAGCCACTTCTGGCTTTACCATTTTCATCTAATAAACAACTTGAAGAATCCGAATTATTGACTGAGTTAATTGAAATACTGGGTTGTATTGAATCTGGTCTTGAACTCGAAAAATCTTATTGGGAAAATATTCCGAGGGCGGGTTATCTATCAGGATTACAGGTATCTATGGGAGAATTTTTCATGAAGTTAAATCAAATAGGAATGTCTCAAAAAGATCAGATTAGTCTGGTCCAGCAGATTTTTGATGAGTTTAAAGTGGACTGGGAAGAAGGAGCCAGAGGAAACATTAAGGTTTCTCTACAAGAACCTGCTTTAGAGATATTACAGCAAAGAAGAATGCATTTTGATAGTATTCTAGGGATCAATCAAGTAACTACCCTATCAAAAAATTTTGTTGCTGAATTATCAGGTCTTTTTAATGTTTACAGATCACAGTTAAGACGGTTCTAATATTTGCACCCATTTTATTTTATAAACCTGATAACCAGATATGATTGATTACAAGCGTCGGATAGATGAACTTCCAAAAGGTTCACAGATTTTACATGAGCCTCTTTTAAACAAAGGTTCCGCCTTTAGCCTAAAAGAAAGAGATGCTCTTAATCTAAATGGACTGCTTCCTCCAAAGGTGTTGACGATTGATCAGCAGAAGAAAAGGATCATGGAAAATTTTAATAATAAGAAGGATGATCTTGAGAAGTATATATTTTTAATTGCGCTTCAGGATCGAAATGAAACTCTATTTTATAAAACTATTGTAGATGAGATTGAGACAATGATGCCAATAATATATACACCAGTTGTTGGTGAGGCATGTCAAAAATATGGACATATTTTCCGTAGACCAAGAGGTCTATATATTTCGAAGAATGATCAGGGGAATATAAGAGATATAATAAAAAATTGGTCAAATAAGAAGGTTGATATCATTGTAGTGACGGATGGTGAAAGAATACTTGGGCTCGGTGACCTTGGTGCTAACGGTATGGGCATCCCAGTTGGAAAACTTTCATTATACACTGCTTGTGCTGGTATCGATCCAGCAAGATGCTTACCAATAATGCTCGATACGGGGACAGAAAATGATAGTCTTAAAAATGACTCATTATATATTGGACTCAGGGAAAAACGTATTCGTGGCGACGATTACAATAATTTCCTTGATGAGTTTATGGCAGAAATTACTCTGGCCTTTCCTGATGCAATTATCCAATTTGAAGATTTTGGGAATCGTAATGCTAGTAGGCTTTTAGAAAAATATAGAAATAATTATCGTATGTTCAATGATGACATACAGGGTACAGCTGCTGTTACGCTTGCTGGCCTTTTTTCTAGTCAGAGAATCACAAAAAGAGTTCTAGCAGAAGAAAAAATTGTTTTTTATGGAGCTGGAACAGCCGGCATTGGAATAGCCAATCTTTATACTTGTGCCCTTGTTAAAGAGGGTTTCACGGAAGAAGAAGCTAGAAGTCGGTGTTGGTTTGTTGATAGTCGGGGACTTATCGTTAAAGACAGAGAAGATCTAAGCGATGAAAAAATCCCTTTTGCGCATGATCATTCTATATCAAACAACCTTTTCGATATAATAGAATCAATCAGGCCCACTGCGCTAATTGGTATCTCTGGTCAGGGGCAAGCGTTCTCTAGGGATGTTCTAGAGCTAATGGCCAAGATTAATGAACGCCCAATTATATTTGCTTTATCTAACCCAACCTCTGTTTCTGAGTGCACAGCATATCAGGCTTACAAATGGACAGAAGGCAGGTGTCTGTTTGCCAGCGGCAGTCCCTTTGATCCAGTAGAGTTAGATGGAAAAATATTTATTCCTGGGCAAGGTAATAATGCATATATTTTTCCCGGGGTCGGTCTCGGAATTGTTCTTTCTCGATCTAATATTATTTCTGATGATCTTTTTCTGATTGCGGCAGATACTTTGTCCAGTCTTGTTTCAGATGAAGAACTTATTAATGGTCAGATTTATCCTTCTTTGTCAAACATTAGATACGTATCAAAAAAGATTGCAATTAATGTGGCAAAACACGCTACGTCTAATGACCTTACTAATATTTCATTACCAGAAAATCTAGAGGATCATCTTGATAGTATAATCTATAATCCTGAGTACCAGGACTATATTTAGTAAGATACTCCACTACTTAGATTGACTTTCTAATATTAGTATAACAAGTTATAAGCTGTTAAACAGTAATTTATATCCCTGTGGAACTACATTCTGAGTCAAAGTCTCGCCTAAAAATATTTTTAGATAATCCTTCTAAGGCACTTTGGTCGTTGGCCATCCCTATAATGTTTGGTATGGGGATTCAAACTCTTTACAATCTAGTAGACATGATTTTTATTGGTAGACTTGGTGGGCAGTCTATTGCGGGGATTGCTTTTAACATGCCTTTATTTTTTTTAGTACTAGGTCTTACTATGGGGTTAGGGACTGGAGTAACGGCCTCTATTGCCAGGTTTATTGGTCAAGACAATAAAAAAGAGGCTGATAATAGTGCAGAACATGCTGTAGTTATGGCAGTGGGAATCAGCATATTTCTATGTTCCATGGGGTTAATGTTTGGAGAAACAATTTTGTCTTTATTTGGGGCAGAAGGTGATATTCTTTCTATTGGCTGGGAGTATTTACATGTAATGTGCATAGGCATGCCATTTATGATATTTTCAGGGTTTTTTAGATCCATACTTGCTGGTGAAGGTGATATGAAATTTCCTATGATGGTTGCGGGTCTTGGCACTGTGTTAAATATTATCTTAGATCCAATTTTTATTTTTGATCTAGAAAGTTATGGTGGAATTGGACTTGGTTTAGGTGTCGCCGGAGCTGCGATGGCAACAGTGATCAGCCAGGCTATTGTTTTCTGTGTGTTTATCTACATGTTATTTATAAAAGAGCATTCCTATATAACCTTTAGGCTGAAATATTTCTCATTTTCTACGGATATAATCTGGGATATAGTTAAGGTTGGGTTACCGGCTTCACTTTCAATGGTTGTAATGGCAATTGGGCAGGGAGTTTTTAATAAAATACTTATTCATTTTTCTGCAGATACTGTTGCTGCATATCAAATCGCCGGCAGACTTGATATGCTTGTCTTCTTGCCTATTTTTTCGATAGCTGCATCTTTGACAACACTTATCGGTATGTTTTTTGGTGCAAAAGAGTATGATACCTTAAGGTTTACGATTAGGTATGGCATTATATCTGCATTTTGTATTACTGTCGTATCCTCAGCCGTTGTATACCTGTTTGCTGATTTAACTGTAAGGTTTTTTACTGATGATGAATTAATTATATCTATAGCCGTATCATTTCTTAAGCTTTTTGCGTTTGTTTATCCATTAATTGCTGTTGGTATCACAAGCGGGAGAGTACTTCAAGGGCTCGGTAAAGGACTTCCGGTTTTAATCATTACGATTGTCCGGGTACTTGGTGTATCTGCACCTTTAGCATTATTTTTTATATTTTATATGGCTAAGCCTGTAGAATGGGTGTGGTACTCAATGATGCTATCAACTGTTGTGGCTTTTACAATTGCAGTTCTATGGCTTTTTTCAACAGTCAGAAAACTTCCAACAATGAAATTAGAATCATAAAAGAGTTATACTCGAAATAATTTTGCACATATAGTCTCAAAAATCATTTATAATATCCTTTAGAATTTCCAATAAATAAATCAATTATACCCTGAGGTATAACTTTTACTAATCTCACGAGCCAACGCATTTGCCAGGGATAAACATACGTTTTTTTACCCTTCTCTATCGCTCTTGCAAAAGCGTTCGCAGCGGTGGTTACGTCTTTTAAAAACGGTTTAAACCGTATTCGCTTAGTCATGGGAGTATCAATAAAACCCGGACAAATAGTTATAATCTTTATTCCATGTTCTTTGAGCGTTGGTCTCCAAGAATCAAATAGTCTGCGCACGGCAATTTTTGAACTAGAATATCCTCCTCTTCCCGGTAAGGGTATAAAACTTGCAACGGAACTTATTCCAACGATTGAACCATTTTTCTGGTCTTTCATTGTTGGTAAGAAAGGTAAGACTGTGTTGGTGACTCCAAGAACATTAGTGGACAAAACTTTGTTTATTTTTTGGCTCGAGCCTGTGAGAATATCATCATTACTGCCTATTCCTGAGTTTGCTATAACAATATCAATTCCTCCAGCAAGACTGATAAACTCATGGGCTGCTATGGAGCAGTTCTCTTCATCTGTGACATCAACCTTGAACACATATGCCTTGGCCTTATTTAATCTACACTGACTTGCTACCTCTTCTAATAGATCTATACGTCTAGCGGCGAGTCCGATAATTGTGTTTTTATTTGCATAGTGTATGGCTAATGCTTTTCCAATACCGGTGCTGGCACCCATTATGAAAATCTTTATTGACACAGTTAAAAGAAAAATTTCATCCCTCTTCTTGCCGTATTAAAACCATTTTTAATTATGTTTTTCGATGCGGAAGAGTTTTGAATGATCGCTGGATTGGTGTGGTTAAGGTGAATGAAAAATATTTTCTTTTGGTTACGATCCAATAAGTCTTCAAAATAATTCATGCTCTCTATTATGAAAGGATGAGGAATCTCACTCATATTTTTATTTGGAACTTCACCATCGTAATAGAATGTTCCATCTAAAAGCGCATAACTGTTTGATTCGACCCAGAATCGAATATCGTGTTCCCACCTATCCCACTTATCTATATCAGGTAAATAAATAAGAGACTCATTTGGACCCATAATATTGTAACCAACTGTCTCCGAGAATTCATCGCGATGTGGCACCAGAAATGGCTCCACTATTAGATCTCTAGCGAGTAAAATCTCTTTTTTATCTTTGATCGGGTTTATGTGGATATTTTTTAATGTGACTAACTGCTTCCAGGGGCCATTTTTTTCTAAAAATTTCTTCATCCTTGGCATGGCATATACTACTATATTTTTTGCCCCCATAACCTCACGTCCTAGGTGCATCAGTCCTGTGTAGTGACCAACATGTGCATGTGTTAAAAATATTCCCGCTAGTCGCGCACCGTGTTCTTTGGTTATGATATTATACTGCGCAGCAAAATCTGGAGTTGCGTCAAACATCCAGGCAAGTCCGGATCGAGGGTCGATGATTGCAATGCTAGATACCATCTTACGTAAACTGTCTGTTCCCCAGACATCTTTACAACATAGTCTGTCGCAACCTGCATGGGGATATCCACCATCTTGGGCTATACCTAAAACGACTGCGTATGGCCTGTTAGTTAAATACTGATGTTGGTTTTGCGTTTGGGCCAAACAAATAATTGTTGGCGCAAGTACAAAAACAATCCACAAATTTTTCATAAATGAATTGATATTTTTTTTCTATATAACCAATAGAGGATGATCCAAAACCCCAGAACATGAGTAAGGGCAAATAGTAGAGATCCATTAAGCTCACCCGCAAAAGGGACAAACAAAGATCTGTATAAATAAGAGTATCCTGATATGGTATCACCATCAAGGTTGAAACTTATTCTTAATATGGTTTTTGCCCAGAGGCCTGATAGTACGAATAAGAGTATAGAATTCGTACCGAAAACCTCAAACACCCACAAAGGTTTTTTCCATTTTTTAATGTCTACCATCCAACTAAGCATTGCCAAGACCAGTGTCGCAATGCCTCCAGTATATAACACATAAGAACTGGTCCAAAGTTGTTTATTGATAGGGAAAATCAAACCCCATATCATCCCAATTATAATGAGTCCTGCACCGAGGATAGACATGCGCCGGATATTATCTAAAAAGTCTTTTGTTGTATGTAGCATAGCGCCAACAAGGTATCCAATCAAAATAGTAACAACCGACGGAATAGTACTAAGCAGGCCTTCCGGGTCAAACTGGATTCCTGTACCACCATATAGATGCTTTTCACCAAGAAGAAGAATATCAATTTTTCGGATAAGATTACTCTCTAACCCATACGGATCACTGCCTCCGCCAAGCCATAGTAATCCCCAGTAAAATATTAGGATTCCAGATCCTGCTATAAGCAGCTTTCTAAGGTCAAGGTATATGACCAATATTGCAGCAATACCATATGCCAGTGCGATTCTTTGTAGGACGCCCATGATTCGAAAACTGCTCCAGTCCCAGTCTTGCTGTATAAAAGGATAAGCGTGGATAAAACAGCCAGCTAAGAATATGGAGACTGTTCTCCAAAAAACATGTTTAAAAAAATCTTTTGAGGGGAACGAGTGCCACCTGACAAAAGCAAAGCGCATGGCAGTGCCAACAATGAATAAGAAAAAGGGGAAAACTAGATCTGTCAGTGTACATCCGTGCCACTTAGCGTGTCTAAAAGGACTGTAAATGTGTGCCCAGCTACCAGGATTATTGACAATAATCATTAAGGCGATCGTCAGCCCTCTAAAAATGTCAATTGAGTAGATTCTTCTTGGTTTTGACATTTGGCTTAACTGAGTTTAGATAGATTTCTATTCCACACCAAGTAAGATCCAACACCAGCACATCCAAACAGTAGTACTGATGAACCATAATTATTAAAAATTAGATTTCCTATTCCAAAGGTGAACCCATATATCATTAAAACCCCGGCGATCCATAAAACAAAAATTCCCTTGGTTACCGGGACCATAGTGTGATTATAATTATCGTTTATAGGGCCCCACCAGCCACCAGGTTGAACTCTATTATAGAAATCTTCTAACCTCTCTGCTGGCTCAGGTTTGGTAATAAATGTTACTGTGACCCACGATAAAATAGCCAGGGGTACAATAATTATTAGTTTGTGATGTATTTGAAGGGTTATACCAAATAGGACTGGTGTAGATCCAAATAATGTGTACTCATCTCCATTAGAAATAGTTTGACTGAGTGCAATGATCTCAAGAGTAATTGTAATAAGGATAGAGGTTGCGAGTGCTGTGATTTCACTCCAGGCATTCACCCGCCACCAGAACCATCTTAGTATTAGCACGAGTCCTATTCCTGCGCCCATAGCAAAAATAAATTCCCATGCTTTTGATATACTTTGCATTTTTAGTGCGGTGAATGCAGCTAGTACCATTAATACTACAGTGAGAATTTTTCCTACAAAAACGTAGTGAGTTTCAGACTCATTAGGCTTGTAAAATCTTTTATATAGATCATTGATCAGGTAAGACACTCCCCAGTTTAAATGTGTGTCTATGGTTGACATAAATGCAGCTAAAAAAGATACGATCAGGATTCCTTTTAGGCCTGGTCCAAGCAGACTGTTCATGACTAATGGGTAGCCTGCCTTTGTGCCAAGGTCAGCATAAGCCTCTGGTATTATTGGAAACATTACTATAGATACTACTGCAACAATTACCCAAGGCCAGACTCGTAGTGCATAGTGAGCGAGATTGTACCAGAGCGTGGCCAAGAGTGCGTGCCTCTCATTTTTAGCTGAAGACATTCTTTGGATAATATATCCGCCACCATCGGTACCATGATGAGACCACCACATTACACTTATGAATATTAAAAATTTTGAAAATGGCGACTCCCAGAATTCTATTGTAGATACACCTGCATCTGGAACAGGAGGGATAAATTTTAGTGTGTTTTCATGGACTACGCCGGTGCCCATAAGCTGAGATAGTTTAGTCAATAATGTTTCCATTCCTCCGATGTGATTTAACGCAATTATAGCGAGTGTGATTGATCCAAACATTGCTATAACAAATTGAACCAAGTCAGTGACAACCACGCCCCAAAACCCAGATAAAATGGCATAAACTAGGGCGATGATAACGCACAGCCAGACGGCTGTCCATTTATCCATATTTAGCATCACTGAAACAACAGAAGCCATCGCATTAATGACCCAGCCCATGACAATAAAATTATATAATATAGCAAAGTATCCTGCTTTAAATGCTCTTAAAAAAGCTGCAGGTTTGCCGCTGTAGCGAATTTCTAGTAGTTCATTGTCTGTAAGAACTTCGGCTCTGCGCCATAATCTTGAAAAAAGAAATACCCCTAATAGTGAGCCCATAAGCAAGTTCCACCAGAACCAGTTTTGCCAAATTCCGGGGCCACGAACAAACTCTGTAATGGCTAAAGGTGTGTCAGCAGCAAAAGTTGTTGCGACCATTGAGGTCCCTACGATCCACCAGGGAAGTGACCGCCCAGAAAGAAAGTATTCTTCTGTGCTCGAGCCTGCTCTTTTTGAGAAGTATATTCCGACCCCTAAGGAGAATATTATGTAAGATAGTATAATTAACCAGTCTATCCAGTGCAGGGCGGTAGTTTCATTCATAGATATTTCTCATTTCAGAAGATTGATAATAGTGCGATAAAATTTCATGCATTTTTTTCCCATCAAGTGCCATGCCAAGAGCGCCGATCTGACACAGACCGACCCCATGGCCCCAGCCTGCTCCTTTCAAAGTAAAGCTAATTTCTTTATCGTCATAATTGGAATTTGATTCAACAGTAAATGCAGAACTATATAAAAATTCGTGATGTAATGTTCGGCGTATCTCGTACTCAGATTCGATAAAAAGTGAATGGTTTGTATCATCATCTAAAACTCCTTGTATTTCGAGTAATATAATTCTTCCTGACAGCCCTCTTTTTTGTGGTATTAAATTTTTAATCAGTTTGAATTTTTGATTGGTCTTTTTAGATATAATACTTGTTAGTTGACTATTATTATAAATAACCTGCCACCTGTAGTACTTACCTTTTTTATCTACATTCCCTAAAAATTTCTCGAGCTTTGTTTCAGAAATAAATTTCGGCCCACAGTATGCTGATGTTTCCTTATGGAGCCAGTGATGAAATAAATCATTATCAGAAAGATCATAGGTATTAGAAGCTTTTCCATCATAAACAGAGCTGAGATATTCTTTGGGCTCACTACTCCAAACATTATCATTCTTCTCTGTTATCCCGCCACAGCTTTTTGAATACCTAGTGTCGCATATTATCCCATCATGGACCAATACCATTCCCTTCGTGCTATTGGTAGCGCTTATTGATTTCGGGTTTAAATTTTCTATACCTTGATAGCGCTGGCAGCAGTCATCATTACACGCGTCTATGTATAGGTCTTTGTGCTTTTCCTCTGTTCCAGCGAGAACCCATGACCTGGCTGCAATTGTTTGTGATTCCAACAGTGACTTAGGGCAATTACCACTCATTTCTGATGTTGCTACGCACATTAGATAGTCCTCAAGAAAGATAGTATTAACAACAAAAAGTGATGACTGAAGAGAAGATATTTGAAGGTCACCAAGAACTTGAATTGAGATTGATTTTTGCCAATGAAAGCCTCTGCCGGCGACTATAGGCTCAAGATGGATATTGTTTGAAATATCTCTAGATATATTTTTTATGTGAAGTTTTTTACAGTTGGTGCCATTGACGAGTATACCTTTTTGGGTTTGCTTGATAGATAACACATGTTGCTGATCATTCACCTTTTTCTGATCGATGTAAACTTCAAAATTCGTACCATTGATCTTAATATCTAGATTCAATTGTCTGTCTTCAGGTAACACTATGCCTATCGATATTTTTGGCTCTTTTGTTGGTGTTTTATTTTTATTGAGCATACGCCTTATAGGCCGCTCCTAGAGCAGCGGTTCTTCTATCTGTTGATATTTCAATAGGTATTTCGTAATAATTTTTTTGAAAAATTAGTTTTGTAAGCGGGTTTTTCTGATTTGATAAGATGTCTCCTAATCTTTGACCAATAACTATTTTTTCTGGTACGGAATTATTATGATGAAAATAGTCAATTCTTTTTTCTACAAGGAAGGAGAATGCTTTGGCTGCTGCTTCTATTATTTTATTTGCACGACTATCGCCTGAGATAGCATTATCAAAAAGAGAGAGCACA
>TARA_B110000438_G_scaffold5054_1_pt1 | contig 10217 bp, 5 predicted proteins | sample TARA_B110000438 | Tara Oceans TARA_B110000438 (sample SAMEA4398413) | marine metagenome | biome: Polar Biome; feature: [MES] marine water layer (ENVO:01000295) within the mesopelagic zone...; material: water (ENVO:00002006), including particulate matter (ENVO:01000060) such as......
GCTATTAATTGATTTACTTTTCCACCCGGAAGCTGGCCACCCTCACCTGGCTTGGCTCCTTGTGCAATTTTAATTTGGAGAACTTCTGCATTTACTAAATAATGAGGTGTTACACCAAATCTGCCAGATGCTATCTGTTTTATCTTAGACATCTTTGATGTGCCATATCGCTCAACAGCTTCGCCACCTTCACCTGAATTAGATCTTCCTCCAAGAGCATTCATGGCTTCTGCTAATGTTTCATGAGCTTTAGGTGATAATGCTCCTAAACTCATTCCAGCAGAATCAAATCTATTTAAAACTTTCTTTAATGACTCAACCTCACTAATATCAATTTTATTTTTTCCTGAATCTACTTCTAATAAATCTCTCAACATTGCTGGAGGCCTATTATCAACCAAAGAGGAATACTCTTTGTATATTTTTTCTGATCCAGAAGTAACAGCCTCTTGAAGCTTTTTAACTATTTCTGGATTATAAGTGTGATATTCTCCACCATGAATGTACTTTAAAAGACCTCCAACGTTCATATCTGTAAGATTAGATCTTGCATAATCATCTAAGGTCCTCAATTCAACATCTAAATCTTTTAAACTTCTTCCTCTGACTCTGCTGGTTGTATTGGTAAAACATAAATCAACAACATCAATATCTAATCCAACAATTTCAAATAACTGTGATCCTCTATAACTAGATATAGTTGAGATTCCCATCTTAGATATAATTTTTAAGAGTCCTTTATTAACGCCTTTCCTATATCTCGCACAATTTTCATGAGGAGCACCCTTTAGTTCATTCCTATGAGTTAAATCAAGAATTGTTTGATATGCCAAAGATGGATAAACAGCTGTTGCACCAAAACCAATTAAACAAGCTATTTGATGAGTATCTCTGGCTGATGATGAGCTTATAATTATATTTGCATCAGATCTTAGTCCAAGTTTTACAAGATTTTGATGCACAGACCCAACTGCAAGCAACGCATTGATTGGAAGTTTTCCCTCGAGAGGTACTTCTTCAACAAGATGAATTATTGATACCCCATTTTTTACCTGTTTAACTACATCTGCTTGTAATACATTTATAGCCTTTTTTAATGATATTTTTTTATCAAAAGAAAGTTTGATTTCTTTAGATTTAAAGTAAGGATTATTAATAATTGAATTAAGTTTTCTGTATGAGAGAACTGGCGATGTTGTAACAAGTCTTTTTGCATGCTCTGACGATTCCTCATAAATATTTAACTCTGGTCCATAACAAGTCTCGAGAGTCATTACAGCAGCCTCTCTTAATGAGTCGATAGGAGGATTAGTAACTTGAGCAAATTGTTGTCTAAAAAAATCATATACTTGTCTATGCATCTTACTCATTACAGCTAAGGCTGTATCATCGCCCATAGAGCCAGTTCCCTCTTGAGAATCTACAGCCAAAGGCTTAATTACTGATGATCTTTCTTCTTTAAATAACAAAAATAGTTTTGTAGCAGTGAGAAACTTATTCGGATGCATTTGTTTTAGGCCAGGGCCCTCATAAGAATCTAAGCTTGATTCAATATATAAAGCATTCTCTTTTAGCCATCTTCTGTAAGGATTTTGCTTCTTAAGTTCATCATCTATAGATGTTTCATTAAAAATTTCTCCTTTTGAGGTATCTATAGCCAAGATGCCACCAGGTTGAACTCTTCCCTTTTTGGTAATATTTTTTTCATCGGTTGGATTTACTCCAGTCTCAGATGCAACAGTAAGAATATTATTTTTATCTATCTGATATCTTGCTGGTCTCAATCCATTTCTATCAAGAATACAAACAGCCCATTTACCATCCGCCATTACTATTCCAGCTGGACCATCCCATGGCTCCATATGCATGGAGTTATACTCATGAAAACTTCTTACATCAGGATCAAGAGTTGGAGTATTTTGCCAGGCAGGTGGTAAAACCATTCTTGTAGCTCTAAATAAATTTATACCTCCTTTTACTAGCAATTCAATCATATTATCTAATGAAGATGAGTCAGAACCTGTCTCATTAACAAGTTGATGAAATTTTTGTATTTTTGGGATTAAGGGTGTTTTAAATTTTGAAGATCTAGCTTTTACCCAATTTCTATTACCTCTAATCGCATTTATTTCACCATTATGTGCTAACAGTCTGAATGGTTGAGCAAGATGCCATCTTGGACTAGTATTTGTAGAAAATCGTTGATGAAATACGCAAGTAGAAGCTCTAAAGTTATCTTTACCTAAATCATCATAAAACTCTTGTATTGCATTTGGGAGCATCAATCCTTTATAGACTATTGTCTTAGAAGACATACTGCATACATATAGAACCTCATCATCTTGATAGATTTCTTCAATAAATTTTCTTGATTGAAGAAGTCCTGTATCAAATATTTGTTGATTAAAATCGTCTTCTAGAGATTTTATAAATAATTGATATATCTTTGGGGCGCATTCAAGAGCAATTTTTCCTAATATATTTTCTTTAACAGGCACTTCTCTATGAGCGACTAATTCCAGATTCTCATCTTTAAGAATTTTTTTTATTTTTGGTAATATTTTTGTTATTTCATCATTGTAAAAAAGTTGGCCTATCGCAAACTCATTACCAAGTTCTATTCCTTGTTCATTAAAAATTTCATCACTAAAATATTTTTTATCAATGTCAAAAAGAAGTCCGCAACCATCTCCTGTTTTTCCATCAGAACCCACTCCTCCTCTATGAGTCATACTTATTAGTGCATTTATAGAATTGACTATGACCTGGTGAGACTTCACGCCATTTATATTAGCTACAAGTCCAAAACCGCAGTTATCTCGAAAATCTTCTTGTTTAAATAGTCCTGGCATATGTATTAAAAGTGTGGATTGTGAAGTATATCATAAGAAACTTTCTATTATCACTTAAAAGTGTCATACTCCGTCATACGCACACATCACATTTATGAAAAACAAAAATAAGCAATATCGTATTGAGAAAGGTGTCTTGCTGTTCACTCAGCCAAGATCTCCTTATTTTTATGGAAAATTAAGAGTTAATGGTAAATACATTACACAATCTTTTGCGCCCATTGATAATTATGAAACTGCTAAAGAAAAATTATATAAATGGCGTGAGGAAGTTCTTGGTGGTAATAAAAATAATTTCTTGTTGGCTGAGAATAATAGTAGCGGTTATAGAGATGAATATGTTGCTCATGAAAAGCTTGAAAATGACTTTCAATTTCTTGAAGTTGGAAGATTTGATCCAGTAAAAAAATCTGCTCAAGAAAGAAAAATTAGTTTTGTAGAAATTTATGAAGAATATAATCAAGTCCAAGCTTCTAATCAAGCGCACAGATGTTTAGATTGTGGAAACCCTTACTGCGAATGGAAGTGCCCTGTTCATAATTTTATTCCTGACTGGTTAAAGCTGGTTAATGAAGGAAATATTATTGAAGCTGCTGAGTTATGTCATTCTACAAATAGCCTACCAGAGGTATGTGGCAGAGTTTGTCCTCAAGATCGACTTTGTGAAGGAGCATGCACATTAAACGATGGTTTTGGAGCCGTTACTATTGGCTCAACTGAAAAATATATAACTGAAAAAGCCTTTGAAATGGGCTGGAAACCAGATATGTCTTACAGAACTTGGACTGATAAAAAAGTAGCTATTATAGGAGCAGGACCAGCGGGAATAGCTTGTGCTGATGTGCTTACTAGATCTGGTGTTCATAGTCATGTGTTTGATAAAAATGAAGAAATTGGTGGATTACTTACTTTCGGTATTCCAGAATTCAAATTAGAAAAATCGGTGATAAAGAGAAGAAGAAAAATATTGGAAGAAATGGGTGTTGAATTTAATTTAGGAAAAGAAATTGGAAAAGACGTCTCATTTAAAAAACTTTACAACGATTATGATGCAGTTTTTATGGCTATGGGAACATACACCTCTCTTGAGGGTGGTTTCAATGGAGAAAAACTTCAGGGAGTTCATAAAGCTATTGATTATCTAATTTCAAGCACCAAAAAACTTTTAAAACTTCAAAAAAGTAAAAAAGAGTTCATTGATTTGAAAGGCAAGAAAGTAATTGTTCTTGGTGGTGGAGATACTGCTATGGACTGCAATAGAACTGCTATTAGGCAAGGTGCTAAATCTGTTAAATGTTTATATAGAAGAGATGAAGAGAATATGCCTGGTTCAAAAAGAGAAGTAAAAAATGCAAAAGAGGAAGGGGTTCAATTTGAATTTAATGTTCAACCCATTGATATAATTGGAGATGATGAAGTTCAAGGAGTGAAAATAGTTAAAACTCAACTTGGTGAACCTGATCAAAATGGAAGAAGAGTTCCTATTCCTATTCCAGGATCTGAAACTATTTACGAAGCTGACGCGGTTGTGATTGCTTTCGGCTTTAGGGCGAGCCCTTCTGATTGGTTTGGTGAGTTTGATATTGACACTAAAAAAAATGGCCTTGTAATTGCTGAAGAGCATCAAGAATTTCAATTCCAAACTTCTAATTCAAAAATATTTTCTGGGGGAGATATGGTTAGAGGCTCTGATTTAGTTGTTACAGCAATATGGGAAGGACGTGAAGCAGCTAAAAGTATAATAAAATACGTTTCATGATGGATGATTCGATATTTCTTAAGGCATTAAATAAAGAGAAGCTTTCTACGCCTCCAATTTGGTATATGAGACAGGCTGGTCGCTACATGCCTGAATACAGGGCTGTAAGAAAGAACTTCAAAAATTTTCTAGACATGTGTAAAAACCCTGAGGTGTGCTGTGAGTTAGCCCTTCAGCCTATGAATGCATATAATCTTGATAGTGCTATTTTGTTTTCAGATATTCTTACAATTCCAGATGCTATGGGCTTGGGTGTTAAATTTCTAGAAGGTGAAGGTCCTGTCTTTGATAATCCAATAAGATCTCCTCAAAACGTTATTGATATCCCCCTATTTAATCCTGATAGTCTTTCATATGTATATAAAGCTGTAAGTAATATAAGAAATGCATTACCTGCTAACAAGCCATTGATTGGTTTTAGTGGAAGTCCTTGGACTTTAGCAGCATATTCAATAGAAGGAAGGTCTTCAAAAGATTTTAAGTTTACTAAAAATTTTATTATGAGTAATGATGCGGAAACTCATTTACTTTTAACTAAATTAACAGATGCTTGTTTCTTGTATTTAAGAAAGCAAGTTGAGGCAGGAGCTAATGTTATACAGATATTTGATTCTTGGGCAAACCTTCTTAGTGATTCTGATTATAAAAAATATTCATTGAGTTACATTAGCTCCCTTATAGCTTCATTAAAAAATGATCCTATAACTTCATCAGTACCTATAATATTATTTGCCAGAGAGCCAAAGTGCTCACGAGAACTTTTACTAGAAACCAATGCTGATTGTTTAAGTCTCTACTGGAATACTAATCCAAAAGATTATATTTATCTTTCAGGCAAGGTTTCATTACAAGGAAACTTAAATCCAAAAATTTTATTAGAATCTAATGAGACTATTAAAAAAGAGACTTATAAAATATTAGACGTTTTTGAAGATTACCCTGGTTATATTTTTAATCTAGGTCATGGCCTTACGCCTGATATAGACCCAAAAAAGGTTAGTTACCTAACTGATATTATTCGAGAGAAATAGTTCCTCTTATTTACTTTCGGGCCAGAGTCTTATGAGGCCTTCTTGGGTACAAGATGCTATTAATTTTCCTTCTTTTGAATAAATTGATCCTTTGCAAAATCCTCTAGAATTTCCAGAATAAGGACTATCAATTGCATATAAAACCCAATCATTGAAATCTAATTTCTGATGAAACCACATTGCATGATCCAAACTTGCAACTTGAAGGTTTTTTGATAAAAAATTTCTGCCGTGTGGATTGTTTGCCGCAGCCAGTAAGCCCATATCTGATATATATAGTAAAAATGCTTGTTGAGTTTTTTCATCATCAGGCATTTGGCCATCTGGTCTTATCCAAGTGTTCCTATATGGGGGAGTCTTTACAGGATTTGCATAATCCTGGATTTCAATTGGTCTCATTTCTACTTCTCTTTTTCTTAAAAAGAGTGGAAGATCGTCTTTGTCTATATTTAAGTCTTTTGACATACCCTCTCGAATCTCTAGTTCATTCTTTAACCCATCAGGCCCTGGTAGCTTAGGCATTGGTATTTGATGACTTAAGCCCTCCTCTCTTTTTTGAAAAGAAACTGAGCAATTAAATATTGCTTCGCCATCTTGGATAGCTTTCACAGTTCTAGTGGTAAAGCTTTTACCATCTCTAATTCTATCTACGGTAAAAATAATAGGTTTATCCATCTGCCCCGGTCTTAAGAAATAAGAATGAAAAGAATGGGCAAAATGATCTTTTTCTACAGTCTCATATGCCGCAATTAATGTTTGTGCCATTACCTGCCCGCCAAAAACTCTTGCCCATCCAACGTTCTTTCCGGTCCAGCTAAATAAATCTCTATCAATTTTATTTAATGAGAAAAGATTTAAACAGTTTTGTAGTAGATTTCCTTTTTCGTCCATTTGGTATCCGTATGTTATAAATTTTTGTGTTAACCATCTTACATTGTTTAGAAAAAAACTAGAACTTTCATACCTCTAAAAGTATGATGGGCTCCTAATATAAATAAAAAATATTATTATGACGATTAATAGCAAAATTGAATTGCCAAATAAGCCAAACCAAAAGTTTGATGTTTCAAAAACTTTTAAAATAGACTCTAAATTGAGTGTAAAAGGATTTAAAGACAAAACTGAATGGGTTCCTGAAATTGATGAAGGATATATATTTGATAAAGAAACTACTTTATCTATTCTGGCTGGTTTTGATCACAACAGAAGAGTCATGATCCAAGGCTTTCATGGCACAGGTAAATCAACCCATATTGAGCAAGTTGCAGCAAGACTTAATTGGCCTTGTGTAAGAATTAATCTCGATAGCCATATAAGCAGAATAGATCTCCTTGGAAAGGACGCCATTAAGGTAAGAGATGGTAAACAAATAACAGAATTTCAAGAAGGTTTACTGCCTTGGTCAATTCAAAATCCAGTAGCTTTAGTTTTTGATGAATATGATGCTGGTAGACCTGATGTCATGTTTGTTATTCAAAGAATTTTAGAAGTTGAAGGTAAATTAACATTATTAGATCAAAATAAGGTTATTAGTCCTCATGCATCGTTTAGACTTTTTGCTACAACTAATACTGTTGGACTTGGAGATGTTACTGGTTTATATCATGGAACACAGCAAATCAATCAAGGGCAAATGGATAGATGGCACGTTCTTTCAACATTAAACTATCTTGATCCAAATCAGGAATTTAAAGTTGTAGTTTCAAAAATGGCAGATTTTAAGAATGCTAAGAATCAAGAAATATTAAAAAATATGATTAAGTTAGCTAACCTGACCAGAAATGGATTTGCTAATGGTGATATATCTATTTTAATGTCGCCAAGGACTGTTATTTCATGGGCTCAAAATTTTAAAATATTTAAAGATGTTGCTAGCTCCTTTAAACTTACATTTCTTAATAAGTGTGATGATATGGAAAAGCCAATCATTTCAGAATACTTTCAAAGATGTTTTGATATAGAAGTTGATGGCGATAATTCAAAAAGTTAATTAGATCATGGGTTGGTTAAAAAATAGGGAAAAGCTTCATGAGGCCGCTATATCTTCTATTAAAGCAATTTCAAAAAACAAAGATTTATCATCAAAAAATGGAATTGCCCAAAGACCTCCTAGTAAAAATCAAGCTTCTATATCTTCTACACCAAGATCAAGCAAAGACCTATCTTCATGGAGGGGTGAATCAGATTTCCAGGCTTTTTGGCATTTGCATCATAGAAATAACAAAGAAGTTGCCCTTACCCTTCCAGCGAGAATGGTTTTCAACGAACTTGAAATGTCTCGAGTTGAAATATTGGGTTCAAATGAATATAAAGGTGCTAAAAAAAATATTATTGAGTACTTGGAAGCTAAAAGTATCAATATGGATGATGAAAAGTCTCCAAATTTTTTAGCTCTTTGCTCCAATCTTTGGCTTAAAGATTGTTTAGGTATGCAATTAAGTCCTGCGTCAAAAAAATTATTAGAAAATTTTGAAAATAAATATTCATCAATAGATCTTGAACTAGTAAAAAATAAATTTATTGAAAATATAGCTGACCAAAATATATTTGAAAAAATTTCATTAGATTTTTTAAGGAAACTAAAATTATTAAAATTAGACGATCAATCTCAAGATGAAAAAGATGACGAACCTTTTGACTCTCCTGGAAGTACTAATGAAATAGAACAAGAAAACATGGAAGATTCATCTGATACAGATACCTCTGATTCTGAATCAACTTTAGAAGATATAAATATAGAAATAGATGATACTGAGCAACAAGCAGCTCAATCAACAGATGGTGCATCTATAGATGAAGAAATAGATGCTCTTTCCTACCCTCACGATGATTTTGCAAACTCTTCAAGAAAAGATTACTCAATCTTTACTTCTGATTTTGATGAAGTTATTGATGCAAAAGATCTTACAACTCCAGATGAATCTATTAGATTAAGAAATCAGCTAGATAATTTAATAAAACCTTATCAAACGACCATTGGAAAACTAGCAAATAGACTCCAAAGACTTTTGCTGGCAAAACAAAATACTAGTTGGAACTTTAATCTTGAAGAAGGCATGTTAGATACTGCAAGGCTTCATAGAGTAATTGCAGAACCGGGTCACCCCTTAAGCTATAAACAAGAGACAGAAACAAATTTTAAGGATACTGCAGTAACACTATTAATAGACAATTCTGGCTCTATGAGAGGAAGATCTATAAGTCTTGCTGCAATATGTACTGATATTATTGGGAGCACCTTGGAAAGATGTCAAATAAAGACTGAAGTGCTAGGTTTTACTACTAAACATTGGAAAGGTGGTGATTCAAAACAGCTATGGATTTCTAATGGAAGTTACTCAAACCCAGGAAGACTTAATGATGTAAGACATATTATTTATAAAAGTGGTGATAATAGTTGGAGAAGAGCCAGGCGTTACTTTGGTGCAATGCTTCGAGAAGGCTTATTAAAAGAGAATATAGATGGAGAAGCATTAGCTTGGTCACATGAGCGGCTAATGCGAAGAAATGAAGAAAGAAAAATAATGATTGTTATCTCAGATGGAGCTCCTGTAGATGACAGCACACTCTCTGCTAACAGAGAAGATTATTTAGATAATCATCTAAAAGAAATCATTTCATCTATTGAAAATGAAAGTCCAGTTGAACTTCAAGCAATTGGTATTGGTCATGATGTTACTAAATACTATAAAAATGCAATAACTATAAACAGAGCCGAGGAGCTGGGTGAGGTTTTATTAGAGGAACTAACAAAGCTTTTCAAGGATTAAATTTTGTTATATAGTATATTGATGAAATGTGTGCACTGCATACATTAAAAGTAGGAAAAATAATGAAAATTAAAAAACAAGATGGGCCTCCTGAAGATCTTTTATATTTTGATGAAGAGGTAGATTTAACACCAAGCCAAGTTGAAGACGTTGTCGAGATATTTCATACGCCTTTGACTGGTTCATATAACTGGGACTATACGGTCCAAGATAATAGGATTAAAAAACTCTATGAGCTTGGTAAAGAGCTTAATTGGAACGGTTCTATCGACTTAAACTGGGACTACACACATCCGGCTGATGAAAAACTCGTAGATCCTGATGAGGAATTGCCTCATGAAACCCTTGAAGCTTATAAAAAATTAACCGAAGAAGAAAAAATACTTCTCGATAGACACTCAACTGCTGAATTAATGAGTCAATTTCTTCATGGTGAGCAAGGTGCTCTATTAGTTGCATCTCAATTAGCCTGCTGTGCTCCTACCTTCAATGCTAAATTATATGCAGCATCTCAAACCTTTGATGAAGCTCGGCATGTAGAAGTCTTCAATAGATATCTTCAAACAAAAATTGGCATTCATTACCCTATCAATCCTGCTCTTAAAAGTTTATTAGACAAAATCTTAACTGATGAGAGATGGGATCTTAAATTTATTGGAATGCAAATTATAATTGAAGGACTAGCATTAGCTGCTTTTCAAATGCTTAAAACAATAACCAAAGATCCTCTTCTTAAGCAGTTACTTCATTATGTTGTCAGGGATGAGGCAAGACATGTTACTTTTGGTATCAACTATCTTGAAGA
>TARA_B110000438_G_scaffold40884_1_pt1 | contig 10211 bp, 11 predicted proteins | sample TARA_B110000438 | Tara Oceans TARA_B110000438 (sample SAMEA4398413) | marine metagenome | biome: Polar Biome; feature: [MES] marine water layer (ENVO:01000295) within the mesopelagic zone...; material: water (ENVO:00002006), including particulate matter (ENVO:01000060) such as......
GAAATAAGAGGAGCAGGAGAAATACTCGGAGACGAACAAAGTGGGCAAATACAAAAGATAGGTTTTACCTTATACAAAGACATTTTAGAGCAAACAATAAATACAATGAGGAGTGATGGTAGTAATCCAGTTATTGAAAGTTTCTCAACTGATATTAATTTGAATATTCCAGCCTTGATCAATGAAGAATACATGCCTGATGTGCATTTAAGATTGACTATGTATAAGAGAATTTCATCAACTTTTAATAATAAAGATCTCAATAAAATAAAAAGTGAATTATTGGATCGCTTTGGTAATCTTCCTGAATACACTGAAAACTTAATTGCATTAACCAAAATGAGAAACAATGCTAAAACTATAGGCATTGAGAAAATTAGAGTTGATAAAAAATATGGAAGGTTATATTTCAACCCTACTTCAACAATTGACACTCAGCTTTTAATTAATTTAATCCAAGAGAAAGCTGAATATAAGCTCTACCCAGATCAATCTCTAGGTTTTAGTGGTAATTTTGAAGATACAGCAGACCGATTTAAAAAAGTTAAATCAATTATAAACTACCTAACAAATGGTTGAGTTTTAGAGTTGATTCCTTAAAAGAATGCTCAATCATTCCATTATTTATAGCTTTGCATCTTAAAGTATCAATTTTTTTACTCATCTCATTTCCATTAATATCGAGGTCTAAGTCATCAAGTAAATAAGGCATTTGTGATTCCATGTTACAAACTAAAACAAAATCACATCCTGCTGATAAAGCATGGTTTATTTTTTCATTCATACTTAACTCGCTATTCACTGCTTTCATCATTAAGTCATCTGAAAAAATTAATCCACTGAATCCAAGCTCTTTCCTTAATATTATTTTTAACCAGCGCTTAGAAAACGTAGCTATATGTCCATCTACAAGCGGATAGTGAATGTGTGCTGTCATAATTGCATCGAGATGCTTATTCATCAATTGTAAATAGGGTTTGATATCATTCATTAGTTCATTCATCTCTCTCTTATCAACAGGAAGTTCAGTATGAGAATCTAGAATAACTCCGCCATGGCCAGGAAAATGCTTCCCAATCGAAGCCATACCAGATAATTTAAGTCCATCAATATAAGAAGCGGCTAACTCTGTAATAACATCAGGATCCGAATGAAATGAACGATTACCAATGATTGTTGAATGACCATAATCTATATCTAAAACAGGAGCAAAACTAAAATCAATGTTAACCTCAGCTAACTCTAAGCTCATTATCCTGCCAGCCAATAATGCTGACTCCAGGCCTTCTGATTTAGATTTGTCATAGAGTTTTCCCAAGGTTCGCAATGATGGAAGTGGGTAAAAATCATTTAAAAATCTTTGAACACGACCTCCTTCTTGATCCACACAAACAATTAGCTCTGGTGACTTGATGTCTTTTATGGCATTGATAAGCTCTTGCAGCTGAGTTTTATTCTCATAGTTTCTAGAAAATAAAATGACCCCACCCACATAATTACTATTGAGATTCTTCGTATCATCCTTTGAAAGAACTGTGCTTTCAATTGAAATAAATAAGGGCCCCAAATTCATCTTAAATCTTATTGAATTAGAACTGAAGTGCCAATATCAACAAGATCAAATAGTTCGATAACATCATCATTATTCATATTAATACAGCCCTTGGAACGTGGGATATTAAGAGAAAACTCATCTGGTATGCCATGAATATAAATATATCGTTGCATCGTATCGACATTACCCAATCTATTTTTACCTACCTCAGTACCACTTAACCATAGGATCCTAGTAAGGATCCAATCACTATTTTGATCATGCTGGTTATTTATTGAATACACTTCCCCTGTTGACCTCCTTGATTTGAATATCTCACCTCTGCTTGCATTCATGCCTATTTTTGCTCTGATAATATGTTTACCGCGAGGAGTGCAATAACTATTCTTTTTCTCACCTGGACCTAATTTAGCGGTAGAGACTGGGTACATATATTCTTGTTTAAGTGAATTCAGGATCAATGATTGATCGGCTATGGATACAAGAATAGTGGACATAATTTTAGTCAGATGAATGCATCTGTGTAGCAAAAGTATTTAAAGCTTTGTTATCTATTTTTTCAAGATATTGCTTGAGAGTAGTATTTTTTTTATCAAAATCATTCTCAGATAACATGCCAGTTATAAATTCATATCGTATATATAGGAGGTAGGTATTTAGTACATCAATCGTGCAATAATCTGCTATTTCAGTTATGTTTCCATCCAAATACAAACTCCATACTTCTGCGCCTGAAGATAATTTCTTTCCTGGCATTTTCAAACCTTTAGTAATGACATCTAGCCCGGATATATTACTAATATTGTGATTAGATAGAAGATCTTTTAAATCAACATGTTTGTCGCTTAGAAGAGTGTTTTTAGTTAAATGTTTAAGACTTCTACAATTCAAAACAGGCACATCAAACATCTGGCCATTCCATGAAATTAAAACATCCGACTCTTCAAATGATTTAAACACATCAAGTAAGATAGATTTTTCATTGCAAGTCTCATCAAGCTTGTAAGACTCTATATTTAAGCTATCTGAGTTATCAGTTAATATTGATACTGCAATAATTTGATGTAAATCATAAGGTAAGAATTCGCTACCATTTCTTTGATGTTGTTGAAAAAACATAGACTTACCTATGTCTTCTTCAGTCAATCCATCTAAGTTAAGTTGCTCTCTTCCAAAATCCAGATCCGGTATGGTTTCGATATCGAATACTAATCTATTCACTTACTTTCCTTCCAAAACAACAAAAGCAATAGAGAGTGGAGGCTCATCACTAAAACTAACATGTGATTTATCAATCCCTTCATTATTAAAAAGTAATTGCATTTTTTTTGATAAAACCAATTTAGGTTTACCAGTATCCATTCTAATAAAGCCAAAATCTTTCCAGGTGATGCCTTTGGAAAAACCAGTTCCAAAGGCTTTAGCTGCAGCCTCTTTTCCAGCGAAACGATTGGCAATAAAATGAACTGGATTTTTTTCTTGATCAAATAATTTCATTTCTTCTGGGTGCAAAAGCTTTTCAGCTAGGCCATTGCCATACTTATCATGCATCCTCTGAATACGATCTATATTGACCATATCAACGCCAATACCATAAAGATTCACTTTCGGGCCTCAATCATTATAGTCTTCATAGTATTTACAGCTTCAGCTATCCCTGTATCTAATGATTTTGCAATAATTGAATGGCCAATATTCAATTCTTGTATTTCATTAATTTCGGCTATTGCTTTTGTATTCTCATAATGCAATCCATGTCCTGCATTAACTCTAAGACCAATTTTATTTGCATGAATTGCACACTCTCTAATTCTATTTAATTCATACTTTTGATCTTCAAGATTGAGGCTATCGGCATAAGTACCCGTGTGAATTTCTACAGCATCAGCACCAGCCAATTGACTTGATTCAATTTGTTTTGGATCTGGGTCAACAAAGAATGACACTCTTATTCCTGATTTTTTCATTCGCTCTGCAGCGATCGATAAAGCATCCATTTGGCTAAAAACATCCAAGCCACCTTCTGTCGTTAATTCTTCTCTTTTTTCTGGAACCAAACAACAATCATAGGGTTTAAGTTGACAGGCCATTGCAATCATTTCTTCCGTTAAAGCCATTTCAAAATTAACCCTAGTTTGCGAAACTCCTATTATTCTCTCGACATCATGATCCTGAACATGCCTTCGATCTTCTCTAAGGTGAATGGTAATACTGTCCGCACCATTTTTTTCAGCTATTAGTGCTATTTCTACCGGATCGGGATAATTAGTGCCTCTTGCCTGTCTCAGTGTTGCAACATGATCAACATTAACGCCCAATAGAATGGGTTCTTTTTGCTTCATAATAATTCTTCCATTGACTACATGATATCTTAGAGTTTAATTGATTTGAATGATGAAACAATTTAATATTGTTTTTAGGATCCATAACTTCTCCTTCATGAACACAAATGAAGTTAAAGCTGTCTTTAGGTCAATAAATTTAATATTGAATCTAAAAGAGAATTATGAATTATTTGAAAAGCTTTGCAACGGTCCATCCTTTAGATGGAATAAATGAAGATAGACTTGGAAAATGCCAAAATCTTCTAGACGGACAATGGATTGATGGTGTCAATTATTTTGATGATATCCCAGACCCAATCACTGGAAAATCCTTCTTAGATATACCTAAAACAGAAGAAATATCTGAATTCATAAGAAGTCTAGATCAATGCCCAAAAAGTGGACTTCACAACCCCTTAAAGAATAATGATAGATACATTATGCTCGGCGATGTTTGCAGTAAAGCAGCACAAATACTTCGTGATGAAGAAGTGGAAACATTTTTTACCCTTCTGATTCAAAGAGTAATGCCAAAAACATACAATCAATGCCTCGGTGAAGTAAGAGTTACCAGAACATTTTTAGAAAATTTTGCGGGCGATGGTGTTAGGTTCCTAGGACGTAGTTTTTCTAATCCTGGTGATTACACTGGACAAGAATCATCCGGTTATCGTTGGCCTTTTGGATCCGTAGTAATTATTACACCTTTTAATTTTCCATTGGAAATCCCAGCATTGCAATTCTTGGGTGCTTTATTTATGGGAAATCGTCCACTGGTTAAACCCGATGAAAAAGTCGGTGTTGTTTTTGAACAGTTTTTAAGGTTATTAATATATTGTGGCCTCCCAAGTCAAGACTCAAACTTGATCTACTGCAATGGAAATACAATGGCTAAACTAATCAAACAAGCCAAAGAACAAATCAGGATGATTCAATTTACTGGTTCATCGAATGTAGCGCATCAAATTATTCAAGAAATGGATGGTAAAGTTAAGATTGAGGATGCGGGTTTTGATTGGAAAATTATTGGTCCCGACTTCGATCCTAAATGGAGTGACTATGTAGCATGGCAATGCGATGAGGATGCTTACAATGCATCAGGGCAAAAGTGTTCAGCTCAAAGTATTCTCTTTATTCATGAAAATTGGCAGGATGATCTACTGCCTAAAATAAAACTATTAGCCGAACGAAGAAGTCTAGATAATCTCAGTATAGGACCAGTTCTCACTTGGAATAATGAACAACTCTTTAACCACATCAATCAATTGTTAGCCATACCTAATTCCAATTGTCTATTTGGTAATGAGTCATTAAAGAATCATAACATTCCATCGCATTATGGTGCGATAAAACCAACAGCCATTCAGATACCCATAGAACAATTAATGACAGAATATTTTGATCTAATTACCAGTGAAGTCTTTGCTCCAATTCAGATAGTAATCTCTTATAATGACGATACTTTACCCATTGTGCTCGAAGGATTAGAGAGCATTACCCATAATTTAACAGCAGCTGTTGTTAGTAATGATTTACATTTTCAACAAAAAATCTTAGGAAACACTGTGAATGGAACAACCTATGTAGGTATGAGAGCAAGAACAACAGGCGCACCGCAAAACCATTGGTTTGGTCCAGCTGGGGACCCAAGGGCAGCAGGTATTGGAACCACTGAAGCAATTGTCAATACATGGAGTGGTCATCGAGAAATCATCAAAGACATAGGCCCTATAGACCCTGATTGGAATATACCGGAGATAAACTGATGACTTATTCTAAACAACAGAGTTTTATCGACAAAGAAACAGACTTTGGACCTGATAATTATAAGCCCATACCCGTGGTTCTATCTAAAGCAAAAGGAGTTTGGGTTTGGGATGTAGATGGCAATAAATATTTAGACATGATGTCTGCTTATTCAGCTGTCAGCCATGGTCATTCACATCCTGAATTACTAAAAGTATTGCATAAACAATCCAGCCAACTGGCTTTAACATCCAGAGCATTTTATACAGATACACTAGGGCCTTATCTGGAAACCATTACCTCGTTGAGTAATTTTGATATGGCATTGCCAATGAACTCAGGAGCTGAAGCTGTCGAAACTGCAATCAAAGCAGCAAGAAGATGGGGTTATCGTTCTAAGAATATTGAAACCGATAAAGCTGAAATTATAGTTGCCGATGGTAATTTTCATGGTAGAACAACCACCATCGTAAGTTTTTCTAGTGAGCCAAACTCAAAAGATGATTTTGGCCCCCTTACGCCTGGTTTTATTTCCGTTGAATTTGGTTCAGCTAAAGCTATTGAGAAAGCAATCAATAAAAATACTGCAGCTGTTTTAATTGAACCCATACAAGGTGAAGGAGGAATTATAGTACCTCCAGAAAACTATCTCAGTGATGTAAGAGAAATCTGTACACAAAAGAATGTACTAATGATTCTTGATGAAGTGCAATCTGGTCTTGGCAGAACTGGCAAGATGTTCGCATTCCAACATTCAGATATCCAACCAGATGGACTCATACTCGGAAAGGCATTGGGCGGTGGTTTTATGCCTGTTTCTTGCTTTTTATCTTCCAGTGAAGTCATGCAATGGCTCACACCAGGTTCGCATGGCTCCACATTTGGGGGAAACCCTCTTGCAGCTGCAATAGCCAAAAGAGCATTGGAATTACTTGATGAAGAAGGCTTAATAGAAAACAGTCGTGTACTGGGTGAATATTTTAAAAATGCATTCATTGAAATGAAAAGTAATGTTATTACTGACGTCAGAGGTAAGGGGTTATGGATTGGAGTGGAAATTGATCCAAGCTATATCTCCGGTAAAGAATTGTCTATGTTGCTTCTTAAAAAAGGCATCCTATCCAAGGAAACTCATGAGACTGTTATCAGATTTGCTCCTCCATTGATTATTACAAAAGAAGATATTGATTGGGCAGTAAATATTATAAAAGAAACTCTTGATGAAATTGTATTAGAAAAATAAATGTCCTTATGTCAACACAATCAACCAATCATATTCTACTGATCAAACCTGCAGAATTCTATTGCAATGAACAAACAATAGAAACCAATCATTACCAAATACAGGATCATAAAAAAACTAAAGACATAATGCTTCAAGAAGCATTAAAAGAGTTTAATAACTTTGAGGAAATCTTAGAAAATAATAAGATAAAAGTAACAACTTTAATGGGTCAAACAGGTTGTCCTGATAATATATTTCCAAATTGGGCTGTCAGTTATGATGACCAAACTATTGATATCTTCAGTATGCTCGGCAAAAATAGAAGGCTTGAAAAATCTGACAAACATATATCTTTTTTAAATCAAACGTATGATACAAAAATTGATTACAGTGCTTTTGAAGAACAATCGATACATCTAGAAGGCACAAGCAGTTTGGTATTAGATCGAGTGAATCGTCAAGCATATATGGGTATTTCAGCAAGATCCGATCCTAATCTTGCACATCAATGGTGTCAATCTAGAGATTATGAACTGATAGAATTTGATACGAAAAGTCATACTGGAGATGCCATCTATCACACTGATGTGATGATGTATATTGGCACAAAACTTGCTGTGATATGCTCAGAATGCATAGTAGATAATTCCAGAGCATTGGTTTTGGAGAGATTACAATCCACGCATCAGATTATGGAAATCTCAAGTGAGCAGTTAGTGAGTTTTTGTGGAAATTGCATTGAGGTTTGTGATGAGGAGAGTAATTTACATCTGATCATGTCTACAACAGCCTATCAAGGCTATAGTAATGAACAAAAAGAAGTGCTCTTAAAATATTACAAAAGCATTATCCATTCTGATCTAGAATTTATTGAAAAATACGGTGGAGGATCTGCTCGATGCATGATTATGGAATTATTCTAAATCTAATACACTTCTATATAAATCCGGATCGGTATCACCTTCAGTTGAATAGAATAGGACGTTCGATTTTTCATTAAGATCAAGGTCTTTTTTAATATGCTCATAATCTTTATTGACACACACTGTGTGTAAAAAACCAATTGGTACTGCTCCACTTTCTCCTGAGATAATTTTTTCATCGCCTTTGGTTGGATTACCACAGATCTGCATACCTTTAAATGCAATATCATCACCGCATATGGCAAAGTAATCACTCAGTTCTTTGATAATATTCCAAGCTAGTAAACTGGGCATGCCACATGACAATCCTGCCATGATTGTATTAAGCTCTTTGGTTAAATGGGCATTTCCATCCCCTATTTTCATGGAATTATAAAAACAAGCTGCACCATTAGGCTCAAGTATAATTAATTTAGGCTTTGGTTTTGATTGATTAAAAAAATTTATCAATATTGAAGCTGCAAAAGACCCAACACCAGCTTGAACAATAATATGAGTTGGCCAATCATCACTATACTGAACAAGAAATTCTGTCACCATAGTTGAATAACCCAACATGATGTTCTTTGGCACCTCCACATAACCATTCCAGGATGAATCTTGTAATAATATCCAATTATTTTCAGATGCTTTTTTGGCTGTATGTTTCACAGTATCATCGTAATTAAAATCAGTTATTTCAGCTGATGCATTAGTATCAAGAATAGCATCTAGCCTGATCTTTGAAGTGCCTTTGGGCATATAGACCATTGCTTTACATCCAAAATTCTTTGCAGTCCATGCAACAGCTCTGCCATGATTTCCATCCGTAGCTGTTGTAAATGTGAGATTCTTAATTTGATCTGAATGTTTCTTGATAATTTCATAAGTTACATTATCAAGATCTAATTTTAAATACTTAGCAATTTCTATTGCCATGGCATAACTTGCACCTAGAACTTTAAAGGCATTGAGGTTCAACCGATGGCTTTCATCTTTGACCAAACATTGATTGATACCAATGGTCTTTGAAAAGTTTTTTAGCTGTATTAATGGTGTCGGTTTATAGCCTGGTAAACTTTGATGAAAGCAAAATGCAGATTCACTACTCCAATCTAAATCAAAGTTATGATTCTTAAATGGATTAGAAATACATTCGAGTTGATCGTTCAAAAAAATACTCTATTTTGCAAACTGATTAGCGAACAGACAAAGGATCTCATACATCATCGTAGCACCTACAAGTGCTGTATTCCCTGATAGATCACTAGGGGGTGCCACCTCGACGACATCGCCACCTATGAAATTCAGTCCATTCAATCCTCTTAAGAATTGCTGTGCCTCCAAAGTGGTAATTCCTCCTACTTCAGGAGTTCCCGTACCAGGTGCATAAACAGGATCCAATCCATCCACATCAAATGACAAATATACTGGACTATTACCAACTATTTTAATGGCTTCTTTTACAACTTCTTTAACACCCAAATCAGAGAACTCTTCAATGAAAATAACACGCATCCCCGTTGAAAGAGAAAAATCAATTCCATCTGTAAAATTTTGAGCACCTCGAATACCAATCTGTATGGTTTTCTTAGGGTCCAATAGGCCAGATTCAACTGCCGATCTGAATGGTGATCCATGATGAAACTTTGAACCCCATACCTCTCCCCATGTATCTGTATGAGCATCTATATGAATCATCCCAATTGGATCGCCTTTGACTAAACCTTCAAATATTGGATAAGTTATAGAATGATCCCCTCCTGCACTCAAAGGAATAACTCCTGCTTTTTGCAAACAACTATAAAATTCAACAATATCATCATGAACAGACTGGTGATCAAACGGCTTTTCAAAGGAAACGTCCCCCACATCAGCAATATTAGCGATCTCGTATGGATTAATTCTTGTGACATGATGTATGTTTCTCATCAAAGATGATTGATTTCTTATTTCACGAGGGCCATGTCTAGCCCCAGCTCTATTCGTTACACCACCATCATATGGGACACCCGCCAAAGCTATATCCAATCCTTCCAAAGAATCAGCAATTGGTGTTCTCATAAATGTAGGGAGACCAGCATAACGGGGCTCTTGATTGGCAAAATACTCTTTTCCAGTGACGGGTGATTTATATTTTTTATGTTTCATAGATTTATATTCTATAAACATTTAAATTAAGATCAATAATTAAAGCTATTTTTAAGAATTATGAAATATAAAAAACTAGATCTTCATGGTGTGAGGCATGGAGATGTTGATCGCTTGGTGGAAAACTTTATTCTAATGAATCAAAACATGGTTCCATTAGAGATTGTCTGTGGAAATAGTGAAAAAATGATCAACTTAGTACATTCCGTTTTAAAAAGAATCGAATGCGAGAACTATGAAATGATTCAATATGGAGTTTTAATGGTGAGAAAAGTATAAAGACTTCAGTTGCATATTGGCTCAATTAT
>TARA_B110000438_G_scaffold51228_1_pt1 | contig 10200 bp, 7 predicted proteins | sample TARA_B110000438 | Tara Oceans TARA_B110000438 (sample SAMEA4398413) | marine metagenome | biome: Polar Biome; feature: [MES] marine water layer (ENVO:01000295) within the mesopelagic zone...; material: water (ENVO:00002006), including particulate matter (ENVO:01000060) such as......
GAATGATTCGACTCATCGAGAAAGCAATCTCAGATAGACAACGCGCACTTCCTGAGGAACTGTCCTTGGGTTTTGGTCTAGTGAGACTTCGCGTTACGCGTAGCCAGATGCGGTCAATAGTGCGCGATGCGCGCCGTCGTTACAGGCGACATAACCAGGCAAGGCATTTTGTAGAGATAGAATTTTTTGCGTGTTTAGCGAGGTCTCATAGATCAGAACCTGATCCTCAAGTTGTTAGGGAAAGGTTGTCGCGAAATCCCGACGTGCTGGCAGCATTCGAACGGATGTGGCCCATGCTTTCACCTGCTCAGCTTCTTCGCGATTTGTATGGTTCGAAAGCTCTTCTGCGATCAGCTGCAAAAAATATTCTAAACGATGACGAAATGGAAAGCCTGTATCGAGAACGCGGTCAAAGTGAAGATGAATACCGTTGGAGCGATGCGGATGTAGCGGTTCTAGACGAGGCGTATACACAGCTAGGTCCCCGGTTGTCTAGTAAAAGAAAACCGCTAGAGGAAGAAGCGCGAACATATGGGCATATTGTTGTAGACGAGGCGCAAGACCATACCCCCATGGGTCTTCGGATGGTTGAGCGACGTTCTCTTAACGGTTCAATGACTCTGGTCGGTGATATAGCCCAAGCTACAGCTCCTGCTGCTGCTGCGAATTGGACTGAGATTGTGAAACATTTTCCAGCAGGGCTGCATGAATCGCGTATGCATGAATTGACCTTAAGCTACCGAATTCCTGCACCTAATCTAGTTTTAGCTAATCAAGTGCTAAGTGTCGCAGCCCCTGAATTGGTGGCGCCTACTGCAGTTCGAACTGTAGGAACCGAGCCGAGAATAATAGATGTTGTCCACTCGGGTCAGTCAGGAAATCTCCTGAGCGTTGTCGTCAGAGTCGTTAAAGAAGAGGCAGGGTTTCTTAATGGCGGCTCCCTTGCTGTAATTGTTTCCTCTAGTTTGATTGATCTTGTTGATCAAGCTCTGCAAAACGGAGGAGTCGACTTTGGAAGAGCTACCACTGCTAGTCGAAACGTTTCGGGCCCCTTGCACCCAAAAATTGCGTTAGTTCCAGTTCATCTCGTGAAGGGTTTGGAATTAGACGGAAGCGTGGTGGTTGAACCAAGCACAATTGTTGAGGATGAGCCGCAAGGACTCCGAGCTTTGTATGTGGCGCTTACTCGTTCAACCAAACGACTTGCGCTAGTTCATGAACGTGAGTTACCTGAGGTGTTATTGCCACATAGAGATATGTAAACGTCTAAGAGGCTATCCTTACTGACGAAGGTAATTTTGCATTCAAATAGGGGAGATCAGCGTATGGCGGATGTAACTATCAAAATTCGTAATAACGGACCATTGTTGGTGCAGGGCTCTTGTCTCATTACCGATCAGGATGAAAACGTATTGAGCGACAGTGACAAGCTTGTTGCGCTTTGTCGATGTGGTCTCTCTGCAAGTAAGCCAATGTGCGATGGTAGCCACACTGATGGTTTCGATGGGACTCTCAGTCCACCTGCCTAGAATAACTATCCGTTATTTAGAAGGCTTAGTGCTCAGGCACGACCAAGAATATTGGAAACTGTTACTTCGATAACTGTTCTATCACTTCGATCCTTGGGCTCTCTATATCTTTCTGCGTAGCGCTTAGTGCCCTCAAGGCATCGAGTTGGGTCATCTGACACAATGGCGTGGCCTTCAAGAGTTAGCCATCTACCGCCGTCTATTTGGCAAATGCTCGCTCTCCCACCTCCGGACGAGAAAAGGATTTTGCTTTTAACGGAAGTTTTCCAAGTGATGATTCGAGCGAGGTGTTGTTCAGGATCCCAAGTAAATCCGATGGGTGTTACATGTGGCGAACCATTTGAACGCAAAATGGTGAGCGAAGCTAGATGTCGCTCAGTCAGAAAGCTATTTACCTCAGGCGAAAGATTGTTTAGATTCAGAGCCATTATACGTGTCCTATTGCATCGAGAATATTCAGTTTCGCCGCTCGTCGCGCAGGAATTATTGCCGCTATCGCCCCGCCCAATGTGCACAGTAAGAGAATCAAGAAGAAGTTTCCGTACGGCACACCGAAATCAGTAACAAATGAGTCAGGCATGGCCTGAACAGCCACGAAACCTAAGACAACTCCGACGGAGATACCGAGAACTCCGCCAAATACTGAAACTATGATTGCTTCCCAACGGACCATCCTGCGAGTTTGTCGACGTGTCATGCCAACAGCTCTTAAAAGGCCGATCTCTCTAGTACGTTCAAAAACTGATAGGACGAGGGTGTTGACGATGCCGAGCATCGCGATAACTACTGCGAAACCGACTAGGGCATTAACTGTGACAAGTAACTGATCAATTCGGTTTTCCGTAGTTTTCTGAAATTCGCTTTTGGTTTGAATTAGCGCTTCAGGGTAAGCGGCTGCGATGGTGCCGAGCTCTTGTTCTAAATCTTCGGCAGCGAAACCCTTGGACAGCTTGGCCGCCACGAAGTTGTCAAATTGTAACGCTGAGTCGAAGCCACTTTCGAATGTGTTCGTTCCGATTACCCAATTGCCAAGAATGCTGCCATCTTCGTAAATTCCGACCACTGTGAGATTTTGTGACCCTGAGACTGGGAAAATAGCCATAATGCTATCTCCGATTGACAAGTCTAAATCCGTTGCTGGATCACGATGAACTAAAATCCCAGCTGCGTTCAGTCCAGAATATGAGCCTTCGCTTAAGCTCAGGTCCACGATCAACCCTAGGCCTGCCTCTTCAGTGGCAATAACATCTTTGGCGGAGTTGTTTACTAGTATCTTCGCAGACCCTTCTCCTCCTCTGAAACCGACTGCAGTCTCAATTCCCTCTATATTTTGTAGATCCTGCGCCAGTTTTGGGCTAAAGCCGATGAACGATCGTTGCTCAAGGTCAACAAAGTAGTCTGCTTTAAGCGAGGTATCTAAGGCAGCACTAAAAGTCTTCTTGAAGCTGGTTCCTACGACGAGCACCATTGCTACCAACGCGAGGCCAATCATTAAGGCAGAAGCTGTCGATGATGTACGACGAGGATTTCGTGCAGCATTTTCTCTAGCGAGAACTCCTGATGCGGGGGCAAGCTGAGCGAAAGGCCACCCTAAAAATTTGGCCATGGGGCCAGCTACTAATTGGCTCAGTAACGCTATCGATAGAAACGTTAAAAGGGCTCCTAAGCCGAGCGCAAAAAGTTGTCCTTTGGCTCCTGAATTCGAAGTTACACCCCTAAGTATTAGTAGTACGCCTACAAGTCCTATGAGACCGCCAAAGATTGAACGCCGGTTAGTTGTTTTAGACGACAGTGAAAAATCATCTCTTAAAGCTGCGATAGGTGGAATCGTCGCAGCTTTGCGCGCCGGAGAAAGACATGCGGCAAGCGTCACAACTAGGCCAACAATGAATGCTGCTATCCATGTGCGGCCGGCGATTACTAATGGCCCGTCAGGGAGACCGGCACCGCCGCCAGCCTGAGCTATAAGAATCTTAAGAAGCGCTGCAATGCCCACTCCACTGAAAAGCCCTATCAAGGAAGCAATTAATCCAATTATGAGACCTTCAAGTATCACCGAAGCTTGAACTTGCTTGCCAGTAGCGCCAAGGCTCCGCAAAAGCCCTAATTCTTTAATCCTTTGTCCCAACACGATAGAAAATGTGTTGTTGATAATAAATGCACTGACGATGAGAGAGATGGCAGCGAAGGCCAATAATGCATTTTGAAAAATTGTAATAAATTGGTCGAATTCGGCACTGAACTCACTTGAAACTGTTTCAGATGTAACCGCTTCAAGTTCCAATTCGTTAAGTAGCGGGTTGAGATCAGCAATGACAGATTCAGCTTCAAAACCTGCAGAAATTCCTATGGTCGCGGACATGAAAGTTTCGTCATAACCGAAAAGACGTTGAGTAGTGGCCGTATCAAAGAGAACAAAAACAGCGCCACCGCCGTTGTCTTCGCCCCAGCTTGTAATGCCGCTAACTATGAACTGTTCAGGTTCACTTTGGGAACGGACAGTAATTTTGTCTCCGACGGAAACCCCGTACCTGGAAGCGCTATCAACGTCAAGCATTGCTTCGCCGGGTCCGGGGCTAACACCTTCCATTGTTATGAAAGCGGTTAGTTCGCTTCCTGGAGTGGAGTTAAAAGCGAGAGTGGGTGCTCGCCCGGGGTCAATTAGTTCACCATTAAATGAAAGACGTGGGAACCCTTGAATATTTCCGACTGCTGAGTCAACCCCGTTTGTTTTGAGTAGTTCATCGATTAATTCTTCAGGGACTAACGGCCTACTAAACTCGTCGCCATCGATAGTTTCGACACCTCGAACTTGGACCCAACCTGGTCCAGCTATCTCCTCAGCGATCTCATCAAAAGTGCCTCGAAGGCTATCGGCCAAAATAAATGAACCAGAGACAAATGCCACGCCGAGCACAACTGCGAAAGTAGTGAGAGCTAAACGAATTTTTCGAGCCGCCAGCGAGGCGAGCGTTAACTTTAGCACCTCAGTCACCAAGCTGTTTCATGAGATCTAGAACATTCTCGGCAGTCGGGTTGTGAAGTTCGGAAACAATTTTTCCGTCCGCTAAGAAAACAACTCGATCGCTGTAGCCAGCTGCTACAGGGTCATGAGTCACCATTACTATCGTTTGTCCGAAAGAAGTCACAGCTGATTTCATGAACTCTAAAATTTCTGCTCCTGTGCGACTGTCAAGATTGCCCGTCGGTTCGTCAGCAAAAATAATTTCTGGTCTGCCGGCCAATGCTCGAGCGACAGCCACTCGTTGTTGCTGGCCGCCTGACAACTCGTTCGGGCGATGGCTAAGTCTGTCTTCTAGACCGACAGCTGCGATTACTTGCAACAACCACTCTTGGTCGGTAGCAGTGCCACCTAGTCGTTGGGGTAGCACGATATTCTCTTTTGCGCTAAGCGTTGGAACTAGATTAAACGCCTGAAAAATAAAGCCCACTCTTTCTCGTCTCAATAAAGTGAGGTTTCTCTCATTGAGTTTACTTATGTCAGTTTCACCGATATAGACGTTTCCTGAAGTCAGCTGGTCAAGACCGGCGAGACAATGCATGAGCGTTGATTTACCTGAGCCAGATGGACCCATGATGGCCGTAAATTCACCGCGTTTGATATCCAGAGATACTCCATCTAGGGCTCGAACTTCGCTGTCGCCGGCGCTATAAATTTTCCTCGCCATGACTGTGCGAGCAGCAAGGTCAGTCAAAATCGTTTCCATGTCGGAAGTTTATGGCTGCACTGTTACTCAGAGGTAAGTTTCTTCTAAGAATGGCCAGAAAAACTGCGTGGATTGCGGACGAGCATTTCTTGCAGGTATTCAATGAAATTTTTTTGAATACCGTGACATGGTTATACATTCGTACACTGGAGACATGATCTGCCCATCATGTACTTCGGATGCACCAACTGGTGCCCGCTTTTGTTCTGTTTGTGGCTATTTACTCGTTCAAACTGAAGAGCGCAGGATCGTAACCGTCCTATTCGCAGACCTTGTCGGTTTTACTGGCCTCTCTGAAAATCGTGATCCCGAGGAGCTGAAACATCTAATTGATCTCTGTTTTCAACGCTTAGTTGCCGATGTCACAGCTTTCGGTGGAACAGTCGACAAGATTATAGGCGATGCAATAGTTGTTCTATTTGGTGCTCCTACCGCCCACGAAGATGACCCAGAGCGAGCTGTTCGAGCCGCATTGCAAATGCAACGAACTCTTTTAGCGTTTGCTGCTGAGCAGACCAGTGACATGAGAATGCGAATAGGGGTTAATACCGGAGAAGTGCTTGTTGGTGCTCTTAAAGCTGGTGGGGATTACACAGCTATGGGAGACACAGTAAACGTTGCAAGTCGATTGCAGAATTTGGCGGCTCCCGGCGAAATTTTGGTTGGACCAAGTACTCGCTCAGCGGTTCGCGATGTAATTAAATTTGACAACCGGGGAATGACTGAACTCCGTGGTCGCGAGGGGTCAATAGAAGTTGCTGCAGCTATTGTAGAAATTGGTCCGCCGGGACGCCGAAAATTCGCTAATCGAGCTCCGCTCATTGGGCGTGAGTTGGAGCAGGCTCACTTATCGAGCGCGATTGAAGTAGCGATCATAAAGAGCCGTGCGTGTTTGATCAACGTTTTGGGAGAAGCTGGAATAGGTAAAACTCGTTTGGCTTCTGAAGTTGCTTCACAAGCGGAAACTGAGCATGAAGCTATTGTGCTAGAGGGACGAGTGTTGCCCTACGGAGAAACAAGCCCTTTGAGAGCGCTCGGCGACTCCTTAGCTGGAGCCGCTGGATTAGCTGCTAGTGATGATTCGATTCGCGCCAGAGAAAAAATAGCTGCGATGGTTCGTAATTATTTGGATCCGGGTGATTTGGAAAGTATCGAGCAGATTGCAGAAGTTGTTCTCCACCTAATTGGTCGACCTACTTCAATAGGTTTTTTGGAAACCGACCGGCGAGTTCCGATGGTGCGCGACGGTATGCGTAAATTTTTTGTTGCTGTATCAAATAAGTATCCGGTCGTTTTGATCTTACGAGATATCCAATGGGCCGATCAAAGGCTTCTTGATGTAGTCGAGCAGATGCTAGAACTTCTTTCAGATCGACCTTTTGTAGTTATGGCTACGGCTCGGTGGGATCTGGATGAGGTTCGTTGGGTCGCGATACCGGGAAGACATAACACCGTAGTTATTAACCTTGACCCACTTGACATGACAGCAACATCTTTGTTGGGTAGCGCATTACTGGGAGCACCTGTGTCTTCGGTTCTAGGAGCGGAGCTCTATGAGCGGAGCGGCGGCAATCCTTTCTTTGTAGAAGAAATTTCGACGCTTTTACGTGAAGAAGACTTTATGAATCCGGGAGTGCGGTTTGATAAAGAAAAAAAGATGATAGGTGAGCTCCCCAAAACTTTAGTGGGCTTAGTAGCAGCGCGATTGGATTCTTTGCCGCAGGCCGAAAGACGCATGGTCGAAAATGCTGCGGTGTTAGGTCGGCGAGGCCCGGTTTATGGGTTGCTGTTGATGGGAGACGAAAGCAAGGATCAGTCCAGCTTCAGGCACCTTGTAGACAAGGACATTCTCTCCATGGAAGGCGAATGGTGGCGCTTTCGATCCGATCTTGTTCGTGATGTTGCCTACAGCATGCTAACCAAGTCAGTTAGGGCAGATCGCCACCGCATGGTAGCTGAATGGCTAGCAGCCAACACCGATGACGCATCTGGTGATGCTGTTGCGGCAATAGCTACGCATTACGCAGCTGCTGTCGAGCTGGGTCGCGAAAAACAAGAAATTGATACTGAGCTTGCAGATAAGGCAATCGATTGGCTTGGGAAAGCTGGTTGTCTGAGCGAGGAAAGGGATAGTCATTACTCTTCAGTTGAGTTGTCCACTAGGGCTCTTAGTATGTTGCGAGCTGATGACCCAAGAAACGTCGAGTTAGCTCTATGTCGTGGAAGAGCGAGACTAGCTTTGGGCGAATTGCCGGGCGCAAAAGATGATGCTGGTTTCGCCAAACAGCTAGCAGATCGTGTCGGAGATAAAAAAGGTACTGCGCTAGCGATACGACTTTCGGGTGAAGTTGTTGCAGCCTCTGATGACCCAACTGACGCAACTGCATTATACGAAGAAGCATTAACCAAATTTAGAGACTTGGGTGCCTCAAGAGAGATAGCGCAAACTTTGAGGCTTCAAGGCTTGTCAGCTATTTATAATGGTGAACACCGTCGAGCCGATGAGTATTTCGAAGAGGCACGCAGTATTTTTATCGAGCTAGATGACCTTCAAGGTCTGGCATGGTGCCTGGAGAACTTGGCTTGGCTATCTTTTCAGCGTGGAGAGTTAGAAGAAGCTGACCAGCGCGTCGGCAAAGCTATTTCTCTTTTCAAAGAAATAAACGATCTGTCTGGCTTAGCATTTGCTGAGGGTCTTCTAGCGTTTCTGATGTTCCACCGCGGTATGCGAGACGAAGCCGAAGAGCTCGCCCTCAAAGTCCGTGATGTAAGTCATGAGCGCGGTGAACGATTCGGCGAAGCAATGATGGACCTTTTATTAGCATCAGCGTTGCTTTGGTCAGGGCGAGTGGAAGCTGCAGTCGCTCGCGCCACTGAAGCAGAACTTGTATTTCGTGAAATCGGAAATGTGTTTGGGGTTGTCCAAGCGCTTGGCCTCTTAGGCAGGGCTTACGCTGCTTTAGGAAGTCTTAGCGATAGCCGGAAAATGCATGACATGTGTATAGCCGAGGCCTTAGCTATGCCCGGGAAGCCGCTAGAAGGTTTTGCGCGAGTGGTGGCAGCAGGAGCTGCTTCTCAAAGCGGTGATCCTGAGAAGGCGTTAGAGCATTTGGATCAAGCTGGTGCTGCGTTTGGTGGAAGGCTAGTAATAGGTTCTGTTGACCTCGATATAACTCGTAGTCTCGTACAAATACAGCTAGGTCGTGTAGACGACTCGCTGGAAACGTTAGGAGCTATCAAACCCGCAGAAGCGAGTCCAAATGCCTATCTCAAAAGTACTCTTGCGTTAGCGCAAGCAGTAAACGGTAGTGTCGAACAAGCACAAACTACAGCTCGACAAGTACTCGATGACGGTCGCGGTACTTACTTAGATGAGAGAACAGCCATGTTAGTTCTAGCGCTCAGTGATGCTAGCCAAGGAGCTACTGCTGAGGCCCAAAAAATGTTTAACTTAGCTATTTTGGCTGTGGACTCGACAGAAAGTCGTATGAGTCAGGCTGTCGTGCGACTGGCGAGAGCTATGGCTGAAGAATTTCTTGAATTAGATACCGCAAAAAAATCCAGGATTGAGAGTGACGATATGCTAGCGGCGCTCGAAGTTGAACCGGTAGGTTGGGAACTCGCATTTGGTTTAGTGCTGAGAAGCGGAAACTCGTTCGCTGTTTCAGCAAACTCCAGGTAGTGTCAAGAGTCATGGCAGAACGTGTACTAGTTACTAAGTTAGGTCTCGATGGACACGACCGTGGAGTAAAAATTGTGGCGCGAATTCTTCGCGACGCTGGCTATGAGGTTATCTATACCGGGCTCTTCCAAACTCCACAGACGGTTGTTGCTGCCGCAATAGATGAGGATGTTTCTGCAATTGGAGTATCGATGCTCTCGGGAGCACACGAAGCACTCTTGCCGATGGTGACAGACGAGCTGCGTAAAGCGGGCGCAAACATTCCGGTTATTTTGGGAGGAATAGTTCCTGAAGGAGATTTTGAATCTATGAAAGCTGCTGGAATTGCCCGAGTTCTGACTCCTGGAGCAACTGCTAAGGAAGTGGTTGAGGCAGTTCAAAGCGCTATTGAAGAAAGTCGACTCGATGTAAAGAATTGATCTTGGAGCGCCTCTTGATCAACCCTGCGATAACGTTGCATTTGTGATTATTGAACGCTTTGGTGTGGTTGGTTGTGGCCTTATGGGCTCTGGGATAGCGGAAGTCGCTGCGCGTAGTGGATGCGCAGTGAAGATTGTTGAGGCAAACGAAAATGCTCTTCAAATTGGTATGCAACGTGTCGAAAAAAGTTTGGGACGAGCGCTGCGTTCAGGAAAGCTAAGCGAAGAGAAACACAATGAAGTTTTAGGGAACATCTCATTTTCTACAAAATTGACAGCTCTTGCTGATTGTCAGTTTGTTGTAGAGGCTGTTGTTGAGCAAGAAGAAGCAAAGTTAGAAGTGTTTCGCCGCTTGAGCGATGTTATTGATGACCCGGAAGCAATACTGGCTAGTAATACCTCGTCGATCCCGATAATGAAACTTGCGATGGCCACGAATCGGCCGCAACAAGTTATTGGTGTGCATTTCTTTAACCCAGTTCCGGTCATGGGTTTAGTAGAGATAATTACTTCTCTTCTAACCGGAGACAAAACGGCAGCGGTCTGTCAAGAATTCGCAGTTAATCAACTGGAGAAACGAGTTGTTCGAAGCCAAGATCGGGCTGGTTTTGTTGTAAATGCTCTTCTGGTGCCCTATTTGTTATCAGCGATTCGGATGATGGAATCAGGTTTTGCAAGCCCAGAAGATATAGATGCAGGAATGGTATTGGGGTGTAACCATCCAATGGGTCCATTGGCATTGTGTGATCTGATCGGGTTAGACACCACCATGGCGGTAGCCGACTCACTCTATGCAGAATTTAAAGAACCACTATTTGCGGCCCCACCGCTTCTTAGTCGAA
>TARA_B110000438_G_scaffold149617_1_pt1 | contig 10198 bp, 10 predicted proteins | sample TARA_B110000438 | Tara Oceans TARA_B110000438 (sample SAMEA4398413) | marine metagenome | biome: Polar Biome; feature: [MES] marine water layer (ENVO:01000295) within the mesopelagic zone...; material: water (ENVO:00002006), including particulate matter (ENVO:01000060) such...
TCGATAGCTTGATTTATCCTGTTTGATGCGATGATTTCACCTCCGTAGTGAAGCGAGATTACATCTCTGCTACGGTATCCTGTCGGAAACAGGTGCATATATAAAATTAATTCAAAACCTTTCATGAGACTTTTATAAATAGAGGTTTGAAATATTAACTAAGGGATTCGACGTGATAGAAGCAAGAAATGTAATTAAAAAATATGGGTCTGTAACGGCACTGGATGATTTTTCTGTCGAAATACCAAAAGGAAAAATAGGCATCTTAGGACCAAATGGTGCTGGAAAGAGTACATTCGTTAAAATTGCTTTAGGATTGATTACTGCTAATTCGGGAAATGTTACTGTTTTAGGTGAGAGTTTAGATAAAAATTCAGTTAACATACGAAGGAGAATAGGATACATGCCTGAACACGACTGTATACCAAATCACATGTCTGGTGTTGAATTCTTGATTGAAATGGGATTAGTGAGTGGAATGGATACTCCAAATGCTACTCAGCGCACTCATGAAATCTTAAGTCATCTTCAAATGGGCGAAGAAAAATATAGAAAAATTGAAGAATACTCCGGAGGTATGCGTCAGAAAATAAAACTGGCCCAAGGATTAATTCATGGACCTGAAATAATTTTCCTTGATGAACCAACTTCTGGACTTGATCCAAAAGCTAGGCATGAAATGCTTGATACTATCAATGGCCTAACCAAAGTCAGCAATACAAATGTACTACTTAGTACACATATTCTTCAAGATGTAGAAATGGTTTGTGATTACGTTATTATCATAAATAATGGCAAATTACAAATGAAAGAAAATGTAAAAAAACTAATGAAGGCACAAAATGACTTCATCCAAATACGAGTTGGAGGAGACGTTGATGGCTTTTCAGATATTCTAAAAAGTAAGAAAATAAATCTGATGAGTGACGGACGAATCTTAAGAGTCCCATATGTGAATGATAATACTTTCCAACAAATTATAGATGCTGTAATCGATAGTAAATGCCAATTATATGAAATGGAAAGAAGCAAAGTTACAATGGACAATATTTACTTAGAGGTTGTTGAATGAAAGATGAAGCTCAAGTTAGTGAAAAATTTACAAGATATGATGCCGAATTAACTACAAGGTCCAAAATAGTGATCGGCATGGGATTACGAGGATTTTTTAGTCTAATCCAATTTAATAAAAAAAGTGGTTGGAATTTAGCTCTTGTTTTTCTAATTTATTTATGGTCTATTGTATTTTTTGTGCTGATGGCGGGAGAAGGTAATACCTACCCCTGCGAAGAAATGGCTGAATTCAAATATTGCCAACCTATTGCATACTATGGTGACATGGGACTAGGAGGCGTCAGACTCTTTCTAGTAACATTGGCAGCAATTGCTAGCGGAGGTTTGATCGCAAATGACATGAATGATAAATCATTACATCTATATCTTTCAAGACCGATAAGCCGCCTAGACTACCTTATTGCTCGATTTATACCTGTCTTTTTACTACTAATATTTGTAACGGTTCTGCCTAATATGATAACATTTATCACTCAATGGTCTAGTTCAGGTTTAGAATTTGATTGGATCAAAAATCACAAATGGTTAATGTTGGATATTGTAATCCAAGGTCTATTTTACTCAGCATCGTATTCAATTATCGGTTTAACTTTCTCAACATTAATTAATAGAGAATACAGAGCTGCTGGAGCATTCTTTCTATTTGTTTACGGAACAAACATAATTGTTGAAATTTTTCACCTCTTCGTTAATGATGATCGTGTGCTATTATTTTCTATTGCACATTTATTAGACATTGTTAGTTTTGAAATTTTTGGAGCCGAATACTATTTCACTTCTGCAGGTGAACTCAAAGGCATTGAACTTTCGAATCTTGAAATTTTTGGAGCCTTGACTCTGATTATCGGAGGATGTGGTCTGTTTGTCAATTGGATGATTTCACAAATGGAGGCAAATAAATGAGTGAAGTTATTCTTGAAAATGTCACTAAAAATTATGGGAAAGTACAAGGTATCTCCGATATTTCTGTAGAAATTAAACCAGGTTTAACAGGTATCCTAGGCCCTAATGGAGCTGGAAAATCTACTATGATGAAAATGGTTCTAGGATTGTCGAGACCTTCAATGGGGCACGTAAGTGTTATGGGGAACAACCCCTTTACTAGCTGGGAACAAAGAAAAAAAATTGGCTTTGTACCTGAATATGACTGTTTTTATGAACACATGTCGGGGCTTGATTATGTTTCTTATTTCTTACAAATGCATAATCGTAGTCTTGAAGAATCTAATGAAATAGCAAGACTTTCTTTGGCTGAATTGGGCCTAGAGGAAGCCATGGATAGGAAAATAAGAACCTATTCCAGAGGTATGCGTCAGAAAACTAAAATTGCAAGAGCTTCGGTATTCAATCCAGATATTTTTGTTTTAGATGAACCTTTCCAAGGCGCTGATCCAAGTACAAGACACCTATTAATGATGAAAATGAAAGAATGGGCAAATGAAGGGAAAACTATAATGATCTCAAGCCATATACTTCATGATATAGAAAATTTAACTGACCAAATTATATTAATAAATAATGGAAGAATGCTAGCTTCAGGTAATCGACATGAGATTCGTAATCTAATGAATAATATTCCAAGACAAGTTCAGGTTACACCTATTGATAACAAAAATTTAAGAAAATTAGCTAAAAGAATGATGGATGAATCTTGGGTAAGAGCTACAAGAATTGATAATAACGAACTAATAATCGAGACGGATAGTGCCGAAACTTTCTATTTAGAGTTACCAAAAATTGTTAAGGAAGAAAAAATACAAATTAAAAGGATTAATTCTAAGGATGATTCTCTAGATTCACTATACACTAAATTAGTGGAGGGGGCTCAATGGAAATAAAGGAGATTTTAAATCGTTCAAAAAATTTGGGAAGGCCGATTATAAAAGACTGTATTCATAGATTATTAATTAATAAATTGACTTGGATTCTTATACTCATTTTAGTACTTCCTGCCATACTGGGATTATGGGCTTATACAAACGAACGAGATGAACGCCAAGTTAAAGAAATAAATGGAGAAAAAATATACCATTATGACGCTAATACTGAAAACGATTTAGTAGGACTACCAATACATGAAAATGTACGTGAAAACTTTATTGAAATATCAGACATATTCTTAATTAAATTTATAGGAGTACTGATGGCTATAATGTTCGCCTCAGAATTAATTAACGAAGAATTCAATAAGAAAACCATCCAAATATTAAGAACAACACCAATAAGACCGCTCGAAATTATATTCTATAGATACATTGCAGGCGTGATTTGCATGTTTAGTATTCTAGCCATTACAAGTCTAATTTATTATCTAATAGTAATGATGAATGCAGGACTTTATGGAATTAAAGAAGAGTTGGATGTTTTATTTTTAGTAATTAAATTATTATTACTGGAATCTATTGCATATATTGGGATTTTTATACTAATTTCAGTATACTTTGATAGACCTTTCTTTTTAGGAATAATATATTGGATGCTATGGGAAATGATTGTGTCTGGAGGAAATTATCAACAAATTACAGTCAGTCACTATCTGAATTCAATCTTATTCAAAGGACTTGAAAATATGAAGTGGGATGTTTCAACTGAAGGTTACGGATTAATAAAGACTGCTGGAAATGATACTGTTGATTTAGTTACTGAACCTTTTACGGCAGCTATAATTGTAGCAGTTCTAGCTTTGCTTACAATATGGATAAGTGCCAAAGGACTGGAAAAGAGGCAATTCTAAAGTTTTATTAAAAGGGGAAAATAGGAGCGACGCTTATGGCTAAAAAAGATTATTACGAAATTTTGGATGTCCCTAAAGATTCTGATGAAAGGACAATAAAGAAAGCTTACCGTAAATTAGCACGAAAACATCATCCTGATGCAAGTGAAGAAAGTCCTGAAATTGCTGAAAAGAAATTCAAAGAAGTTTCTGAAGCCTATGAAGTCCTAGCAGATAAAGAAAAACGTGAAGGATATGACCGATATGGGCACAAAGGGGTTGATTTTGGTGGAGGTGGATTCTCATGGGACCAATTTAGTCATGGTGGAGATGTTTCTGATTTATTTGGTCAACTCTTCAGAGGCGGACAGGGAGGTGGAGGTATGGGAGATGTATTTTCTCAACTCTTTGGTGGAGGACAAAGAAGGCCCGATAATCGTGGTGATGACCTAAGATACGATATTACTCTTACATTAGAAGAAGCTTACAAAGGAATCGAAAAAGAAGTGGAAATTCCAAGAAATGGGAATTGTAAAAAATGTTCAGGATCTGGAGCATCAGATGGAGGTACTGCAAAAACATGTGGTACTTGTGGTGGTCAAGGTATTGTTAGAAGAATGAAACAAAGGAGCTTCATGCAAACTATTACTACTGATAATTGTTCTGATTGCAGAGGTTCCGGAAAAATTATTGACAAGCCATGTAGAGATTGCAAAGGCTCAGGAATAATGGCTATTAAGAAAAAAATAAAATTAAGAATCCCACCTGGTGCTGATGACGGGTTTAGACTCCGTATGAGAGGTCAAGGCAGTGCTGGACCAAATAATGGGCAGAAGGGAGATCTTTACATAATAGTCAATGTAAAAAGACATGAACTATTTCAAAGACAAGAGAATGAAATAATATTAGACCTCGAAATTACGCCTGCACAAGCAGTTATTGGAGATAAAATGAGAGTACCAACTTTATCGGGTAATGTCAAACTGAAAATCCCTTCTGGAACACAGTCTGGAGATATTCTAAGATTAAAAGGAAAGGGTATGCCTGACATTACAAGACCAACCTTGAAGGGAAGTCAACACGTACGAGTAAAGGTTAAATTGCCCAAACCTAATAGTAAAACAAGAAAATTGTGGGAAGAACTAAAAAAATTAGATTCGGAAAAACCTTCTTTTCTAGATAGAATGAGGAATACATTTGGCTGAAGACGAAGATATAGAGCAAGATAGTGATGCCTACCGTAAATGGAGAAGTGGGAATGATAATGATAAATATGCTTCATCAAAAAATCCTACTGAATCAGGATCTAAAAGCGGGAGTTATTCAATACCAAAAGCTGATGATGAATATGCACTTCCTGGTAAAGATGATAATACTGGAGGAGATGGCGGTTCTTGGCTAGATGGCGATATGAATTGGCCAGTTCTCTTTGCTGTGTTCATTGCCTTTGCTTTGGTAATTGCAGCAGTATTTAGTGCTGCAATGTCTTCAACCGAATCGGATTCAAAACCATCCGAATGGCCTGAAACTGAAGGAATCATAATCGAACAAGACAATCGTGGAACATTTATTGATGGTGAATTTTGTGAGGATCAGAATGATGATGGATATCTAGATGATTGGGAATGCTGGAAAGATTTTATATATGAAATAAGTTTAACATATAATTATACTATAAAGGAAAAAAACTATATCTTAAATGAAGATATTGCTATATGGCAAAGTGTTTGGGTCGATGATATCGAGCAATACGGTGAGGACAAATTATTTCAAGAATTTGTAAATGAAACTGATAAACGTGTAGCTATTAATTCAACAGTAATTATAACTTATAATCCTGAAAAATACGAAGATGCATACAGTCCATTCATGGACGGACCAAGTGACCCTCTAGGATTTTTTGGATACTTCTTAATGTGTTGTGGCGGATTATTATGTATACCTATAATTATCGTCGGAGTTGTACTAAGCTGGGCGAAAAGAGCGACCGGTTTTGGAGGTGGGTATGGTCGAAATCGCTGGGGACCATTTGGAGGATTTGGAAACAATAGACACCGAGGCAATGGACGAAATCGTAGTACTAGGCGGAGTGGCGGTACAAGCCGAAGTGGCGGTGGTGGAAGAAGTGGAAGCCAAGGTGGCGGAGGCCGGAGCGGCGGCGGTGGCCGGAGGCGTTGATTCTTAATCCATTCCAATATTATTCTAAGAAATATAAAGAAAGAAAGCTAAATCCAAGCCAATTAGCCACAATGATGAACCGATGGCCACCTTCTATTGCCAATCGAATTAAAGTTGTAAATATTAGTGAGGATTTTATGAAAGCTAAAATGATTATCACTAGATCATGGTTGAATAGTGCATTTGACAAAATAATGTTTGGAGGGACAACCTACTCTGGTATGGACATGTATTATGGTATGGCACTACCTCTAATTTTGAGTAAAAGAGGTATTGATGCTTATGTTTTTACCAAAGAAGCAAATATAAAATATCTCAAATCGGTAAAGAGTAATCTAACCGTAATTTTTGAATTAACTGAAGAAAATATAGAGTCATATGTTAATGGAATTAATGAAAATAATAAGCATGAAGAGTGGCTAACCGTAAAAGGTTACAATGAAGAAGATGAACTTTGTGCAGAAACAAAACTATTAACTTACGTTAGAAATTGGCCTAGAAGGCGAAAAAATGAAAATTGAGATTGATGCAGACATTAAAAAAGCAAAAACTATCCCTTCAAAATTTTACCATAATCAGAAAGTTTATAAAAAATTGAAACCATTATTTGATAGAAGTTGGCAATTTATTGGCGATGCAACTTTATTAGAAAATAATAATGTACATCCTGGAATTCTACTAGAAGGAATGATTGATGAACCATATCTGTTAACAAAGGATAAGGGAAATATTAGGTGTCTATCTAACGTATGCACTCACAGAGGAAACATACTGTGCAGAGAATCCTGTGAATCTAAGGCATTAGTCTGCGAATACCATGGAAGACAATTTGAGATTGATGGAAGCATGAAATTTATGCCCGAATTTGAGGATGTTACTAATTTTCCAGATAAAGATGATAATTTACCTGTAATTGAGATGGAATCTTGGAAAAACCTGATATTTATTACTAATGAAAAGAAATGTAATCTTTCGGAACTTATTGAGCCAATGGCTAAAAGATTAGATTGGTTACCAGTTGGAGAATTCAAATATAAGCCAGAACTGTCCCGAACATACAAAGTTAACGCAAATTGGGCTCTTTATTGTGATAACTATTTGGAAGGATTTCACATACCATTTGTTCATAAAGATTTGAATAAAGAATTGGAATATGAAAATTATTCTACACAAGGAATTGATAATACCGTTTTACAAATAGGCATAGGTAAAGATGGAGAAAATACTTTTGATATACCTCCAGATCATGAAGATTATGGTAAGAACATAGCTGCATACTATTTCTTCTTATTCCCAAATATGATGTTCAATTTTTATCCCTGGGGATTATCTATTAATGTAGTTAAACCAAAATCACCTGAATATACTGAAATTGACTATTTCAACTATGTGTGGAAAGAAGAATTGATGAATAAAGGAGCAGGAGCTGATTTAGATAAGGTAGAACTTGAAGATGAGAAAATAGTTGAATCTGTGCAGAAAGGAGTAAAATCTAATTCTTATGACAGAGGTAGGTACTCTCCAAAAAGAGAAATTGGAGTACATTATTTCCATTCCCTATTACAGAAATATTACAAATAATTAGCGATGACGGAACATTCTAAATTCCATCAACCAATTAACAAAGTAAATTGAATCGGGGTATTTCTTAGGCATCCGTAGTCTTAGAAAAAAGAACGTTGAAATCGTACGGCCTATACCTGAAATTAAGAATACGACAAAGATAGCACGCCAAGTGTAATCTAAACTACTTATGAAACTGAATTTTAATAAATTATCTATTAAATAAAGTGAACCTGAGAAATCATCTAAATAACCTGCAAGATATCCACCTGCTAAAGCACCGATGAAAGTAGAAATGCCAACTCTTGTGTTGTAATAACTGAAATAGGCAGCTCTTTCTTTATTTGGTGCAAGATCTAAGACCATCGCATTTGACGTTATTAGAAATGCACTATAACATGGGCCAAAAATTAATATTTGTAATAAAATCATTACTTTAATATCTGGAAAAAAAGCATAAAGAAATGGTAAAATAGAAAAACCAATTCTACTCATAATTAAAACAGGCAGTGGACCTACTTTATCCACCAATCGGCCCATTATTGGTTGAAAAACCATCTCAGAAATTGCCCCGATCAAACTAAATATTACCAAAATAATATTATCTACTTCCAGAACTTTAATTAGAATAATTGCAAATAAAGGCCAAATAAGAGACATATTCAGTGTGTAAAAAGATTGAACTCTAACATAACTTTGAAATGTATTTGAATATTCTTTCTTAACTGAATCGGTCAATATTAAATCAGGGATTTTTGTAGGATCTCTATAAGGTACACGGACTAGAATCAAACCACCAATAAAGGTTGCCGCAGCAGATATTATGAATAAAGGGCGAAATGAATCAGGAGTATCGGCTTCATTAATGTATACTGAATAAATAGCAATTAATGATCCAACTAAACCCATTAAGCCACCTATTAGATGAAATTTTCCTAAGGTACTTCCACGCTTGGAAGGTGTCATCCAATCACCTTGTAAAGCAGACCATGTAGGTGTGATTATTGATAAAGCCACAGAATACGCAATTACAAGAATTATCATTTCATCTGGATTTTGAACTGTTGAAAGCATGAACAATGCAAAAGATGCGATAACAGAACCACCAATTATCCAATAAGTTCTAACCAATCTAGTATCAGAAATCCATCCCCAAAAAAATTGTAATGCATTAGGAAGTAAATTCATTAGAGACTGGAGCCATGCAATTTGTTCAAAAGAAGCACCCAATCTAACTGCAAAATAACCTAGGTAGGGCATTGCAGTATCATTTGAAAATGAACTTACGGCATGATAACCATATAATTCGGCTGGAGGATTAACATCTTCGTCAAAATTATCAGTTTCCACAAATAGGATTTAAAAATCAGGGATATAACTTTAAGTGTCAAATTTTACCCTAATAGTGAAATTTTATATATCAGTACAATTTTAGAAATATAATGTCTAATGTTAGTCAAATAATTGGAATTTATCAAGCCGATGGGGGAGTCCTCGGAGAACTGAAATATATTACAGGGAAAATGTTTGGTATGGCTCACTGTGCCCTTTGTGATATTACACATGGTAGAACTGGGAAAAAAGATGCTTGGAAAGAATGCGAAGATAATTTAGGCATACCTATAAATTTTGTACATCTCAATGAAAGAGAAACGGAATTGGAAGAATACACAAAGACGCTTACTCCTTGTATTGTAGGTAGAACTAGTAATGGTTATATTGAACTAGTGAATAGTGAACAATTAGAAATATGTAAAGGTAATGTTAAAGAACTTGAAAGCTTATTGTTAGATAGTCTGAAATAGCAAGCAGCAGGCTGTGAATAAGTGAATAATAAAAGTGAATCCCGGCTCAATGAATTTCTGGAAAAACCGGAGAAAGCTCTCTGGAGTATTGCTTTACCAGTAATGGCTGGTATGGCCATTCAAACGATGTACTCAATAGTAGATATGCTGTTTATAGGACGATTAGGTGGAGAATCTATTACTGCTGTGGCATTCAATATGCCATTGTACTTCTTTGTAATGGGGATAACTTTTGGAATTGGAACTGGACTTACTTCATCAATTTCAAGGGCGATTGGTGCTGGAAATAAGCTGAGGGCAAATAATGCTGCTGAGCATGGCATCATACTTGGATTGGTACTGGGTTTAACACTGACTATTGCTGGATTGACTTTAGGAAAAGATGTTTTATCAATGCTTGGAGCACCGAAAGAAATGCTTGATGAATCTTGGGGATATCTTAGAGTTACATGTTATGGAATGACATTTGTTGTTTTTGCAATTGTATTTCGTTCAATATTGGCCGGAGAAGGAGATATGAAATTTCCAGTAATGGTCGCCGTTATTGGCACAGTACTCAATATAATTCTCGATCCTATTTTTATTTTTAATCTAGAAAGATATGGAGGATTCGGATTAGGTATGGGTGTTGAAGGGGCTGCGGCTGCAAGTGTAGTTTCTCAAATGATTGTATTTTCAATTTTTATCTATATGTTGTTTTGGAAAGATCATGCATACATCACTTTTAATCTCAGGGAATTTCAGTTTTCTCCAGAAATAATGAAAGAAATATTATGGGTCGGAATACCGTCGTCTGTTTCAATGTTAATTATGTCCTTTGGACAAGGCGTCTTTAATTATATTTTAATAATAGGATATGGAGCTG
>TARA_B110000438_G_scaffold256922_1_pt1 | contig 10187 bp, 16 predicted proteins | sample TARA_B110000438 | Tara Oceans TARA_B110000438 (sample SAMEA4398413) | marine metagenome | biome: Polar Biome; feature: [MES] marine water layer (ENVO:01000295) within the mesopelagic zone...; material: water (ENVO:00002006), including particulate matter (ENVO:01000060) such...
TCTCGGGAGACATATTGTATTGCATAATGATTGATGGATACAGAGAGTTCAAGTCGAACGAACATACCCAGTCATGCATACCTACTTGAGGTTCTTTAACATAACCGCCGGGGTATGCACCTTTAAATGATTCCTCATTCATAGGTACAGCTATACGTTTAGAATGTAAGTCACGATAGATCAGTGAATCCCATATAGCCACAGTGCCAAGTACCTGTTCATAGTTAACACCACCTTTATATGCCATGGTTAGACATAGACTAATAAGACCAAGCTTGTCTTCCATACGATCGATTAGCTCTACGTCTTTTATATTATAATCAATAAACTTTTGATAGTCATTCGCATGTAATTCATTTAGGTCAGAGGCTTCACCGAAGTCAAGCTTCTTCTCACCGAGTACAACACTTGCAATATGATCTAACTTATATGATTCTTGTGGACCATATGAATAACCGAACTTCTTAAAGATGGCCATGTAATCTAAGATGGCAACACCTTTGATTTCGTATTTGATTGTGGATTGACCGAAGCCTGTATGTGTCTCACGCTCATCAATCATCTTCCATGGTGATAAGAACTTCTCTCTACCATTATCGAAGATACGTCTTATCCGATTAATTAAGTATGGTATATCAAAGAACTCACAGTTCCAGCCGGTAATAACATCAGGGGAAGTCTTAGACCAATGATAAACAAATTTGTGTAAGAGTTCTCTCTCATCTGCACACTTGATATAAACCACTTCATGGGTTTGTAATAATGCTTTGTCTACATCATACTCACCACAACCGAATGTGTAATAGATATCATCTATGTTATTCTTCATCGTGATTGCTGTTACTTCCTGATCAGCCAGCTTAGGCTCAGGAAAACCATCGCCGAACTTACATTCTATATCTAATGAGGTAACATTAATTGTATTACGATCCCACTTGATCTCGCCAGGGAATTGATCATTAAGATATTGTACAACATAATTTGTATTGCCATAGACTTTAAAGCCAGGGACATCAGCATAAGACTTGACGAAGTCAGTGGCTTCACCCATTGAACCGAATACAATAGGCTCAACGGAAGTACCGTCTAAGGCATTCCAGTCATGTGCATTGTTACCTTTGTTGGTAACGAATAGGGTTGGTTTGTATGGAATAGTGAAGGAGACTTTCTTGCCTTCCTCATATCCCATGTATTTGATTACCTTCCCGTGACGGAAAGCATTAGTATAGAAAGAATTTGTCATGGTACCATTATAACATGATACCACGTAAAGTACATACCTCTATGTAAATATTTCCTGTTGAGGAGGGACTGCAAGTTTAATTTTGCCATCAACCATATCTTGATACTTCATCTTTAAGCCTTCTTCAGGCTCAACTATAAACATGATATGCTCTTCTTTAATATCTAATTCATCCATCTCACAATAAGACAAATATGGTACAAAGGTTATTCTACCTTGAGCTCCAGGATCTGGAATTAATAGTACAGGGTCTTTTACCGTGGTTATTTCCTTTCCTCTTGTTTTAATTTCTACTAGTATCTCTTCGCCCGACGTAAGTCGGATTAATTTATAATCATTCATTATCTGTGAATCCTTGGTTGTTTATCAATATAATCTTTGACTGCTGACTTGATACAATCTTCTGCTAATACACTACAGTGTATCTTCACTGGTGGTAGATTAAGTTCTTCAACAATTTCAGTGTTCTTTATTGCTTGAACCTCTGAGACTGATTTACCCTTAACCCATTCAGTTAATAGTGAACTAGAAGCGATTGCTGAACCGCAGCCATACGTTTTAAATTTGGCATCAATACATATATCATCTACAATCTTTATTTGTAGACGCATTACATCTCCGCAAGCAGGAGCGCCAACCATACCAGTACCTACCGTGGGATCCTTGGGATCCATCTTACCCACATTGCGTGGATTATTGTAGTGATCTAAAACCTTTTCTGAATATGCCATAACGCTCCTTAGTGTTTAACCTAGCAGCAAAGTTGCTGCTTTGTTGAGTTTTCCTAACTTAATGACTTGAGGCTTATCCTCTTCTGGAATGTTATTTTCCAGAGCAACGACAAGCAAACCATCTACGATATCTGCACCAATAACTTGTACGGTATCAGCTATAGTAAATTGTCTTTCAAATCCTCTTGAAGAGATTCCACGATGTGCGTAGTCTCTATCTTTACTGCCAACAGGTCTATTACCAGTGACAGTCAAAACTCCCTTCTCGAGAGTTAGGTCTATGTCATCTTTACCGAATCCTGCAACAGCAATCTCAATAAGAAAATGACCATCAGCTTTTCGAATAACATTATATGGTGGGTACCCAGCGCTACGTGCTTCTGTAGTTCCGTTGAATGGTACTGTTGATAGTGTTTCAAAAAGTTGATCAAATCCAAGGAACGTATCCCTTGGGAAGTTAAATGCTAAGTTTGACATAATTGTCCTCCTATATTATAGCAAGGTTATAAAATGAATACCCGACCTATTTCGGCATATCCAATTCTATTTATACACGTAAACCTTTAGGTCTTTGTGTTTATTACTTAATTGTGTGTTTTCTGGTACACTTCTCTTCTGTACCCAATGGATAATCGCTTTGTTCTGATAATATATTTCATGCTTCATTTTGATATCATCTCTATACCATTCATAAGATGGATAAGTTATATCCCATCCACCAGCTTTCTTCCACCATTCCATACAATCATCACAGTCACGAAGACATGCAACGATCTGACTCTCTGGAAACATATCTTTGATCTGATCTAAGTAATGAGCAAAGTGATGTGACATAATTACTTTCACTTGATCTTCTGGACCAGAGAAACTCTTATTGATTTCATCAATCCATTGTTCTTTTGTACCTAAGCTATTTTTATTCTCTAGCCATTGTCCATACTGCATTCCAGGGCCATAATAGTTTCCCTTATGACCACTGAATTTACCATGCATGTATTCTTTGTCAGCAGTATAATCAGTTATATCAGCGTGATGATTAAATCTAAGCTCTTGACCTACACCACTCCAATGTGATCCTGGAGCTCCTGTTACAAAGATCCAATTCTTCACTTAACTAACTCTTCCTTGTAGACAGATGCTAAACCTAATGCACGTGTATTAAACCATACAAGATCTTGCAATGCGTCTTTAGTAATGAATGACATAAGCGTATCTCTATGTGAATCACCATCAGCACCAATAAGCCAATCATATTGACCTACTTTCTTTTGAATAGCTTTCACTGCATCAGCATCTTGACTCATTGCTGTTAGTGCATTTTGTAAAGCGAATGCATTTGGATTTCCTTTGTTTACCCATAAAGCTTTTTGCATACCATCTCTAAATGATTTGACAAGCTTATAAGCATTATAGAATTCACCTTCAGGTTTGACACCCCACATTTCTTCATATAGAATTTCCATTTGAAATCCTGGGTGGTTAATATCATCTGCATGACTTCCGTCTGCTTGTAGAATTCCGTGATGGAACCATACTTCAGCCTTGTCATCACCGCCTACATGTTTCTTATATGCAGCTGGATTCTCTCTTGTACCAGTTAGCTCACCGCGTTTAAATGCTAAACGTCTTTCTGAACCAGACATACCACTTACCCAAGTCACATGCTCTTTAAAGCAGGCAGCATAAAATACCATCTCTCTATGATCATCTGTTGGTCCACAAATTAACATAGCCATTGCCCAAGCTTCTGGTGTTTGACCAGATCCTGCAGCAAATTTAGGATAATCCATATCAGCACCGATTCGTTTACCAGCAATAATGTTTAGATTCATAAGGCCGATAGATGTGTACTCATCATAGTTGTAGTCTACGTTCTCTTGTAAGAATGCAACACCGTTACCACCATGTGATACCATGACAACTTTGTCGTCATCTCTCATATCGTTGTGCCAATTGTTAAAGCCAGGGATGTCTCTTGCTCCAGGCTGATGTAATAAAACTATCTTCTCTCCTAAGAAAGGTTCAAGTTGTTCAGCTATAATTTGTGCCCACTGTGATGTTCCGCCTCCAGGCTTCTGTGGAATTACAAATGTATAATCGGCGAATGCTGTTGTTGATATTGCTACGATTAATAGCGCTAGTAGTTTTTTCATGAATACTCCAGTTTGTTATTTTTTAATGATAATCCAAATAATATTATAATCAATAATATTAATCCTATAAAAATTGGCCTAGTCATCAGAGTTTCCCATGTATATAGGGCACTCATCTGAATGGTCAATGTCTCAACCTTATAACTTAATATAAACGCCATTAGCATAGCTGGTCTACTATACTTATACGCCTTTCCAAAGACACCCAGGAGAGAACATAAAAGCAAGATTGCGTAATCTTCCCACCCGCCTGTGTACTGAGCACAAGCCCATACAACAAAACCTACAAGTAATGGAAAATAATATTTGTATGGTACATATGATATTCGACATATATACTTGTTTAATGCTATACACACAGCAGCAACTAATACCGTACCCCACATAAATCCATATGTAAGAGCACTAAAGAATTTCGTGTCCGCGGCGAGATCAGGTGTACCTAATTCAAATCCTAAGTACATAAACAATGCTATGAGTACTGCAGCAAAGGAAGCACCGGGAATACCAAACAATACGGTAGGGATCATACTCGTTGCTTTCTGAGCATTGTTAGATCCTTCAGGTCCAATCACTCCACGTATATTACCTTTACCAAATTCTTCATTCGGATGTGCAGCTAATGTTGAGCCATACGCCATCCAGTCAGCAACACCTCCACCAATTCCTGGTAAGAATCCTACGAATGCACCTATTGCTCCACCTCTTAATGCATCCCATTTATATTTCCATGTTGCTTTGATTCCATCCCATGTCTGGCCTCGTGTATCATGTGGCTGTGCTGTTGCACTACCTTTCTTTAATCCATCTAAGATCTCTGGTATAGCAAATAGACCAGCTACCATTGGCATAATCTGAATACCATCGGCTAAGTAATCCCAACCAAATGTCCAACGATCAGCATTAGTAACAGGATCAACTCCTATCATACCAAGGAATGTTCCTATAAGAATAGCAATAATACTTCTTACCCAAAATCTGTTACTAACAAATCCTACACAAGCAAGAGCTAACATGGTAAATGCCCATAGTTCAGGTACTCCAAAGATCATCATGAGATTCATATACCAAGGGAGTAAGGCAAACGTAAGTGTTCCCCATAGTAATCCATTGATTGTAGATGTAGTGATAGCTGCGGTAAGAGCATACGTTGCTTTACCTTGTTTGGCCAGTGGATGTCCATCAACCATTGTGGCGGCAGATGAATTAGCACCAGGAATTCCTAATAATACTCCAGAGTATGTGTCACCTGTAGTAGATGCTGCGACTGTTGCCATACAAAAGACAACACCAAGATAAGGATCTGTGAAATAAGACATGAAGCCGAATAGAATAACAAGACCTGTTGTTGCTCCGGCTGCGGGTATTAATCCAATAACGAGACCATATAAGGTCCCTAATAACAAAGCTGTAATCATAATGTAGTTTTATTTTATACCAATATTATATTTGGGGCATAATTCCCAATCGCCTTTTTCTTTGTGTGATATTATTTTGATCTGATTTAGTGGAGCAGTCTCTCCAATTTGTTTAACAGTTTCTAATAATCCCCAATCAGACATGAGTGTAACAATTGTATTACGTCTGTGAACATCGTTCTCTGTTAGGTTTGATGGCTTACCATCTAATAAGAATAACTCTTTAAAGTGAGTTATAAAATACCTACCTTGCTTGTGCAAGATATGGCATGATTGAAATAATTGAGAGTCACGTTTGGATGCTACTCCCATACGTGTTAATGTTTCTCTGATCTTTAGAAAATCGTCAGGTTCTGCTAATGTTACTTCTAGCATCATCTCCGGTGTCCAATTGACTAAACTATCTTTGTTGTCCGCCATGCTGTATTCTTCCCTTTATAGTATTCAAGTTTGCATTACTTAAAAGCGGAAGTACATCACGAGCCTTCTCATTACTATATCCATAATATACCTTAATAGCATTGATGTCTTCTGATTCGCTAGACTTATTCCACTTAGAGAAACGATTTCGTTTCCTAACTATATTTATAAGAAAATCGAACTGTAGACGGCTATCCAGATGGTGATACTTATTCATTTCGTTTGCATACAAAACTGTATCAGGGAAATAAGATAGACCACGATTAACCATAAAGGCATTGTAGTCTTTCTCATTCTCAAGGATATCTATTTTAGTATTTGATATAGAACTAATTAATGCAAATGGACTCATTTCTTTTTCCATATCCACACGGCTAATTGTGTAGGTTGTGTTGTCATAGTCTCAATGTGCATCTCCAAACACTCAAATTTATCAGCAAACCATCGGTGTGCACATTCATCAGCATTAGCTAATGTCCAAGGTGCATACTCTGTCCCTGGTTCCATGTTATCTTCAGATCTATTTATGTGTACTCTTACTGCACATATTCCTCCAGGCTTTAACCATTGGTGGAAGTAATCAAAGTAATATAGATTCTCATCTAGAGTACCGAAGTTACATGATCCTAATGCTAAAACAACATCGGCAAAGTTTCTACCGAATATATGGTGAGCACCAGAGAAGCTTGCTTGAAAGTCTGCCTCTTCATACGGAGCAATGTCAAATCCTATAACGTTATCGAATGTAGATTTAAATGGATTAATACCACAACCTGCATCGACCACTAATGGATTAACATTCATTGGAATGATATGATCAATCAATGTCTCAGCTAATATTAGACCAGAGGTTGGATGTCTATCAAACTTATCTTGGTTATATGGCTTACGTGTGAAAAAGTCTATGACTTTAGTTTCATTATTCAACACGTATATTTAGGTAGGTCAGTCTTAACATATTTAACATTAGCTAACAAGAATGATCTCCATCCTTTTGCTTCAGTATCATAAACCCTCATGACATCTTTATTGATTATCTTTGGAGGATTAGTATCATCATATGATTCATACGATTGATCTATTAAATCTGATTGAAGAGTACAGAACATCTTACGTTCTGTGCCATCTTTCTTTGTGAAACAGACTTCAATGATCTCATCATGTAAGAAGTCTCTGATGTTCTCATATAAATCTGGTTTTGCAAAGAAGTTATTTGTCTCTGCGTATGGTGTTACATTACTATATTTTGCCATTATTCATTGTCCGTTGAGTTTTCATGTAAGAACCTATTCATGTTGGCAATCATCTTGCTTGCCTTATCTAATTGAAACACCACATTCACCATGGCTAGTGCCATAATAATTGATGCATAGTTTGCTAATTGTTCTACCATTTGAACTCCTATTTAAATTTAATTTGTGACATGATCTCTGTCAGACATGCCACTACGTTTAATTCATGATCAGCAACAAAGCTATCCTTATAAGAATAGTCTGCTAGTATGAGAACTACTTGAGGTACACTCGAAGGTTCAACATACGTAAGCATGTTATCATAAATCATTCTAAACAACTTTGAAGATTCTACGTCCATGTTATTGGTTACCCACTTACGCATACTCTTAAAGTTTTTAGTCTTGAGGTCTTTAAACAATCCAGCCACACTTGTCTCATCAAGAGTTACAAGAATGCCGGTGTCAATATGACCACTCATGCCATACCTTTGACATTCATTTATGACACGTCTCCAGTCTGGTATGTATTTCATAATCAGTTCAGCGAGAACTGCATTATCATATATGATACTTTCGGAATCAAGAATGAATTGAAGCCTAGCCATAAATTGCTCTGCCATCTTCGCCTTGTTTCCTAAGTTGAATTCGTATATAGAACATCTTGAATGAAGAGGATCAATAATACGATTCTTAAAATTACAGGTTAATATAAATCTACAATTAGAAGAGAACTCTTCAATGAACCCACGCAATGCAGGCTGTGTAGATTGAGGATTAAGATAATCAGCTTCGTCAAGTATAACAACTTTCTGTCCACCTTGAAGTGATACAGTACTTGCAAACTGTTTGATCTTACCACGAAGGGTATCAATGTTACCATCCTCTGATCCATTGATTAACATATAGTCAAGATCTAATTCATTACATAGAGCTCTAGCTACAGTAGTCTTACCTACACCAGCTGAGCCTGTAAACATCATGTTAGGAAGTTCACCACCAGTAACAATATCTTGGAATGTCTTTTTTAAACCGTCAGGAAGTATACAATCTGATACGGTTTTTGGTCGATACTTTTCTACAAATAGAAATTCTTTCAAATTGACCTCATAATATAAGTAAGCATGGTACTATTATACCATGCTTTTGTTAAATGTACATACTTACTCAGCTACAGTTTCTGCTGATACTTCAGCAGGAGCTTCAGCTGGAGTAGATGCTGTAACGAATGCTTGAATTCGATTACGCACTGCACCAACATCGGCTAGCTCTTCGCCATTGATTGCACCACGTTTAGTGACTACATCAATGATACGAATGACAGCATTAAGATCACCTAAATTAATAGTGTGGATCTGAGGCTCTGGAGCTTCAACTGTTTCGTCTTTCTTTGCCATAATTATTCCTTAAATGTTGTAGTTTTATCAAGAGCAACCCAGTATTGTGTGTTGCCGGCCATCACAGAAGCGATTAGCTTCTTATCAATACCAAACTCATAAGAGTCTGCATTGACGAATTTAAAATTATTCATATCAATTACTAAATCAAAGTCTGCAGAAGTATTTATACTACAGTTTGAGACGTTCATAGAGAATTGATTTGATGTTGGATTCTGTTTATCAACAATAACACATTCAATAAATGCTGCACTATCATTCTTACGTATGCTTAACTGGTTAGTCTTCAGAGTAGCAGAAGCTTTACGTAATTGATTAAGCTGATCTAGTGTAAGTGTAAACATAATATCACTACACGGCAAATCAATATCCTTTGTTGGAACAGTTAGGATATCTATCTCAGAGAAGAAGTATTTGAATTGTGTAATACCATCTGTGATAGTAACAAACTTTTTACTGTCATCAAAGGTAAGAGTAGGATCTTCGAACATATTAATACAAGCTAGGAATTCACCTAAGTCATATAAGCCAAATGGATATGGTGAATCAAAAGCTACATTGGCTTTTGCCATAAGTGTTTTAGAAGTAGACATTGAACGAATCATTCCACCTTCTTCACCAAGAGCGATGTTGCTATTGATCGTTTGAAAGTTATTCAATACATCTTTTATTTCATTACTAAATTTCATCAGTGGACTCCTTTAAGTCGTGTTCATTAATTGCTAATAGAGTATAGTGCATGATCTTCATTAGATCAGTTCTGTTAGCTCCGTCTTTCTTACCATATCTTGATGCATACTTTAATACATTACCAAGACAAAAACCAACACCATGCCCAGAGGCAGATATTAGATCCATACTTTGTATACCATTTTCTGACGCATAATGTTTAGAGTAAGTACCCGTAACATAATTTGTTAGTTCGTTGATATTTTTCTGTTCATTAAATTTCATATAATTCCTTTCTCAAATATAGTTATATTATATCACACAAAGTGTGAAAGTACATACCTAATGTTAAAATAATTTCGTCTCCCATCCGAGCACGGTTCCCCAATTGTCTTTCTCATAAGCTGGAGTGATATACCAGTTTCCATATGTAACTCTAATCATTGGTAACAAAGAGTAAGAAGAGTAACCAGTAACAACTCCTACTTCAACCCTTCCGAACCTCTGTCCAACATACGTACTGATCTTTGATTCACTATTATAATATGCACCAACAATGGTACTGTTTAAAAGTGAATGCTCTACCTCACATTGTACATGCGGATGTATATTTTGATAGTCTCCTTGCAATCCCATATGGATTGATGCCGCTAAAAATAATTCTAAACACATTAGATTCTCCTATTGATAATATCTTTGAACTGAAATCTGTGATCTGGTTCACCTTCCTTTGTAAAGCTACAACATACATATGCTCCCCACCAAGCTTTATATCCTTGTGGTGCTTTGTATGATGTCTTACCTTTAAGATCTACAATGACTCTTCCGTTATGTGTGATCTTTAGATAGCCATTCTTTTTATCTGTTTGATTTGTTTGTATCACAAATGTATTCCAACCGTCTGACATCTTACTTAAGATATATC
>TARA_B110000438_G_scaffold55377_1_pt1 | contig 10170 bp, 9 predicted proteins | sample TARA_B110000438 | Tara Oceans TARA_B110000438 (sample SAMEA4398413) | marine metagenome | biome: Polar Biome; feature: [MES] marine water layer (ENVO:01000295) within the mesopelagic zone...; material: water (ENVO:00002006), including particulate matter (ENVO:01000060) such as......
ATTCAAAAATCTTTGATTTATCTTTTTGATCAGTAATCAGATAATATTCATTTTTTTTATTTGACGCTTTTTTGTTTGAATTTTTAAAAAAATTTGATTGATAATTAAGTAGTGTATTTTTCATTTCAACTGCCGCTTCCAAAGTTGAAAGTGAGGTGGTTAGCTGATTTTTGATTGTAAAGGGAAAGGATAATAATCCGTTTACACTGTTTTGCAAACTTCCTCTGGAACTTGCTTGTTCAAAAAGAATACCAATACTTCCGTTTATATCAGGAAATGTAGATCCTTTACCGTAATAAAAATCATCATAATCTTCTTCGCTATAAAATAAAGATCCTATCTCGCTAAGTCTTTTTTCGTGAAATTTACCAATTTGGGCTGTTATTTTCTGATTTTCTTTTGGAGTTAAAGGATTTACTCTAGAGGGAATCCCTGGTTGATAAAAAAAAGTTGAGTTTGTTCCCATTTCATGGTGATCTGTTAAAACATTTGGAGACCATTGGTGAAATGTTTTTATTCTCGATTGTGATTCGGGTAATTGAACTGGAAGCCAATCGCGGTTCATGTCAAACCAATAGTGATTGGTTCTTCCTTTTGGCCAGTTTTCATCAAATTCACGATCATTATTATCAGGATTTGGATTAATACTTTTGTTTGTATTAGCCCAATGGGCAAATCTTTGCAATCCATCAGGATTGAAACAAGGATCTAGTAGTATAATACTGTTTTTTAATGCATTTAATAATTCTTTACTATTAGATGCAGCTAAGTGATAGGCGTAAAGCATAGCAGCATTACTTCCACTAGGTTCATTTCCGTGTATTGAATAGCCTTGGTATAATACAACAGGCATTTGACTATAATCTTTTTTACTGTTATTTGTATTTAAACTTAGATGTTCTTTTCTAATAGATTCAATTTTTTGATGATTTTCTTTAGAGGTAATAGTTAATAAAATTAAAGGTCTCCCTTCAAAAGTTTTACCTCTTTTAGAAATAGATATTCTATCAGAAGAATTTGCTAAAGCAGTCATATAATTAACTAACCGGTCGTGACTTATATGATAATTGCCAATTTCTTGATTACCTAAAGTAAAATCGCTTGGCTTGGGAATTTCTTGATTGTAAGAAATATGATCCTTTAAAAAGTAAGATAAATCAAAGTTAGTTTGAGAATAAGTTATTAAAGTAAAAAAAAAAAGTAAATAGCTTAAATATTTCATGATATTTTAAATTTTATATATCGTCAAAATCTACATCAGTAAAGTTTTCTTCTGATTTTGAATCTTTTGAATCCTCTGATTTAGTTTGATGATCTTCTTTAACGTAATCTTTTTGATGCCTATCACTAATAACCTCTAATCCCTTTTCATCAATAATATATTGAGTCATTTCTTTAAGTAACTCATTAAAGCCTTCAAAATCCTCCTTATAAAGATATATTTTATGTTTTTTAAAATAAAAACTACCATCTTCATTGGTAAACTTTTTACTTTCAGAAATAGTTAAATAGTAATCACCAGCTTTAGTAGATCTAACATCAAAAAAGTATGTTCTTCTTCCTGCTCTAAGGATTTTTGAGTAAATATCCTCAGCATCGTTATATTTTCTTTCTTCCATCTTAATTAGTTTAATAAATCAAAAATGAAGAAAAAAAACAAACTCACCAAATAAATAATTTCTTTTATTTGGATTGCTTAAGTACTGTATTGGCGTAATATCCATCATTCTTCATCAAACTATTATGAGATCCATATTCAATTACTTTGCCATCTTGAAGAATTATGATTTTATTGCAGTTTTTCGCCGAAGATACTCTGTGAGTTGCTATAACTAAAGTCATATCCCTACTAACTTTATTAATATTTGATAATATTTTCTCCTCAGTTTCAGTGTCAACAGCAGAAAGACTATCGTCCAATATTAATATTTTAGGCTTTTTTATTATAGCTCTTGCTATTGCTAGTCTTTGTTTTTGTCCACCCGATAAGTTTACTCCTCTTTCACCAAGTAAAGTTTTATATCCATCTTTAAATAATTTAATATCTTCAGATAAACATGCATTTACAGCTGCATTTTCTAATTCATTTTTGTTTACATTTTCTTTCCCAAATTTTATATTCTTTTCAATTGTTTCTGAAAATAAAAATGTTGACTGAGGAACATATCCAATTGAATTTCTTAATTCTTTAATATTAATTTTTTTAATATTTAAATTGTCAATCAATATTTCTCCCTCTGAAGGATCGTATATTCTACATAATAATTCAAGTATAGTAGTTTTTCCAGAACCGATATCTCCCATTATTGCTAATGAGTCTCCTTTTTTTAAAGAAAATGATATTTTTTTACAAGCTTTTATCTTGGTTTCTGGATAAGTAAATTCAATATTTTGAAATTCAATTTCACCTTCAATCGTAATGTTATTCTCATCGCTACTTGTTATACTAGATTTTGTATTCAAAAACTCATTTATTCTTTTTTGTGAAGCTTCTGCTTGCTGAACAATTGATGTGACCCAACCCACTGTCGCAACTGGCCAGGTCAACATATTTACATAAATGATAAACTCTGCCAATACGCCTAATTCAATTTCGTTATTCATGAATTGCCTTCCGCCAATAAAAACCACTAAAATATTACTGACACCTATTAATAATATCATAAGAGGAAAGAACCATGCTTGAATTTTTACCAAAGACATGTTTTTATCTTTGCTTTTATTAGCTAGTTTATTTAATTCTTTATTTATGTTTTTTTCAACTGTGTAAGTTTTAATTATTTTAACTCCACTGAAAGATTCTTGAGTGTAGGTTGTAAGTTTTGATAAATATTCTTGAACAATTTTACTTTTTAAATTTATAACAATACTAATTTTATATATTATTAAGGAAAGTATTGGAAGTGGGATTAAAGTGTACATTGTAAGTTTGGGAGCTACACTCATCATGTAAGTAATTACTATGGCAAAAAGAGAAATTGTATTTATTGTATACATAATAGCTGGACCTATATACATCCTAACTTTACTAACATCTTCACTTATTCTGTTCATTAAATCTCCAGTTCTATTATTTTTGTAAAAGTCAAAACTTAGAGATTGGTATTTTCTGTAAATTTCATTTTTTAAATCAAACTCTATGAATCTTGAAACATTAATTAGCATTTGTCTCATTATAAAAGTGAAAATACCTGCAATTATTGCCGAACCAACAATCATCAAAATGTTATTTAAAAGTTTGCCTTTTACAACATCTATATCATATAATGAAGAATTGAGATAATTTTCTATTAAAGTAATTGAATCTCCAATCAAATTTGGAGCTACTAAAGCAAATATTCTGGCAATAATTGTTATTAAAATCCCAATTATTATTTTGAATTTGTATTTTAGAAAATACTTGTTTAAATGTTTTAATTCAACCATTAATATTTAAAGATTCAAATATACGTTAATGACTATTCAAATCTTTGAAGAATTCTTGTCTTTTTTATAAAAATAAATTTAATTTTACATTCTTATTTTATTAAAGTTCTTTAAAAATGTTAAATAGACGTCAACTTAGGTTAAAAGTTATGGAAGTAATATATGCTTATGATAAGTCTACTGAAAAAGACATCGACTTTCAGTTAAAGTATTTTTTAAAATCAAATAAGAATTTCTATCGTTTATATATAACAGTTTTATCTATTTTTAAAAGTTTGCATCAGTATTCTATTAATGTCAATTCACAAAACTCTAAAAAATTTTTAAAAGATAAATCAGAATTATTTTATTTAAAATTCTCTCAAAATTTATTTTTAAAAAAAATCTCCTCTGACAAGTTTTTATTGAACCAAATAGATATTTTAGACATAGATGTTTTTAATAAACACCCGGAATATTTAATATCTCTATGGAAAAAAATAGAATTAAGTGAATTGTTTTCAGTTTATCTTAAAAAAGAAAAATTCTCTTTTAAAGATGATAAATCTTTGGTATTTAATTTGTTTAAAAAAATTATAGCCCTTGACGATAAACTATATGAATTTTATGAGGATACCGAGATTTCTTGGATTAACGATTTGCCACTAGTAAATAGTCTAGTTTTAACAACTTTTAAAAAAATAGAAAAACTTTCAAGAAAATCTACAGTCAGTACAAAAATTTATAAAAATGATGAAGATGCTGAATTTGGAGTGAAATTAATAAAGGAGGTTATTTCTAATAAAGATTTACTCGGATCTGAGATTGATAAATTTACAGCAAATTGGGATAATGAGAGAATTGCGCAAATAGATTTGATATTATTACAGATGTGCTTGGCTGAATTTTTATTTTTTGATTCCATTCCAGTTAAGGTTTCTATTAATGAATATTTAGAACTAGCTAAGGAATATTCAAGTCCAAAAAGTAATATCTTTATAAATGGAGTTTTAGATACTATTTCTAAACAGTTAATTATTGAAGATAGGATAAAGAAAAACAGAAGAGGTTTACAATAATTTACTAATTTTGAAAAAATATAAATATAAAATCATGAATAATATAACTATCAAAACATCAATTACAGCTTTTGTAATCGCATTTATTATTTCTTTTGCTTTAACATCTTGCGATAACGATCCATCAAAAAAAATTAAATCAGAAAATGTTGATAAATCTCAAGAACGAATAAATACTGTTTTTGAATATCCAACTATTAAATTTGATAAGACAAATCATGATTTTGGAGAAATTAGAGATGGAGATGTAGTAGAGACTGTTTTTACATTTACTAACTCTGGTGATTCTGATTTAAAAATATTAAATGCTTCTGGAAGTTGTGGGTGTACTGTTCCAGAATATCCAAGAGACACTCCTATTAGGCCTGGAGAATCTAGTGTAATCAAAGTGAAATTTGATTCTTCAAATAAGCCTGGGATGCAAAGAAAAACCGTTACTCTTGTAACCAATACGTCTAAAGGAAAAGAGATGTTGAATATCAAAGCTTTTGTATTACCAAAAAATAATTAAATATGGAGAATTTTAATTCAATGCCTTTGGTTTTAATGCTAATAGGTTTTTTCTTTTTAATGATTTATCCTCAAATGAGAAGACAAAAAAAAGAAAAAAAGTTTTTGTCTGAACTAAAAGTTGGTTCCAGAGTAGTTACCAAAAGTGGTCTTCATGGTAAAATTGTTGAAATTAAAGACGGAAGTGAATCCTGCGTGATAGAAACGATGGCGGGTAAAATAAGATACGAAATATCAGCTATTTCTTTAGAAATGAGTAGTAAATTAATCAAAAAGAAGTGAAGATAATCTTATAAATTTGCATGTATAAAAAGCTTATAAAACCTATTCTTTTTAGTATAGATCCAGAAAAAATTCATGATCTAATATTCTTTTTAACCAATTTAGCTTTTAAAATTCCTTTTATTTCTTTAATAAACTCAAGGTTTTTTACTTTAAAAAATCCAAATCTTGAAACAGAATTATTTGGCATAAAATTTCCCAACCCAGTCGGTTTAGCCGCAGGTTTTGATAAAAATGCAAAATTATTTAATGAATTTTCAAGTTTTGGTTTTGGTTTTATAGAAATAGGTACTGTTACTCCTATATCTCAAGATGGTAATCCAAAAAAAAGATTATTTAGACTAACGAAGGACGATGCTATTATTAACAGAATGGGATTTAATAATATTGGTGTAGATAAAGTTGTTAATAGGTTAAAGTCTAATAAAAATATTATTATAGGTGGAAATATAGGTAAAAACAAGAAAACCCATATGAATGAAGCAAATCAAGATTATTTGATTTGTTTTGAAAAACTATTTCCTTATGTTAATTATTTTGCAATAAATGTAAGTTCTCCTAACACTGAGAATTTAAGAGATTTACAGCATAAGAAGTCTCTAAAAATTCTTTTACAGTCCATTCAAAAAAAAAATCAGTCTTATTCAAGCCCAAAGCCAGTTTTATTAAAAATAGCTCCAGATCTCTCCAATAAAGAACTTTTGGATATAATTGATGTTGTAAAAGAAACTTCTATTGATGGTATCATTGCAACCAATACTACTTTATCTCGAGATAATCTTAATTCATCTAAGGATTTAATTAATCAGAAAGGTGGTTTAAGTGGTAAACCTATTGCTGATAAATCAACAGCTATTATTAAATTTATACATAAAAAAAGCAATGGTAGCATACCAATAATTGGAGTTGGAGGAATTATGTGTGCTAATGATGCAATTGATAAAATAAAAGCAGGAGCCAGTTTAATTCAACTATATTCAGGATTTGTTTATAGTGGTCCAAGTATAGTTAAGGAAATAAATACTGCTATACTAAAATACAGATTGAATCAATAGTTGTTTTTATCTGTATTTAAATTTAAAAATATATAATTTGGAAAATATTAATAAATACACAGCTAAATCTGAGAAAGAATATAAAGAACTTTATAAACAAAGTATAGATAATCCCGAATCATTTTGGAAAAAAATTGCTGATACTTTTTTATGGAAAAAGAAATGGAATAATATTCTTTCTTTTGATTTTAATAAACCTGAATTTAAGTGGTTTGAAGGAGGAAGTCTTAATATTACAGAGAATTGTTTAGACAGGCATCTAGGAGAAAGAGCTGATCAAACTGCAATTTTATTTGAGCCTAATGATCCAGAAGAGACTTCACAATCGATTTCCTACAGGGAATTATACAATAGAGTTTGTAAATTTTCTAATGTTTTAAAAAATAATAACATTAAAAAGGGGGACAGAGTATGTTTATATATGCCTATGGTTCCTGAACTTGCAATAGCAGTTTTAGCATGTGCCAGAGTAGGAGCAGTTCACTCGGTTGTTTTTGCTGGATTTTCTTCTACTGCTTTGGCTGCAAGAATTAATGATGCTGAATGTAAAATGCTGATCACTGCAGATGGTAGTTTTAGAGGAAGTAAAACTATTGACTTAAAAAGTATTTCGGATGAAGCATTGTTAACTTGTCCATCCATTGAAGTTTCAATAGTACTAAAGAGAATTAATTCCGATATTACATTAAAAGAAATTGATAAGTGGTGGCATGATGAAATTTCTATAGTTTCAGATGAATGCCAAGCAACTCCTATCGATTCAGAGGATCCTCTTTTTATATTATATACATCTGGTTCTACAGGAAAACCTAAAGGAATGGTTCATTCATGTGCTGGTTATATGGTTTATTCAGGATACACATTTAAAAATGTTTTTCAATATAAAGATGGAGATGTTTATTGGTGCACTGCTGATATAGGTTGGATAACTGGACATAGTTACATTGTGTATGGTCCACTTTTATCTGGAGCTACAACTGTTATGTTTGAAGGAGTACCCTCCTATCCTGATTTTGGACGTTTTTGGGAAATTTGTGAAAAACATAGTGTATCACATTTTTATACTGCACCAACAGCAATAAGAGCTTTAGCTAAACATCCAATATCTTTTGTTCAAAAATATAATTTAAGTTCATTAAAGGTTTTGGGTACTGTCGGAGAACCAATAAATGAAGAGGCTTGGAACTGGTATAATGATAATGTAGGTGACAAAAAATGTCCAATAGTTGATACTTGGTGGCAAACAGAAACAGGAGGAATAATGATTTCATCTATTGCTGGTGTTACTCAAGATAAACCAACATTTGCAACTAAACCTATGATGGGTATTCAACCTGTTTTGTTGGATAATAATGGGAAAGAAATTTTAGATCCTAATACAAATGGTATTTTAGCAATTAAGTATCCATGGCCTTCTATAGCAAGAACCATTTATGGAAATCATGAAAGATATAAAAATGTGTATTTCACAGCATATCCTGGATATTATTTTCCTGGTGATGGTGCATTTAGAGACGAAAATGGTAATTATAGAATTACTGGAAGGGTAGATGATGTAGTTATTGTTTCAGGACATAATTTAGGAACCGCACCTATAGAAGATGCAATTAATTTACATGAAAATGTAGTTGAAAGCGCCTTAGTTGGATTTCCTCACGATGTTAAAGGCAATGCTCTATATGCTTTTGTGATTTTAAAAGATGACTCCAAGTCTGAAAATATAAATATGGAAATTAATTCATTGATTTCAAAAACTATAGGACCCATAGCTAAACCTGAAAAAATACAGCTTGTTCCTGGTCTTCCTAAAACTAGAAGTGGTAAAATCATGAGAAGAATATTAAGAAAAATAGCATGTGGAGAAAAAAATAACTTTGGTGATATTTCTACTTTATTAAATCCTGAAATTGTAAAGCAAATATTACTTAAAGCTTAATTGCTTTTTCTAAAATTAGAATTATTTAAAGTAATTAAAATCTTCACCATCCTTAATTGTTAATAATGTTTCATATATTAATTTTATAACATTTTCAACATCATTTTTTTGAACCATTTCAACTGTGGTGTGCATATATCTTAACGGCAATGAAATTAAAGCGGATGCAACTCCTCCGTTACTATATGCAAATGCATCTGTGTCAGTTCCGGTACTTCTAGAAGAAGCATGTCTTTGAAATGGAATTTTTTTAGACTCAGCCGTTTCTATAATTCTTTCTCTAAACTTATTTTGAATAGCGGGTGCATACGAAATGACAGGCCCAGCACCCATGGTATTATCCCCTTGAGATTTTTTGTTAATCATTGGAGTGGATGTATCATGACATACATCTGTTACTATAGCTAGATTAGGTTTTATTCTTTGGGTGATCATTTCAGCTCCTCTTAATCCAATTTCCTCTTGAACGGAGTTGGTTATGTATAAGCCAAAGGGAAGTTTTTTCTTATTTTCATGAAGTAATCTGGCTACTTCTGCTATCATAAACCCTCCGGCTCTGTTGTCAATTGCCCTACAAACAAATTTATCATTGTTTAAAATATGAAACTTGTCTGGATATGTTATTACGCAACCAACATGAACTCCCATTTTAAGAACTTCTTTTTTATTTTTCGCTCCAATATCAATAAAAATTGTGTCCAAACTAGGTTGCTCTTCTTTACCTGGTTTTCTAGTATGAATTGCAGGCCAACCAAAAACTCCTTTGACTAAACCATTTTTAGTGTGTATATCCACCCATTTTGATGGTGCAATTTGATGATCACTTCCTCCATTTCTTATTACATATATAAGGCCATTTTCGGTAATATAATTTACATACCATGAAATTTCATCAGAATGTCCTTCAATTACTACTTTGAATTTTGCATCTGGATTTATTACACCAACTGCAGACCCATAAGTATCGGTTATAAATTCGTCTACATAAGGCTTTAAATAGTTCATCCAAATTTTTTGACCTTCCCACTCATAACCAGTAGGAGATGGATTATTGAGATATTCTTCAAGAAATTTAATTGATTTTTGATTGAGTATTTTTTTTGTAGCCATTGCAAATAATTTGAATGTAAAAGTACATAATTACTTAAAAATATTGTTCTTTATATGTAATTTTATAAAATGAAATATTTTCTTTTAATTTTAACTCTTTTGAATGCTTTAAAATCATATTCTCAAGAAAAAAAATATGAAGATTTAGGGGTTTTAATTAAAATCGAAGGTGATTCTGTTGCTAGAAAATCAATCGATTTAAATGAAATAACTATATATCCCCCTCTTGAATTCAACAGTATTGAAAATAAATTAAGTTATTATAACATTAAGAGAAAGACATTAAAAGTATATCCATATGCTTTGCTTGCATCTAAAAGACTAAATGAATTAAAGAAAAGAATACCCTTAATTAAAACTAGATCTAAAAGAAAGAAGTATACTAAAATCGTTGAACGTTTTATAGAAAAAGAATTTTCAGTAGAGTTAAAAAAACTTACAAGAACTGAGGGTCAAATACTAATTAAATTAATTTATAGAGAAACAGGGCAAACTGTCTTTATGTTAGTGAAAAAGTTAAGAAATGGACTTAGAGCCTTCTCTTACAACTCATTAGGTAAGCTTTTTGATATTTCTATTAAAAAGGAATATGATCCCAAGAATATTAAAGAAGATGCTATTATTGAAGATGTTTTAAAAAGGGCTTATGCTGATAAGTCTATAAAACTATCATTAAAAGACAATGAAAATTAGATTTTTTTTTATATATTATATGAGGAAAATTACTTCTATCAGCAAATAATATAATTTTTTATAATTAAAGTTTGTGGGATTGAAAAAGCAGTGTATATTT
>TARA_B110000438_G_scaffold48897_1_pt1 | contig 10162 bp, 8 predicted proteins | sample TARA_B110000438 | Tara Oceans TARA_B110000438 (sample SAMEA4398413) | marine metagenome | biome: Polar Biome; feature: [MES] marine water layer (ENVO:01000295) within the mesopelagic zone...; material: water (ENVO:00002006), including particulate matter (ENVO:01000060) such as......
AATCATGTTCAATATAGTTAAAATGCAGTGCCTTGTCCCACTGAGCATTGGAAAAAGAAAAAATACTCAATAGGAATACAGTTATTACGGCTAGGTTGAATCTTTTACTTTTTGGTTTCATCTTAAATCTCCTTAAAAACTCGTTTACATTTAGTTTCTGTTCATTCGAACAATAAACACTCATGCTGATTTTCGAATGAACAGAATTGAAAGTCAAGTAATAATTTTTGTTTTTCTTTAGCACCCTGCGTATTTTACTAAAGTAAAAAATAATTTATATATGTTAGTTATGCATGACTATAGTGCATTTCGGTAGCAATAGTAATAAAAACATGTAACAAAAAATCATATGCCCTTAAAAAAAAGACAAGAAGAAATATTAGAAATCATTAATCAAGAAAAGAGTGTAAAGGTTGACGATCTATCATCAAGGTATAATGTCACAGAACAATCAATAAGAAGAGACCTAAACGAAATTTGCACAAGAGGATTAGCCATACGAATTCATGGTGGCGCAAGAATTGTTAATTCCATATCAAATCTAGCATATGAAAAAAGGAGACTTGTATCTTCAGATGCAAAAGAAAGGATTGGAAAACTTGCAGCAGAACTTATACCAAATGACTGTTCATTAATGCTAAATATAGGCACCACAACCGAAAAAGTAGCATGGGCCCTATATTCTCATAAAAATTTGGTGGTTATATCAAATAATGTAAATATTACTAACACGCTTATTGGTTCAAAAGCTAAAGAATTGATACTAGCTGGAGGCATTATCAGGCATTCTGATGGTGCTTTAATAGGTGAAACTACAGTAGAGTTTATTTCTAAGTTTAAAGCTGATTTTGCGATTATTGGAGCATCTGCATTGGATGAAGATGGCAGTATACTTGATTATGATCCAAGAGAAGTCTCTGTTGCTAAGGCTATTTTAAGTAATTCTAGAAAAAAAATACTTGTATGTGATAATTCCAAGTTTGGGATATCAGCCCCTCATAGAATATGTGAGGTTGGTGAAATTGATGTTTTTATCACTGATTTAGATCCTCCAAAAAAGTTTAAAGAAATCGCTAAAAAAAATAATTCAGAGATTATGATTGCATTATAAAGAGTGAAACAACTTGAAATATAATAATTAACATTTACAAAATAGAAAATACAGTCCCTATGCTTTAGGTTTTATTTTCCATGTAAAACTAAGCAAAATAATTCCCGCAATATTAGCTCCAAGAATACAGAAAATCACATAATTCCATCCTGTCTCAAGGCCATAAAGATTACCATAGTGATCAACGATCCATCCAAAGCCCTTGGCTTGCATAGAACGACCTAGATATCCGAACAGACCGATAAACCCGGCAGCTGTTCCTACAGCTTTTTTTGATGTTAAATCAATCCCTGAGACTCCTAATAACATTACTGGAGGATAGATAAAAAATCCAATGACTACTAACATTCCCATATCAAAATTGAGATTTCCTGCGGGATTTAAATATATGCCAGCAAACGCAAAGAAAATTGGTATTAAGCATAACAGACTAACCATACCACGGCGACCGCTTAAACGATCAGATAACCAACCCATAATTATAGTTGAAGGGATACCAGCAAACTCTATTAGCAATATAGCAATTCCACCATCCTGTAAACTAGCGCCCTTAATTTCTCTTAAATACATAGGACCCCAATCAAGCATACTGTAACGAACGATGTATACAAAAAAATTTGCAAATGCCACAATCCATAAGTACTTATTTCTTAAAATATTATCTAAAAATAATTCCTTGGTTGATAGCTCTCGCTCGCGAATTTCATTTTTTTTCTCATCATCTTTATATTCTTCAATTGGAGGTAAACCGACAGATTGTGGAGTGTCTCGTAAACGCCAGAACAAATACACTGACCCAATTAGAGCAATAGCGCCAGGGAAGTAGAATGCAGCTTCCCACCCATAATGCAATGCCGCATAAGCCGCCATAATACCTGCTAATCCTCCACCTATATTATGAGATACGTTCCAAACTGCAAATATAGATCCTCTCTCTTTTAAACTATACCAATGACCAAGAGAACGCCCACAAGGCGGCCATCCCATACCTTGAATAAAACCATTTATTGTCCAAAGCAATAAATGAACCCAGTAAACTCCAACCCCACCAAATGCAAAATTGATTATTCCAGTAAGAAGTAGCCCAGTAGCCATAAACTTTCTTGGGTCAGCTCTATCTGATAATGATCCCATTAAAAATTTTCCAAGGCCATATGCGATAGAAGACAACGCTAAAATATTACCTATCATATTGTGATCATATGAGAGCACTGTTCCAACGTCCTTTGCCACTGTAGACAAATTATTTCGAACAAGATAAAACATCGCATACCCTAAAAACGTTGACTCGATGGTACTCCACCTGTAGTACTTATAAGTTTTATCAACCACACCATCAGGTATTCGGTCAATATAGGGAGAAGGTGCGTAGAATTTTTTTATCCGTTCTATCATTTTAGTTACTTAGTCTTTCAAATTTTATTAATAATAAAATCACTTTGAACCCGAATAATCACGTGTTTTGTTGAGCCTTTTTCCATACTTTTTTGAGGAAATAGATGGAAAATTGGAATCCGGGATATCATTGACCCTTACGACTAACCAATTATTCCGCTTTGCATAGTCAGCGATACTTTCTTTTTGATCAGTAGCAATATGTTCATCAGGGTTTACAATCAATTTTAATCCTCTACTGTATTCGATCATCTCTTTATCTCCTCTACTGTTACCTGCAACTAATAAAGGAACATCCTGAACAAAAGTTTCAATTGCTTCTTTCTTTCCATGATCCTGAGGAACTGGGTGTACAATTTGATCAGTTATAATACCATCCCTTATTACAGATTTTACTCCAATAATACGGGTTATCGGAATTTGAAATACCTTTGAAAGAAACTGTTGATACATTCCTTCAGGAGATGCGGTAACTATCCAAACCTCAAAATCTTCACTTTTTAGTATATTTATTAGATTCTTCATCGGCACAAATATCTTTTCAGTATAATAATCATTAAAACAATCTTCGCCTAGATTACGATATTCTTCCAGGCTCATACCAGCTATAAGGCGAATTCTATTTTGGACATATGGAAGGGATACATTTGATTGAAATTTTAATGAATCAATTACAGCAGGTCTATGATTAGGTCGCTGACTAGCCCAACGATACATACATTCATCTGCAAGATAATGTGGCGTTTGTCCTAGAACCGTTCCATCCCCATCAAAAACAGCAATTTTTCTCCCTTTCTCTGCTCTACTTTTGATTAAAAATTCTTTTAACTGTTGATTCGCATCATTTGTTAAGCCATCTATTTGCCTAAATTGATTATTAGTTTCACATGAATTAAATAGTAATATGTTGATGATTATTACAAATTGAAAAATAAATTGATTTACTATTTTATTCTTTCTTTTTTGTCTTTCAATCATACGATCACGGTTATTTTTCTTATTTTTAATTACCATCAGTACTCCTTTCAACATTATAAACATAAACCTCATGAATTTCTCTATCATAGCCTGGATAAAACTCTTTGGGAATTCCATTAATTATACGGCGACCTCTATTCATAAGAATAGATAATTTTGTACCATCATCAGAAATACAAAGCCCCTCAACTTCACCCGCTTTTACAAATTCATCTAATAATTTTTCGAATACTAATTTACTTTCAGTAACATTATCAGAGTCTGGGATTTTTACCGAGTAAAGATGATCGTGTTGATCTTTGTCTGCATCACCATCATCTGATGTGAGCATTATTTGATCCTGATAAACTATGATACCTTGGATTTTGTCAGGCGCTGGATCAAGCTTGAGGCGACCGATATATTTTCCTGATGTAAGGCTATATTTATATAGATATTTGCCGTTAACCCAATCAGCAAGCCAAATTAAATTTCTATTTTTATCAACCGCTATTCCACACACCTCTACCTGACCAGAGGCTGGATCACAGGGAATAGAACGTCTAAATTTTAGATCATCTAAGTTATATATAACTATTTGAATATTTTCTCCCCTGCCATTAACAAAATTTTCTACACCAGTATAAACTTCGTCTTTATAAATAGCAATATCACCGAGATGATTAGCTTCACCGGATAATTTTTTAAATGGGGTGTTATTACGATTCAATAATTTACCTTGTTTGGTATAGAGATATAGCTCTTTACTACCGCTGACTACAAAATATTTCTCGTTCGTTGCTATACCTTGCCTACCATCTACTTCCATTATTTTTTTTAGGCGATATTCAAAAAGGATATTCTTCTTATTATATACACCTTGCTCGCAATAAATAATTGCGAAAAATATTATGTGAAACCATATTAATATTTTTCTAAAAAATCGATAATGATAATTAAACATATTTATTTATTTAAAAATGTAATCCAACGGTCTGGATAATCAGTTATAATATTATCAACCTTTAGATTCTTTAGACGAACCATTTCCTTCTTTTCATCTACTTTACCCCAGACATGAACTTCTTTTCCTGATTGATGCGCTCTTTTTACAAATTCTGGGGTTACTACTGTATTTTTAACACTTAGCAAATCAACATCAGCACTAAATACATCTACATTATTAGGGATTTTTGAAAAGACATATCCAACAACAATCTTCGGATTTATCTTTCTAACTTTATCTATAGCGTTAAAATCAAAAGATGTAACGATACATTTGTCAATAAAATCTTTTTCCTCAAGCGCCTGAACAACATGTTCAGTGAGCCCATCCTGGTGCCCATTCATTTTAATTTCAACATTCAATAGCATGCGACCATTTACACTATCAATAATATCGGAAAATAATGGTATAGGCTCACCTCTATAAGCTTCATTCTTCCACGAGCCCACATCAAACTCTTTTATACTCTCATAAGAGAGATCCCATACATTCGCAGATACTCCAGCTGTCCGGTTGTAGGTTTTATCATGGTAAAGTATCAAAACATCATCGGTAGTTTCTTGTACGTCTAATTCCGCAAAATGAGATCCCATTTCAATTGCTAGTAAATAAGCAGACATAGTATTCTCTGGTGCCTCACCAGATGAACCTCGATGTGCAGTTATTGATATTTTATGTTTACTACAAGATGAAAGAATAATTAAAAGTATAACAAATATTATTTTTGATATTTTCAAAGTACCTCCTAATTAAAATAATTGAACTCTTCTTTATTATCATTGAAATAAATATAAAAAGCCAAACCAGTTTTACCTACTTTATTAATAATGACTATTTTTTTAGAGATTGTAATTTGATTTTATTTATCATGATTATAAATAGAAAAATTACGTTCATTTGAAAATAAATTTTATATTAATATTTTCAAGTGAACATATTTGAAAATTAAATAATATTTTTTATATTTAGAAGATTTTATTGAAATAATGAATAACTGGTTAAACCAAAAAATATTTGTTCCAGAAAATAAATAAATATGACTCGTAACATAGTTCGATCACATAAATCAATATTAAAACAAACCTGTTCACTGTTATGTTGAAAATGAGATTACCAATATCTTTTCTTTTTGCCAGTCTTTTAATGGCTCAGGAGTCTATTATATTTAGATACAACTCTGATCCAACTTGTTATGAATCCGTAACAGCTGTTGAAGTATCAAATTTATCTGTGGAGGAAAGAGTTGATTCTACTGAATTAGGTGCTCGAGGAAATGGCGGATGGGGATTTTCAAAAAGATATACGACTCTTTTTGACCATGATTCATCGCTTATAGAGTCGTTATCTGAACTCATAATTACTTTCTCTGGCCCGCACGCGATTTCTGGAGAAATCTGGTTCAAAGCTAGCGAACCAAATGGCGGATTATTAAACTGGATAGATACTTCTAGAGCGACTGGGATAACACTATATATTGAAGATAGTGTCGCTATTCTTAATTTTAAATTTAGAAATGAGCATTATTCAATATCTGATAATGTTAATAAAATCCAATTAGAAAAATGGACACTCTTAAACTGGTTTTGCAGAGCCAGTCAGGACTCTATTCACCTTGGAATAATTAATGATGGAGTTCTAACAAAATATAATTCATGGGCTCTCCCCATTCCGCCCATCTTCTCATCCTATATATCTAAGGTAAGATTAGGAGATGTATCTGGAAAACCAAAATTTAATGGCGAACTGCATGCGGCTAATATTAAAAATTATTTCTTGGATGGCGACTACGCATTCGCATCACCCCCCTTTGATGGAAGCGGTTACTTTGGAATACCAAATTATCTTGATAACCATCTTGGAATACATTTAGATAATATCGATGAAAAAATCACTGTCAGCCCAACTCCTGTTGATGTAAAAACGTTTGTGCCATACCAAAATGATGACTATGTACCACAAGGGCTGACAAATTCGTATGAAGATGAATCATACAATCAATCTAATGGTTATTTATATATTTCCATGTATAATAAAACGAAATTTGGTGCCTCATATCTGAGAAATTCAATTATTGTTGAACTAGATCCCCAAAATGGTTACTCCGTGAGGAGGTGCTTTATGTTAAATGGGGCCCAAGCTTCTGGCCATAATGGAGGCATTGCATTTTTTAATAACAGTATATACGTTGCAACAAACTTTAAAATTGGTAAATACCCAATCCCGGATTACGAGACTAATAGTGAAAAATATCAGACGCTGACTCTTACTAATGAAAATACATTTTCAGTTAGCAGCAAAGCCTCTTTCATGACATATTATCGAGATTCAATATGGGTCGGTGATTATAGAGAAAATCAAAGCCAAGTAATCCCATATATTTATGGGTATCCAATAGATTTACTTGGAAATATTTCAACAAACTCAAATCCTGTGAAATATAGGATCCCCTATCAAACTCAAGGTGTTAGCTGGACAAATCATGATAATATTGATTACTTATTTATAAATACTACAAATGGTGGAAATAATTATAGTACTTTATTCAGAACACCAAAAACTAACCTGGAACCTGTAAATAGTCCCATCATGGAAAATCAATATCTTTTACCGTCACAGGTTGAAGATTTAAGTTTTAACCAAAATGGTGATTTAATTACGGTCTCTGAATCTGGCTCTAAATATTATCAGGTAGGCGCGGGATGGGAAATGTTTTTCCCATTTATATTTTCTATGGGTAGAGACACAATTTTTTCCAACCCATCAGAACTAGCTGTTGATTCAAAAAAAATTATTTACCCAAGTTCATTTACGTTATCCCAGAACTACCCAAACCCTTTTAACGGGAATACAACTATTCCATTTGAATTAACCCAAAGATTAAATAAAGATCTGAAAATTATTAATATTAATGGCATAACAGTAAAAATCTTCACTATCTCAAATTATTCAGTTGGTCGGCATACTATCAGCTGGGACGCCACAGATAACCAAAATCGGTCTTTGCCATCTGGACAATACTTTTATTCAATCCCTTTATCAAATGGCCATTCTACAACAAATAAAATGATCTATATAAAATAATAATGAAAATTGTTGTAATAGGAGGCGGAATTAACGGATTATGCTGTGCCTGGCAACTAGCATTAAATGGTGTATCCGTATCAATTGTAGAAAAAAATGAGATAATGAGCCAGACTAGCAGCGCTTCATCAAAATTATTACATGGTGGACTGAGGTACTTAGAAAATTTTGAATTTGATTTAGTTTATGAGTCTTTAAAAGAGCGTAATTGGTGGTTAGAAAAAGTTCCTGAATTGACAAACGAACTACACATGATTCTACCAATTTATAAAAATGGCCCTCGAAATAAATGGATAATTAAAATAGGACTCTTGTTCTATGACATTCTCTCTGGAAAAGGAAATATATCCAAGCATAAATGGATATCAAAAGAAGAGTTGGTTTTGCTATCTCCTGACCTTAACAAAAAAGATTTAATTGGCGGATTTCGGTTTTCTGATGGTCAAATGGACGACTACAAATTAGGGATGTGGGTGGCGGAACAAGCAAAAAATGATGGGGTGAAAATTATTAATAATACAGCGATTGAGAAAATTGATTTAGAGGGAAATATTATTATTAATGGTGAAATGGAAAAATATGATTATATAATTAATACGTGTGGCCCGTGGGCATCTGAATTACTAAATAAATCAGGATTGAATGGAAAATACAAATTAGACCTTATTAGAGGAAGCCACATACTTTTTAAAGGCGAACCAAGTCAACCGTATTTTTTGCAGGCAGGAAATGATGGCCGTATTTTTTTTGTTTTACCATACAATGGTAATACATTAATTGGAACGACCGAAGTACGGCAGAATTTGAGCGAGCCAATTACACCGTCAGATGAAGAAATTGCCTACTTACTTGATGAATATAACCACTATTTTCTAGAACAAAAAACAACTAAAGATATAATAGAAAAATTTGCTGGGGTTCGACCATTAATTTCTTCTTCAAATGATCCAAAAAATATTAAGCGCGAATATAAAATAGAAACAATGGGTAAAATACTCAATATTTATGGTGGGAAATGGACTACCGCGATGTCACTAGGACGAAAAGTAGTAAAAAAAATATTAGCCTAAATATCAGTTTTGATTTATTCTGAAATTTAGACCATAAACTAATCTTTATTTAATAGAAAATAGTCGACCTTATTTCAATAAAATAAGTTTTGTTATTCCTTCAAATTGGCCCATTTTTAATGTGCAAAAATATATTCCAGAAGGGATGGGTGCATTATTCGCATTGGTTGCATTCCAATTAACCGATTTGGAACCAGAGTCCTGAAACTGATTAATTAGTGTTCTCACATGTCTTCCAAGTAAATCTCTTATAGTGATGTTGACAAAACTATTTTCCGGCAAATCGTATTTAAATGTTGTATACGGATTAAATGGGTTCGGGAACCATCCATATAATTTTGGCATTGAATATACTTTGTTATCAAACATTGTAGATACTGTAGAGGTGTCTGCCTCTCCAAACTGGAAAGAAGCAACCACTGGCAAATGATCTGAAGCTGCATGCAAAGCATTTGCTATTGATTGACTTACAGCACTGTTCTCTCCATCATTTATAGCCTGATTACAATGATTGCCATCATTACCAAAAGATACATATGTTTCATCTACATAATTAATATCATTGGTTTCTTGGAGAACTGCAGCAGATACAAATATCCAGTCAAACCGATCATCCATACCACCAGTTGCCCCATCCCCAAAATCTAAAACTCTTGTTGATTGTGTGTGGATATCTGCATATTCACAATCTGTTTCACCTACATTAGCATGCCAATCTCCAATCCTATTTAATGGATCAAATAATTGACCATCAGTATCAGAACCTGGGCTTGTGATAATATCAAAGCCGGGTTCTGTAGAAGCATTATAAATATTAAAATCACCAGCAACAATAAAATTACTTTGTTCAGGTAAGTCATTCAAATAATTCCTCATTATCGTCATCTCGACCATTCTTCGTTCTTCATAACCAGGATTAGCTTTAAAATGGACTCCATAAATACGAAACTGAATTGAAGTTGCATTATGCACCATGACCCATTCTACCACGTTCCTTGTACCAGTTGTTTGAGCTGTATAAATCTCCGATGTATTAACATATGAAAAGTGTTCAGATTTATAATAAAGTGCAATGTCATTGTTAGCCGACTGGTCTATGAAGTCCGCATAATCCCATAGGCCAGGATGAATTACATTTAGAACACTATCAAAAAAACTATTAAATCCTTCCACACCATTTATTTCTTGGCATACTATAAGGTCGGGATCTATTTGGTATATAATTTCTTTAAAATAGGGATCTCGATCATTTTCACCATCATAATGAAGAACATTATAAGTCATAATTTTTTCTTGGTATAGACCATCTTGGCTTGATGATCTAAAACGACTTTCTTGAGAAATAATAATATTGTTTAGTACCAACAACATTATAAAATAGAATATTATTCTTTTATTTACAGACATTATTGATTTTAAAATGAAAAAAAATTATTATTAAACTTTTGTATTATTTTTATGATTTTGGTTTTACTATAATACTAATAACTGGATGTTTGAATGGTTCTATTAGCGCATTCATAACCTCAAATTCTAGCTCAA
>TARA_B110000438_G_scaffold303637_1_pt1 | contig 10151 bp, 8 predicted proteins | sample TARA_B110000438 | Tara Oceans TARA_B110000438 (sample SAMEA4398413) | marine metagenome | biome: Polar Biome; feature: [MES] marine water layer (ENVO:01000295) within the mesopelagic zone...; material: water (ENVO:00002006), including particulate matter (ENVO:01000060) such as......
CTGCATATTGGAAATAATTTTTCCATTAGTTCAAACATTGTTTGTCCTGTATCATAATTTTCTAACAAATTTTTTAATTAATTCCCATTTGATTTATAATTATCTTACTATCATCCTGTATTATGACTATTAGTTTTGATGAACTTGTTTTAAATTTCAAGAAGTTGGGACTTTCTAAGGGAGATGTTTTACTAGTTCACAGTTCTTACAAATCATTTGGAGGAATAGAAGGAGGACCACAAACTGTAATTGATGCAATAAGATCCATTGTAACAGATGAGGGAACTCTTATCGTTCCTACTTTTAATTATGATTTTTGTGATGGAAAACCATTTGATATAAAAAAAACACCGTCCAAAATGGGAATAATCAGTGAATTGGTTAGAACCGATTCAAATAGCAAAAGAACATTTGATCCAGTATTTTCTTTTACTGTACTAGGAAAATATAGAGATTATTTAGCAAACTTAAGAAGTGATCATTCTTTTGGGCCAAATTCGGTTTTTGCAAAGTTACGAGAATTAGATTCCAAAATAATGATTATAGGGTTAACATATAATGAATCCATAACATTTTTTCACCATATTGAAGAAACCCGCGGATGTGATTACAGACATTTCAAGGAATTCAAAGGGATTATTACAAATTATGATGATGTTAAACAAGATGGCAAAATTGTTCTATTTGTAAGAGATCTTGAAAAGGGTATTCAAAATGATGTTGACAAAATGGGAGATATATTGGAATATGAAAGAATTGTAAAAAAGATGTTAGTTGGAAAAAGTGAAATAAAATTAATGAAAGCAAATGATGTTTATCAACGAACAATAGAGGAAATGAAAATAAATCCTCATATTTTGATAAAAATTAAAAAATCATCATAAACTTTGCCAGATCTATATATAATATTTAGATTTTTTATTTACATATGAGATAATTCTTTTCCCTTTAAATTTAGACCCGTTTTTCAATATATTTTGGGGCTATATCTTTTTGAATTTCTTCTTATGTAATTTAAAATATTGTAGAAATTTTTCCTTCAATTTTATCCATTACAACTCACCAGTAATTTCTCTTCAATTTCATTTTTTTGAAAAACTTCTCCATTAATTTGGAATATTTGTCCATTAAAAGAAAGGTCAAGTTTTAGTAATTGACTTAGTCTACTAACATATTTTATTATGTTTTCTTTGTTATTTTCAAACTCAAGTAAAATCATTAATCTGTTTATACAATCCCTTTTCAAAGAGTATTCTTCAGTTTCTTCAATCTTGAATGGTTCTTTACTAATTCTATTTTTATTAAATGAGATGAGAAAATTACTGATAACTAAATAATCCATACAGCCATCTAACAGATGTTCTATAGCCTGTCTAGGTTCAGAGATTGTAGGTATGTGATGACGATTGAAACTTGTATTTAATAACATAGGTAAACCAGTAATTTTTCTAAATTCGTTAATAAGGGTCCAAAATCTTGGATTTGTCTCTCGATTTACTGTGTGTATTCTAGAAGTATTATCTATGTGAACTGCTGCAGGAATTGAGTTTTTTTTATTATTTTTAATCTTAAATGCTATTTGCATGTATGGGGAAGAGTTATGATGTTCAACAAATTTTTCCATATAATTTTCAAGAATAGAAGGTGCATATGGCATAAACCAATCTCTCTTTTTCAAGAGTTGATTAATTCTACTTTTTGATTTAAATTTTCGTGGATCAGCAATAATGGATCTATTTCCAAGGGATCTTGGACCATATTCTCCTCTACCTTGAAACCAACCAACAATATTCCCAGTATCAATTAGTTTTGCTACGGTTTTTTCTATTTTTTCGTCTTTAACATATTTTATACGAGCCTGATCTAATAGATTTTTTATTTCAATATCATTATATGAAGGACCAAGAAATGCAGTTAGTAAATTTTTTCTTTTTCTAATTTTATATTTATTTTCTATAAACAATGCAGCTCCGAGCGATAAACCGGCATCACCATTAGCCATTGGGAAGTATACATTTTTGAATAATTTAGATTCATGAATTGCGTTGTTTAAAGAAACATTTTGGAAGACACCACCACTAAAGACAATATTTTTTGATTTTGTAAATTTTTTTAGTATTTTTACAAGTTCTAATACGCTATCAACAAATACTGATTCACCAGTAGCAGCTATATCATGGGGAAGATAAGACGAAGAAACACGAAAAATATTTGTGTCTGATGGATATGTGTTGAAAATTTTACTACGATTATATTCTTTAGGTTTTATTTTGTTTAAGTTAACATTTGAAGATTTGAATCTTTTTCTATCAAAAACTATTCCATTTTCACTAACACGAATGAATTTTTCAAAAGTTTTTTTTAGTTCGTTTTGAACTATTCCATAACCAGATAATCCAGATACTTTACCATTTTCACTAGATGGGTAACCCAATGAATCTGCAATCATTCCGTGAAATGAACCGATATTGTTAACTCCTTTTTTACTTTTGATTATTTTAAATTTTTGATTTTTAAATTCCCCGAAAATAAAATTTCTTGGATCACCAAGATCACCGCCCCCATCTAAGCATAAAAAGGCAGATTCGGAAAAATTTGAGCCGAAAATTGCTAAAGACGCGTGAGAGATTTGATGAGGTACAAATTTTACTTTTTTCTTAAACCATTTTTCAAAATTTTCTGGTTTATCTAGGTAAGCCTTCATAATCCATGAAAAAAAGAAATACATTGACTTTAGATTAATTTCTGTTGGTTTTGGAAATACCCACAAGTCTACATCCTTAGGATGTATGTTTAGTTCTTTCATACCCATCATCAAACTTCGTTCAGGGAATCTTACAGTAGATTCATTTCTTGTTGAAGTTAGTTTTTCTTCTTCATAAGCAAAAATTTGTTCATCAACAATTAATGTAGAATTTTGGTCATGTCTTTCTTGTAGATCAAATGGAGCAGGATACATTGATGCGATAATCATGTGGATTCTCTTTAGATACTCCTTAATGAAGCATTAATAAATTATGTAAGAAATTCTAAATTAATTATGAAAATAACCTATATTACTCATGCTTGCTTACTAATCGAAATTCAAGGAAAAAAAATATTAACTGATCCTTGGTTAGTGGGTTCTTGTTGGGGTGGAGCACATTGGCATTACCCCCCACCAAAAAGAACGCCTGAATCATTCACAGATATTGATTTCCTGTATTTTTCTCATGCCCATGAGGACCATTTTCAAATGGAGTCAATCAACAGATTACCTTCCAAAATAAAAAATACTAAAGTCATAATATCAGATTTTGATAAACCATATTTTGAAAGGGCAATCAAAGCAGTTGGATTTACGGATGTAGAAGTGATGCAACATGATGAGTCTACATCATTAATTCCAGGAGTAACTCTAGATATGATTAGAAATGATGAAGGCGATGATGATTCATCAATAGTTCTAAAAGGTGATGGATCAACAGTATTTTGTCAGACAGACAATCTCATGTCAATCAATGAAGCAGAAAGATTGGGAAGAAAATATGACGTAGATGTTTTGTTCACTATGAACACGCAAACTGGTATGTTTCCTGGTTTTTTTGATTTTCCAGAAGAAACTATGATAGAATTATCAAATAAGAAAATAGATTCATCAGCGAAATATAGTGTAGATGTAGCTAAGGCTCTTAATGCTAAAACAATTGTTCCGTATGCATCTGATATGTGTTATTTAGGTCAATTGTACTTTGCAAATGATCTCCATTATGCAGATAAAAATGAATATGTAAAACTTGTTAATCAGAGATTACCAAAAGCTGATGTTCATGTTATGGGTCCAGAAGATTTCATGAATGTTAATGATGGAAATGCCATAGTCGACATAACACCTCAAAAATATACAAGAAATAATCTTGGGGCATATGCAGTGGAGATGCGTGAAAAAGTAGCAGAAGTTGAAAATGAGGAAAGAAAATACATCAATTTACCATTTGATTCTGATGTAAAGATATTTCGAGATACTCTTGATGAATTAACGTCATCTTGGCAAGATGCTTCTTTTAAAGTTCTATGGGTGATTGCTGAACCTAGTGGATTAAAAACACATTTTTGGCATAATATACCAAGTAAAACTTCTGATGATGAAATAAACAACGAATATGATTTAAGAATAGAAATTCCAAGTTATGCAATACAACGATTAGTTAGAGGAGATTATCCCATGGGCGGAGTAACAATAAGAAATGGAGTTGTTCGATGTCATAGATATGTAAAAGGATTAACAAAAAAAGAATCAGCGTATTGGGAACTCACCGCGAATTTTAAGTATAAAAAAGCATCCATGAATTAAGAGTTCCTAGGGATGTAGGTATTTTTTCAACATCAAAAATACCTTTAGTTGTATATGAAAATGTAGGTATGATTATTGTTTTTTTTGAATCTATTAGTGGTTTAACTATGGACTTACAAAATCTATTTTTATCTAAATTATTTTTCATACATGAAACAAAAAATCTTAGATCACTATAGATATAACAAAAATTATATTTTTTAACATTTAATTTTTTATGTATTTCTGAGAAATAATCCTTAAGTTCTTGATAATTTTCAAATTGACTCATACATCATATTGTTGAAATAAAGAAAATATGTCTATCTGTGAATTACTAATTAAGATTAATGATTATTTTGATTCTTTAATTATCTTTTTTTTACATAATGCATTTGAAGTTTCAATTAATGTGTTAAAATCAATGTTTGATTTTCTTTCTATGTCTCTTATTGAATTTTTACCATCAGAAAAAGCTAAAATCCACATCATTGCTTTTTCTTTAATTTTTGTAGTTGATTTTGAGCCTTTGCCGTGAAAAGGTTTTAGTTTTGGACCTCCTAGATTATGATAAAGTCCTCTTTTTCCTAACTGAGGTTCACATTTAATTAGATTTATGAAAACAGGATCTTTATTTGATGATTTTTTCATTTTTATTTCTTCATCATCTAAAAATAATCCAAAATCTTTTTCTAATTTTTCTATAATTTTAGTATATATTGTAAATGTATCAGCCAAATAATTTGAATGTACATATGTTAGGTTGTCTGCAGATGTATGGTATTCTGGAAAATCTCCAAACACAGTTCTTGTTAAACAACCCATTGCCAGATCAATTCCTGGATAACAATATTGTCTTTCATCTGAACCAAATGGAAAATAATCTAAAGTTGAATAATCTTTACCTGATTTTTTTAAAATATCAATTACTGTTTTATCTATTTGTGAATTTGTTTGTCGACTTTTTTTATACGTTAATTTACCTTGATTCCCTGTACATGTAATAACCAAACCATGTTTAATTTTTTTAATTTTTTCTTGATTACGTGATAACCATGTGATAGAACCGATTGTTTCTGGTATGAATAAAATTCTATATGAATAATTTGATTTTTCTTTTAAACTAATGATATATTTAGCTAATTCAACTGCAGTAACAACTCCTGATAAACTATCATTACACATAGATGGATGACAAATATAACAAGAAAGTAAAATTTCTTTATCTGATTTTCCTTTACAATAAAATTCACCATATGTTAAACTACCCGACTTTAATTCTGAATCAATCAGAACTTCATATTCACCGTCCTTAAGTTTTAAAAATTGTTCATGGTTCATACAAAACCCCCATTTTTCAGAGTAGTATGAGGTTCTATATGGTATGTCTTTTGGCCTATCTGGTTGTGTAAAAATATGATCTTTAAGTTCATCTAATAAAATTTTTTTATGAATGGGAGTACTGTAAGACAAAATATGTAAATTTGATTTTTTAAAGTCAATTATTTTTTTACCTGTAGGTGATTTGATATACGCATCATTGATATTCCACTCCTTTGGAACTGTCCAATCAAAAACACTTGAACCACTAGGTACTTCGTGAATATCGAGAGGGATTAATTCTGAAATAATTTTTAATGTTTCTCTAGTTCCATTACCTGTAATACTTCTACAAATTGGGAATAATTTTTTTATTAATACATACATTTCTTCCCCTGTTTTAGAAAAATCACTCATTAAATGGAAAAATAACTCATCATTTTAAAATCTAATGGATAATTTACACGCTTAATGATTAAGAAATAAATTTAGAATAAACATTTAGAATAAAAATAAAAACTAAAGATAATTTATGAGATTTTTAAATACATAGAGGATATCTTGGAATTATTTTAATAGCATGTTATTAAATAGAGAATTATAAATTTAACCAAAATAGAATTTTGATAATATATGAAATGTACTATGTGGAACTATGACTGTAATTGATTTGAAACTAAGAGAGATTGAAGATTCTGATTTCACTTTTTTATATAAATTACTAAAAGATAGGGATCCGATAACAAATATTTCTCACAAAATAATGCCTACTTACAAACAGCATATTAAATTTATAAATTCTAAACCCTATCAGAAATGGTATATTATTGAAAAAAATCGTAAAAAATTAGGCAGTATATATTTTTCTAAACAAAATGAAATTGGTATTCATTTTATTTCTAATTCTAATACTAAGTTACTTGGTCAGATAGCAATACAAGAATTAATGAAAAAAAATCCAAACAAAAAATATTTCACAAACATTAATCCAAAAAATTATGAATTAATAAAATTTTTTGAAAAAAATGCTTTTTCTCTAGTTCAATATACATTAGAATATGATCTACTTAAAATCGCTACTAATTTTATTAAAAATAATAAAAAATGTAAATTTTTAGATCCTGATTTTGCATTTGAAATTATAGATGATAGACATACAAATTATATCATTAAATGGCGTAATGAGCCTTCTAACTTTCAATTTTTTGTTGATCAAGAAAAATTGAATAAAGCAAAACAACGTATATTTTTAAAAAATTATACATCGTTAAATCGCATTGATTTTGTTTTAGTAAATAAAAAAACACGTAAACCCTATGGAACTTTTTCATTAACAAATATTTTTTCAAATAGACCTGAAATTGGAAAACTTCTTGGTAATGCCGAAATTAGAGGTAAAGGTGTTGCATATAGAGCTACTAAGGCTTTGTTAAATTTTGCCTTTGAGGATTTAAAATTAAAAAAAGTTTATTCTATAACTAGGTTTGATAATATTTCTAATAAACATGTAAATAAAAAATTAGGATTTAAAATAATTGGTAATGAAAAAATAAAATCTAGAAAGTTTATTATCATGAGTTTAGAAAATAATTTGAAATAATATGTGTGGAATAACAGGAATTACTAAAACAACGAAATTCAATCAATCACATATTAGTGGTGCAACTATGTTGTGTCATCGAGGTCCCGATCATCAAGGAAATTGGGAAAATGATTATCTTAAACTTGAACATTCACGACTTGCAATTGTCGATTTATCTGATGCTGGAAACCAACCTTTTGAGCAAACTAAAGGTCAAGTACTTGTTTTTAATGGTGAAATATACAATTTTCAAGAATTACGTAAAAATTGGTTTGATAGTTCTGTCCCTTGGAAAACTCAATCTGATACTGAAGTACTATACCGTGGACTTCTCAAAAAAGGTTTGAATTGTTTGAACGAATTAAATGGAATGTTTGCATTTGGCTTTTATAATTCTGATTCTAATAAAATATTTTTAGCACGCGATAGATATGGAATAAAACCATTATACTATTATCATGACGGTTTGAATTTTATTTTTGCATCTGAACAAAAAGTAATAGCTGAATTTACAGGTTGGAATCCTGATTTAGATAATTTATCTGAATACTTTGTATTCAAATATGTGTCTGGAAATAAAACTATGATAAAAAATATTTATGAACTAGAGCCTGGACATGCAGCAGAATTTGATATTAATACTGGTAAATTAAAAATTTGGAGATGGCATGATTTTGTAAAAGAAAGAACTGAAGAAAAAATTGACTATGGTAATCTTGAAACAATTCTTTTTCAATCTGTAAAAAGACATCTTATTTCTGATGCACCTATAGGAATTCAATTAAGTGGTGGTATAGATTCATCAATTCTTGCTTGGTATATGTCAAAAATAAAGGGTGAAGGAATAAAATCATTCTCAATAGAATTTCCTGATAGCAAATACGATGAATCAGTTGAGGCATCTAACATTGCAAAAAAATTTAATTTTGATCATTACTCTATTCCATTTTCTGTAAATGACTTTATTGAAATTTGGCCAAAAGCTATTAAATTTTTTGATGAACCAATTAATCATCCACATACATTACCTTTGTTCAAATTGTATCAGGTAGCTAAAACACATGTTAAGGTTTTATTATCTGGTGAAGGTGCAGATGAAGTTTTTCTAGGATACCCGCATCACAAAAAAACACTCAAGATTACAAATTTTAACGATTTAAGAAATTTTAGTAAATTCTTGGATTTTGATTTAATCAAAGAATATCTAAATTTAGATTTAATACAAAACACTAATGATTATTGGGGTAAAAAAACTGAATCTGCAAAATATTGGATTTCAAAAGGAATTAATGGAATCATTGGTTATGAATTTCATCATCATCTTAACACATTACTTAATAGAATAGATAAAATGTCTATGGCTCATTCTGTTGAAGTACGAACTCCATATCTGGATAATGAACTAGTTGAATTTGGGTTACAACAAAATATAGGCAATCTTTTTAGATTATCAGATAATAATTCCATCAAAAGAAAAATTCCATTAATGAAACTTTATGAAAAATTATTTCATATTGATATTTCCGATAAAAACAAAATTGGTTTCCGTGTGCCATTTGATGAATGGATACAAAGTAAACCTGAATTAAGAAAGTTGTGTATTGAAACTTTATCAAAAAAAGAACAATTTGATGAACTGAATCATAATAAAATAGAGGAATTAAAACAAAAATTGGTAAACAATGATGTTTTAGATAATTTTCAAATTAGAAAAATTTGGGTATTAACTAATTATTTATTATGGCGGCATAATACATGATTTTTTTAATAATTCATATTTATCCTAAAATTGAATATAATTAAGAAATGCAGATATTTCTGAAGATTATATTTTTTGAAAAATCTAATATTTGAAATATGGATTGGTTGAATAATCGTGACATTTGTTATATTTTAATAATTTTACATTTACACGGTTTTAGTTTTTTTCATAAATCATACTATAATTATAATAAACACGAATAAACGGTACTTCTTAGATGAAAGTTTTCATAGTAGCTGAAATAGGCTCAAATTGGGAAGGAAGTTTAACAAAAGCTAAAAAAATTATTCATGAATGTAAAAAAGCAGGTGCAGATGCAGTAAAATTCCAGATGTGGAGGGCAAATGATCTCTATACTCAGGATCATCCAAATTGGAATCAAATTAAAAAATCTGAAGTAACATTTCAAATTACAAAAAAACTAAAAGAATTTTCGGATAAAGAAAATATTGAATTTTTCTGCAGTGCATTTTATCCTGAAGCTGTAAAATATCTTTCAAAATTAGGCGTAAAAAAATTCAAAATTGCATCACGAACATGCAAATTCACTGATCCCTATTCCTTAGAAGTTTTAAAAGAAAAAAATCATAGCAATAAGGAAATTTTTATCAGCATGGGGATGGGTGGAAATAAACAAAAAATTTCTAAAATTTTTAAAAATAAAAAAATCACTTTTTGTTACTGTATATCTGAATACCCACTAGAATTTAAAAAAATTAATTGGAGTAATGCTGTCAAATATGATGGATTTTCAGATCATACTATGGATATTTTAGCACCTATTTTATTTTCCATACTTAAAAAACAGAAATTATCTAAAAGCATTTACATTGAAAAACATGTGAAATTATCTAATTCTAAAGGGCCTGATGCATCTACTTCTATACCCATAGAAAAATTATCTGAAATGATTAAACAAATTAGACTCATTGAAAAAACAAAAATTTAATTTTAAGTAAATTAAATAAAATATATGTTATTTGACTTTTTCAGATATTACTACTGCTACGGCGACATCTTTTTCATGTGACACCGAAATGATAAATCTATATTTCTTATCTAGCGAATTGTTAATTTTACTATTGGTTTAGAGTTTTTATGTGATGTTTTTATTTCATGTAATGAAATTTTCTCATTAATTGATTTAATCAATGCTTCTTTTATTGCAAATTTTC
>TARA_B110000438_G_scaffold262338_1_pt1 | contig 10126 bp, 11 predicted proteins | sample TARA_B110000438 | Tara Oceans TARA_B110000438 (sample SAMEA4398413) | marine metagenome | biome: Polar Biome; feature: [MES] marine water layer (ENVO:01000295) within the mesopelagic zone...; material: water (ENVO:00002006), including particulate matter (ENVO:01000060) such...
TATTATGAGACTTTGCCCATCCTAAACCAATTCTTATTCCAAGCATGCCCATTTTAGCATTATCATCAACTCCACCTGGGTCCCCAGTTACATATAGGCCAGGTATCCCTAGAGAACCACCAGCTCTGGTAACTTCCATAATTGAATTTAATACAGTAGCGGGTTTTTCTACAGAAGAATCAGAACCATGCCCCCTAGCTTCAAATCCTACACAATCAACAGCTGCATCAACCTCAGGAATTCCAACTATTGACTCTATCTGCTCAGCTAAAGAAGCATCTTTACTTAAATCTATAGTTTCACAACCAAAACTTTTAGCTTGAGCTAATCTTTCTGAGAAAAAATCGCCAACAATAACACAAGCGGCTCCAAGTAAATGAGCTGAAGCTGCGGCGGCAAGTCCAACTGGTCCTGCACCTGCTATATAAACAATTGATCCTGGTCCAACACCTGCTGTTAAGACTCCATGATAACCTGTGGGAAAAATATCTGATAATAGTGTTAAATCTTTTATTTTATCCATAGCTTGATCTTTATCAGGAAATTTAAGAAGATTAAAATCAGCGTAAGGAATCATAACATATTCAGCTTGGCCTCCTATCCATCCTCCCATATCAACATAACCATACGCAGCACCTGGTCTAGCTGGATTTACATTTAAACAAATCCCAGTTTTACCTTCTTTACAATTTTGGCACCTTCCACAAGCAATATTAAAAGGTACTGAAACAAGATCACCTACTTCTAAAAATTCTACATCTCTACCTTTTTCGATAACTTCACCTGTAATTTCATGTCCTAGTATCAAGCCTGATTCTGCAGTTGTTCTTCCTCTAACCATATGTTGATCACTACCACATATGTTTGTAGCAACAGTTTTTAATATAACTCCATGATGGCATTGACGATCTCCCATAGAAAGTTTTGGGAAGTCTATTGATTGTATTTCTACATTACCATCTCCCAGATAAGCAACACCTCTATTAGTAGACATGATATTCTCCGTTCTTATTTAAATGTTTTTTATAACATTTTATTTTTAAGATTTTACAAAATATTACAGATAGTAGATTCGTAATTCAAGAGAATAAACTCAAATTAAATATTTTGAATAAAAAATCTAGTAAGAATTTATATATTATTACCTAAATATTTTTTTTATTCTTACATAATTTTTTAAATAATAATGATATATAAAACCTTTAATTTTAGGTTTACCAAGTTTTCTTCTCAATCTATTTTCTAGATCTGTGTATGGACAAGTTATATCTGATGAAAAAACCAAATACATAATCCAGCTAAGTAGAGGAAAAGTTATATACCATTCAGCATTAATTATAAAAAAAGGAATTGAAAAAAAAGTAACTACTAAATATATATGATGAGTAATTACAACTAAATAAAATAAAAACTTAACTTTAAAAATGATAAAAACCTTTAATAATTGAGGTATTTTTTAGGCTATCATAAATAAAATATGAATATATAGTTCTACTTTGAAAATGTAAAAATTCTACTACCTAATCTATCTGTTACATAAAAAATACCATCTTTAAAATGAATATTACTAGGTTTCCAGCTTTCCATATGATATATCTCTTTCATTTCACCATCTTTATCTAAAACTGATATAGCTCCAATACCAGGAAGTGTTTGATATATATTTCCGTCATCGTCTGCAGTAATTCCATCCGGATTACCTGGTTCTGCAAAGCGTCTAAACATTCGAGGTTCTATTTTTTCTTCTTCATTACTTTCTAAAATTACTAATCTATTTGCTCTTGTTTCTGAGATAAAAACTTTATTTTCACTTATAGTAATTCCACTTGGGAAAGCAAGATCTGGAATAAATATTTCTAATTCATGTCTATTATTTAATTTGTAAACAGGGCTTATACATGGATTAGGATATGGGATTCTAATGGGATCTGTAAAAATAATATCTTGATTTTGATTTATAACTAAGTCTGATGGACCGTTCAACTCCATACCTTCAAATGAATCACATAATTTTGAGATACTAGCATTTCCTAAACTTACTCTTAAAATTGATTTTCTTAAAGCATCAGCAACAATTAAACAATTTAATATTTTTGAAAATGCAATCCCTAGAGGTCTTCCTTTAGTATTTGCGTGTATAGTAATTTGGCTACCATTTAAAATAAATATATCTCCTGATGAAGCTGAAGAAACATATATATTATTTTCTTCATCTAATGTAATACCTTCGGGGTGAGGAATAGATGAGGAAATTTCTTTTAAATCTTTAGGTAAATTAGGTTTTAAATTAGTATAAATAGTTTTCTCCCTTTATTCATCAATATCTTGATCATTCCATAATGATCCACGTTTTGCTAATGCAGATTGAGCTAAAATTTGTTCTATTTCTTCAGGTTTTAAATTTTTATTAGATTCAGATGAAGATTTATTAGAAGAAGACTTTTTGCTTTTTTTCTCTTGAATAGTAAGCGCTGGTTGATCTTCTCCCCAATAAATAGTTTGATGTGGAAAAGGTATCTCAATTCCTTCTAAATCAAATCTTGCTTTAATTCTTCTAATTAGTTCTGATCTAATACGCCATTGCCTCATTGGTTTACAATCACCAAGTATACGCACAGTAATTGCAGAATCATCTAAAGATTGTATTCTAAGAACTTGTGGAGATTTAATTATGTCCAAACCAAATACTGGATCAGCAGAAAGCTCATTACCTATTTGATTTAATATTAGTATTACCCTTTCAAGGTTTTCTTTATAAGCAACGCCAATATTTAAAACTACTCTAGAATAATTTTTAGTTCTATTTGAAGATACAGTTATTTCACCGTTAGGAACTACATGAACAATTCCTTCTAAATCTCTTAAAATAGTTCTTCTAAGATTAATATCTTCAACTAAACCAGATTTATCTGCAATAGTTACTACATCTCCTGTTCTATATTGATTTTCAGCAATAACAAAAATTCCACTTATAATATCTCTAACAAGATGTTGAGCTCCAAAACCAACAGCTATTCCAACAACACCAAAACCAGCTAATACCGGCCCTACAGGAATTTCAAGCTTTGATAAAATCATAAATATTCCAGCAATTAAAACCACTATTTGAGTTCCACCTGTAAAAACTTTAGATAAAGTATTAGCTCTTTTTTCTGTTTCTTCTCTTTCTCCATATTCAGCTCTACTCATTACAAAGGTAATTACAAGTTTAGGTAAAGTTCTACTAATAATTCTAATTAATATCCAAATTGCAATTATCATAAATATAATTACAATTCCATTAGATAAAAACCACCGAATTAAAGATAACATTACTTCTTGAAAATAAGATGAAATAGGTGAAACATTAACACCAATTATAGATAATAAACCAATTGTCATTACAGAAATAAAGAAAAACAAAACAGTTGTATCAAAAGTTTTAGTGTCTAGTAACGAAATAAATATTCCAATATCTTTAGTTTCATCTTTATTTTTTAACTTAACACTCAGTATAGAAATCTTTGGTCTAACAATCTTATGAAAAATAAACCAAGCTAGTAAAAGAAAAAATACAAGAGCTATAGCCCAAATACCTTCGCTAAAAAGCCAAGTATAAAAACTAGAGTAACCTAGAAATTCTAAAATAGTGTCAAAAAATTTATTCATAATAATAATGCTTTAATTTATTATTATTAAAAACGGCTTACTTTTGTCTAGTTATATTTTAACCGGGAATTAATTGATATTTAATAATTTTATATTACCTTGTATAAATTCAGAAGGTTTTAATTCTCCTAAGGAGTAAGGACCATAGGACGTTCTTAATAAATCTATTACCTTAATTCTAAAATAAAACATTATATTTCTTATTTCTCTATTTTTACCTTCTGATAGATTCATAGTATAAAATACTTTTTTTCTATCAAAATATTTTAATATTTTTATAGGCTTATAATTAAACCCATCAATTTCTAATCCTTGTCTTATTGATTTTAAATTTTCATCAGATAATTCATTATCAACTTGAACTAAATATTTCCTTACGATTTTATTACTTGGTAACTCTAAAAACCTAGAAATCATTCCATCATTAGTCAATAATAAAATACCTGATGAGTTTTTATCTAATCTTCCTACACTAAAAAGTGATCTCATATTTTTAGGTAAATTTGAAAATACAGTAGGTCTGTTTTTTTCATCTTTTTTTGTAACTATTAATCCCTTTGGTTTATGATATAAATAAATTACTGATGAAGAAAATTTTTCAATTATTTTATTATCTATTTTTACAACGTCATTTTGATTAACATTTAAAGCAGGACTTTCTATAATATTTCCGTTAACTTCAACTCTTTTTTCTTTGATAATTTTTTCGGCATCTCGACGAGATGAATATCCAGATCTAGAAATATATTGTGCTATACGCATTTCATATATGTTGTTAGAATTAATCATATTAACTTATTTTTGGTTTAATCAAATTATATTATAAATAAACTACTATTTATGGATTATATTTTAGAAAAAATATTTACTAATGTTTCATTACAAACCTACACTATTGTAGCAACAATATTGTTTACAATTATATTTTTCTTTTTTATAAATTTTTTAATTAAATTTTATGTATCAGAAAATAGTAAAAATACAAACCATTTTATTGTAAAACTAAGTGTCATCATAGTTTCTTTAATTGCAGCAATATTAGCCCAAGGTGTTATTGCTGAACTTTATTTTTTTAAAGATTGGGAATGTCCTTTAACTGGTACTTGTATATAATTTCATAGATAAGTTTATTTCTACTTATTCAGAATAAAGAAATACATGCAATAATGTAATTAGGTAATATTTATGGATAATCTTGGTAAAAAAATATACGCGTATATACGTAAAAGATACATTTTAGGTCTGCTACTTTTATTTCCATTAGCAGTTACTTATTTTGTTGTTGCTTTTGCATTTAATACTCTAGATGGTATTTTACAACCATTATTTAGAGCTATTTTTGGTAAAAATATTATTGGTGCAAGTTTCATTACATTATTTCTTCTAGTTTTCTTTGTTGGAGCACTTTCATCAAATAGAGTTGTAAAAAGAATCCTGAAACTTTTTGAATCAATTATAGAGAAAGTACCATTAACTAATGGAATCTACACTACTTCTAAACAAGTTTCTACAGCATTTAGTGGTGGAGGTAAAAAAGGCGGTTTTCATATGGTATGCGCAATTGAATATCCAAAAGAAGATGTTTGGACTATTGGTTTCTTAACCAACACAATTAATTTTGATGGAGTTGATCATGGATATGTTTATATGCCCTCAACTCCTGTTCCAAATACAGGATGGTTAGTTGCTGTACCTAGAAATAAAATTAAAGTTCTAGATCTTACTGCTGATCAAGCAATGAAAATTATTGTTGCAGGTGGGTTAGGAGCTTCAAATACTTTAAATTCTTTACCTGAAGTTGATGATAAATAATGAAGAACAATTTATAAGCTTTATTTCTAATGGTTTTAGATCCATAAGTGAATTACCTAATAACTGGATTGGAATTGGTGATGATGCTGCAAAAATCGTAAGTGATAATGAAAATATAGTATTTTGTGCAGATGCAATGGTAGAAGATGTGCATTTTAAAACCATCTATGGTTATGAATCAATAGGATGGAAATCAGTTGTTTCTAACCAAAGTGATATAGCCAGTATGGGTGCAAAACCTTTAGCATTTACAGTTACTTTAGGTGTAAACAAATCTTTAAAAGAATCTCAATTGAAATCTTTGTATAAAGGAATGGATGATGCTTGTGAACAATTTGGAGGATATTTAATAGGAGGAGATATAGTAAAATCTGAAATTTTTTTTATTTCAATATCTGCTATTGGATCGCTTTATAAAAGTGATAATTTATTATTACGATCTAATGCAAATAAAAATGATCTAGTTGCTGTTACTGGATATATTGGTGATGCCGCTGCAGGTCTTTATGTTTTAGAAAAAAATATATCTGGGTATGAAGTCCAACAAAAAAAATTTCTTTATCCTAAACCTAAATTTGAAGAATCAAAAAAAGCAATTGAATTAGGAATAACTTGTGCAATGGATTTATCAGACGGTTTATATAAAGATCTATTAAGGATATCTAAAGCCTCGAATGTAGAAATAGAAGTTGAATTTGAAAAAATACCAATAAATCAAAAGTTGATAAAAATTTATAAAGATAATTATCATTCAAAAATAGTTTCATCAGGGGAAGATTATGAACTTATAATCATAGGTGATGAAAATAAAATAAATGAATTAAGCAATAAAATTGAACTTTATGTAATAGGTAAAGTAACTGATAATAAAAAACCAAACTTATTATTTAAAAACAACAATAAAAAAATTTTTATAAAATCAGAAAGTTATGATCATTTTGAATAAAGAAATAAATTTTAAACATATTAAACATAATTTAGAAGATTTAGAAAAAACTATATTTTCTAAATCCTTAGAAGATACTAAATTTATAGGTAGAAATATAGGAACAAATATTTCTACCGGTGATGTTTTATTACTTTCAGGTGATTTAGGAGCAGGTAAAACTGAATTAGTAAGATATATAGTAGAAGGGTCTGGCAATAATAGTTTTGTAAGAAGTCCCACTTTTGTATTAATAAATAATTATATAGATAAAAGTAATATTACTCATTGTGACTTTTATAGAATAAACTTGAATACTGAAGTAGACGAATTAGGAATTGAAGAATACTACGATAATAGTACCGTTATCATAGAATGGCCTGAAAAAATCATTAACAACTTACCTGAAGATGTAATAATAGTTAAAATTCATTTCACTGATATAGAAAACGAAAGAAAATTTATGTTATATTCAACTGGTATTAAATCTAAAACATTTATTAGCAAGTTAAAATGAATCACTTAATTATAGATACATCATCAAAAAATTCATCTTTGGTTTTAAATATCAATAAAGAAATAATTTTTTCTAAGTTTTGGGTAAGTGAAAACAATCATAGTGAAGAACTATATGAAAATTTTAGTAAAATATCTTCCAGAATTAATGAAATTGATTACGTAGGAATTTTACTTGGACCCGGCGGATTTAATTCTATAAGAATTGGCATTTCTTTTGCTTTAGCGTTGGTTTTATCAAAAGATATTAAAATAATAGGGTTACCAACTCATTTAGTTCAAGCAATTAATCATGTTGAATCAAAAAAAGACATAACTTCTATAATAGAGTGTGGAAAAAAAAGTATAAGTTGGGCAAAATTTAAAAATGGTGAAATTGATCCAGTAGAATTAGGTACTGAGGAGATAAATACTTTTAGTGAGAAAAACATTTGTGGAGAAATTAGTAATATATCAGAAATCAATCCTAGACCATATGAAAATATTATTAAGACATCAAATTTATTGATAGAAAAAAAAGGATTTAACTTACCAGAAGATATAGTGCCTATTTATGCAAAAAAACCTTCTATAAGTAAGCCCAAAGAAGCATATAAAATATTTAAAATTAAAGGAGAATAAATTGGAAAAAACATTAATATTAATCAAACCAGATGGAGTACAAAGGTCTCTGTCAGGTTCTATTTTAAATAGGCTAGAAAAATCAGGTTTAAAAATATGTGGTTTAAAGCTTATTCATCTTGATCAAAAACAAGCTAAAGAACACTATGCAGAACATGAAGGTAAACCTTTTTTTGGAGATTTAGTTAGTTATATATGCTCAGCTCCTATAATTGCACTTGCATTATCTGGACCAAATGTTGTTGAAAAGTCACGAAGTTTGATTGGAAAAACAAACCCTTTAGAATCAGCTCCTGGAACAATTAGAGGAGACTTTGGGTTAGAAATATCTAGAAATTTAATTCATGGTTCAGCAAGTTTAGAAGACGCAAATAGAGAACTAAAAATATTCTTTTCAGAACATGAAATAATAGATTATAAAAAATCTACTGATTCCTGGGTAATGGAATTATAAAATTCTAAGGATTTCAGAAGAGTTTGACCAAAGACCTTCTAAATCATAGTTATTTCTTTGATTTTCTAAAAACAAATGAATAACCAGACCTGGGTAATCTAACAATACCCATCCGCTATTAGACAACCCTTCTTTATGGTTTATTTGAAAATTTAATGTTTTTAGAAATTTATTAATATTATTTCCAGAAGATTGTAAATGTTGACTCGTCATACCTGTTCCAATAATGAAATAATCAAAGTATGAAGATTGTTTAGAAACATCTAAAACAACAACATTAGAAAGAAGGTTGTCACTCATTATTTGAGCGGTATCAGTGATCACTTTGGAAAACTCTTTCGTGTTTATAATAAAATCCTTTGATATAATTTCTTTGTTGTGTTTAATATTAGTTTAGTTTAATTTTTAAATTTTTTAAGCAAAATACAAGTAATAATTATGAAAAATAACAAAAAAAGAGTTTTAGTAGCAATGAGCGGAGGGGTTGATTCTTCTGTAGCTGCTGTGTTACTTCATGAACAAGGATATGAAGTAATAGGTGTAACAATGAGATTATTTGATAATCCATTCAAAAATTCTAATTTATTGAATAAATCATGTTGTTCCTTGGATGATGTCAATGACGCTAGAAAAACTTGTAGTGTTATTGGGGCAAGACACTATTATACAAATATGGTTGATGAGTTTAAAAATAAAGTCATGAATAAATTTGTAAATGAATATCAAAAAGGTAGAACACCTCATCCCTGTTTATCTTGTAACCACAGCTTAAAATTTGATTCATTGTTTAAAAAAGCTGATGAGCTTGGAGCAGAATATATTGCTACAGGTCATCATGCAAAAATTACCCAAAATGAAGGCAAATATAATGTTGCAAAAGCTGAAGATGAAAATAAAGATCAATCATATGTACTATTTACATTGCAGCAAGAAAAATTAAAAAGGCTATTGTTTCCAGTTGGACATTACTCAAAAGAAGAGATAAGAGAAATAGCAAAAAAATACGAACTATCGCATGCAGACAAACCGGATTCTCAAGATATTTGCTTTATTCCAAAAGGAAATTATAGAGATTTTCTTAAAGGAAAAGTAAAACCTATTAAAGGTTTTATGTACGATGAGGATGGAAACAAAATTAAAGAACATCAAGGAATCCATAATTTCACTATAGGACAAAGAAAAGGTATTGAAATTGGGGGTTTAAATAAAAAAGTTTATGTAAAGAGTATAAATAATAAAAATGGAGATGTTGTTATATCTGAAAATGAAAGCTTATTTGAAAAAGAGCTCATAGCTGACCAAGTTAACTGGACAGATGGTTATGTACCTAAAGATAATATTAAAATTAAAGCAAAAATTAGATATAACGCCATTGAAAAAGAAGCAACATTAAGAATTATAGATAATGATATGATTTCTATAATATTTGATTCACCAGTTAGAGCGATTACACCAGGTCAACCAGTAGTAATATACCAAGATTCTTCAGTTCTTGGAGGTGGAATAATTAAGAATTCTATTTCAACTAAAGAAAAGACAAATGTCTAATTTAAATTTCGAAAATGAAATTTGGAATTCAAATTACAATTATATTTGCGGTTTAGATGAAGTAGGAAGAGGATGCCTTGCTGGACCTGTCTATTCAGGAGCAGTTATATTAAAAAAAGATCAAAATACTACTGATGTATTATTTAAAAAAATAAACGATTCAAAAAAACTTACTCAGAATTCAAGAGAGTCTTTAGTTCAGTACATAAAAGATATATCAATAGATACTGCAATTGGAATATGTACAAATAAAGAAATTGATGATTTTGGGATCCAAAATGCTGTCAAAATTTCAATGATAAGAGCTATTAATAATTTAAAATTAGCTCCTGATTATTTATTAGTTGATAGTTTAAAATTAGATATTAAAATCCCTCAAAAAAATATAATCAGGGGTGATCAAGCTTCTAAATCTATTGCTGCTGCATCAATAATTGCAAAGGTAGCTAGAGATAATTTTATGGTTTTAGAGTTATCAGAAAAATTTCCTGAATATTATTTTAATAATAATAAAGGGTACGGAACAAAAGTTCATATGGAAGCAATAAAAGAATTTGGAATAACTAATTCTCATAGAAAATCTTTTGAACCAATAAAAAGTA
>TARA_B110000438_G_scaffold303669_1_pt1 | contig 10123 bp, 9 predicted proteins | sample TARA_B110000438 | Tara Oceans TARA_B110000438 (sample SAMEA4398413) | marine metagenome | biome: Polar Biome; feature: [MES] marine water layer (ENVO:01000295) within the mesopelagic zone...; material: water (ENVO:00002006), including particulate matter (ENVO:01000060) such as......
TTCGTTTAAATCAAATGATGGATCAATAAGAAAATCTGGATTTATTATATCTCTTTTTGCAACTAGCTTTTTACTAATTAGGAATTCTTTTGAAGAATTTACAGCATTTACAGCTATTAATTTCTTATTTTTCATATAGAAAAGCAAAAAAGATTCTTTTGATTTACTTTTTCTTGTAAGCACCTCATCATGATCTCCAGATAAACCCACTATCTGAAGCTTATGATCATATTGATCTGACCAAAACCAAGGCACTTGATTGTATGGTTCTTTTTGGCCCATCAAAGAAGATGCAACTGCTTTAGACTGCTCCATTGCATTGTGGACCGACTCTAATCTTAGCTTTCTTTCTAGAATTTTATTTGGATGGTTTGTGCAGTCTCCACAAGCATAGATATGAATATCTTCTGTTTGACCATATTCATTCACAACAATTCCATTATCACAAATTAATCCTGAATCAGATGCCAAAATATCATTTGGTATAACTCCAGCACCTATGACTGCCATATCAGCATTTAATTTAAGGCCATTGTTGCAAAGTACTTGTTCAATTGCTTTTCCCCCATTAATGCTTTCAAGTCTATGTTCAAAGAAAAAGGTAACTCCATTTTTTTCATGGAGTGATCTGTAATAGTTAGAAATAAAAGGATCGACCGTTCTACTCATAGCTCTTTCAGCTATATCAATAATAGAAGTTTTTAACCCTAAAGTTCTGGCAACTGCTGCAACTTCAAGACCAATATATCCGGCTCCAACAATTACCAATTTTTTCTTATTCTTTAAATCAGTCTTCAGCTTATTTGCATCCTCCAGACCTCTTAAATAATGGACACCATTTTTTTTTATTCCTGGTACCTCAAGCTTCCTCACTCTACTGCCCGTTGCAATAATAAGTTTATCGTAGGTAATAATTTGTTTATCTGAAAGGCTAACACTTTTATCTTCTCTGTTAATAGATTCAACTTTGGTATTAAGGATTAAATCTATTTTATTTTCTTTATAAAATATTTCTTTTTTTAAGTAGACTCTTTCTAGTTGTGTTTTATCTAGCAAATAGTCTTTTGAAAGAGGAGGCCTTTGATATGGAGGGTAAGCTTCTTCCCCTATGATAATGATTGACCCTTCATAGCCTAATCTTCTTAAAGACACCGCAGATTGGGTGCCTGCTTGTCCTCCCCCCACAATAACTATGCTGTTCATAATAAAAAGTACTCGATAATTTCTTTAAATAGAAATAAAGTCTACATCTTATTATAAAAAGGGAGAAATAAAATGATAGGAATCGTAGCAACTTTAAAAATTAAAGAAGGGACTGGAAGTGATTTTGAGGCAGTAGCGGGTCAGCTAGTGGAGAAGGTGAATGCCAACGAAGAAGGTGTAGTTTATTATGATTTATATAAAGAAGATGAGACAACTTACGTTTTCTTGGAAAGATATAAGAATGAAGAAGCCCAAGCCTCCCATGGCCAAACAGAATATTTTAAGGAACTGGGAGCTAAGATGGGAGCTTTAATGGCAGGAGCTCCAGAGATCAAGGTACTTCAGTCGGTTTAATATATAGCTAAATGAGGTTTAGAGAGGTACTCTCTGGATCTCATTTCTTCCAAACGGCTTGAGGTCCTCTTAAATGACTCTCTTAAGTGGCCTTCAAAGTAAATCTCTTTAATATTTACTTCAGACGAAAGTATAAGATTCACATTTCTTTCGTAACATTCATCAATTAAAGCAATAAACCTTCTTGCGCTGTCATTGTTTTCAGAACGAAATATTGGAATATCAGAGATAAAAATAGTATGAAATTCAGTGCATAAGTCTATGTAGTCTTTAGAACTCCGTGGACCCTCACAAAGCTCATTGAAAGAGAACCAAACAGAACCATTAGCAAGTCTTTTTGTTTTAATCTTCCTGCCAAGAATTTCAACATTTCTATCTTTTTCATAAATACTATTTGTTAGTTCAGAGAAATTCTTAGCTAGCAATTTATCTTGAGGATCCTCTTTGGTTATAAGGTATATTTCTAGTTTTTCTAGCGTACGCAGACGATAGTCTTGAATAGAAGCTAATTCAAAAACTTCACAATTTTCTTTAATAGACTCTATGGCAGGATAGAACCTGTCTCTATGAAGACCATCCTTATATAAATCATCTGGCAGTGTGTTAGATGTTGCTATTAAGGTCACGGGATGTTTAAAAAGTTTTCTTATAAACCTTCCTAAAAGCATTGCATCCCCTATATCTTCTACAAAGAATTCATCAAAACAAAGAACTTCTGTAGACTCCGCAAGTTCTTCTGCAATTTTTTCAAGCGGATCGGCTTTGCCTGATAGCCTGTCTAGTTCCTCGTGTAGTTTTTTCATAAACCTATGGAAATGCAATCTCTGTTTTCTCTCTATTTTTAAATTCTCGAAGAAAATATCCATTATTTGAGTTTTTCCTCTCCCCACTTCACCTTTAATATATAGACCTTTTATTTTTTTCTTTCTAAACCAATTATGGGATTGCTTCAGTATTTGATCATTTATCAGATCAAGCTTTTCTATAAGAAAAAATTGTTTCTCATCAAAGGTGAGCTGTTGATTGCTCACCATGTTTTGGTAGATTTCAGAGGGCCTCAAGACTTTTAAGGAAATTCTGGATTATGGGTAAAACTATGTACTTTTTCGTCTACTGGTGACCATTGGTTGGCTGTTGAACTCCAGAAATTAGATGCTACAGATATCCATGATGAGTCATCAAGACTTCCTACTTTAATAAATTTTAAGTCTGGATTTTCTTCTACAAACGACATCACTGGGGAGCCGCAGTTCTCACAAAACCCTCTTGTTACATGAGAGCCTGCCTTACCAGTAACAGTATAGGATTTAAGATCTCCTTCAATTTCTAGTGCTTCTTTTGGAATTAAAAGGATTGTGGCTTTGCCACTCCCAGTTGATTTTTGACAATCTTTACAGTGACAATGATGAGATGTAAGGGAGTCTGATTGACTGAATTTATATCTTATATTTCCACACAAACAACCTCCATTCTTTATTAATCCTGACATTTTATTTCCTTCTTTTAGTTATTGTTTGGTTTTTTTAACATCAAACTCGGTGTTTTTTCAAGATAAGCAATGTACTCAGGATCAGTTCCCCATTTTTTTATCGCTCTATTTTCTAAAAGAGGAATACCACTTATTTTTGTTAAAAGAATATAAACAAAGAAAGGTGATATTAAGGTGCAAAGTTGCCATCCAGAGAGAACTGGAAGTGCTATTAAAGTCAGTCCAGTCCATAAGGTGATCTCCCCAAAGTAGTTAGGATGACGAGACCATGCCCATAAGCCTGAAGTTATAAACTCATTATCTTTTGAAGGGTTTTTCTTGAAATCTCTTTTCTGTTTGTCCGCGATAACTTCAATAGAAAAACCAATAATCCAAAGAATTAGTCCCACTACAGCTGGAACTCCCAGAGGAATAGTTTGGTTTGATGTTATCGCTGCAAGGCCAGCTGCCATAGTCAAGAAGACCCAAAGCCCTCCTATGGTCCATGTCATTAAGTACCATACAAACTCAGTTTTCATGACAGTAAATCTTTTATCTTTACCGTCTTTCTTTATTCTGAAGAATAGGAACGAACCTAATCGAACAGCCCATATCGTAATTAATAATCCTATCAAAATATCTCTTGGATCATTGGTGGGATTCAGGTAGAAACCAATAGCAATAGCAGAAAAATAAGACAATGTTCCTGTTAAATCGAAATAATGCTCAGTTTGGAAAATATATGAAGGAATAAAGATTAACCAATGCAGTAAGTAGCTTACAGAAGCACATATTATAAATAAAGAAAGACCATTGTAGTCTTGTGATCCTTGGCTTCCTGCTAGTGCAATTAAATACCCGATTACTATAGACGCTATTATTGCAGGAACTGTTATTGTTTTTTTCATATTAGTCTTCCATTTTCACTTATTTGTTCTATTAAAAGAGACAACAAATAGGTTTTCAAGTTTTTTTAGATCTTTTTTTAGTTTTTACTTTCTAAAAACTACACTAACTAGATAAAGAGCTAATGCTACTGCAGGGCCTATTCCGAAAACAAATATTAAGGTCCCAAAGCCTACCACTCCTCCCATCATCCAACCAGATGTTACTGCAAATAGTTCTATAAAAGTTCTTACATTAACAATTGGTAAATCACTTAATTTTTGCAAACCAACCATTAAACCATCCCTTGGACCTGGGCCTAGGTTTGCGATTAAATAGAATCCGCTTCCAAGACCAATTATAATCACACCTACAGCTGCCTGTATAAGCGATAAAGCAAAAGAGTTAGGTTGAGGTAAGTAGGGTAAAGATATATCAATAACTCCAGCTATTACTACAACATTCAAGATAGTGCCTATACCCGGTTTTTGTTTCAATGGAATCCATATAATCAAAACACCTAAACTTATAACAAAAGTAGAAAATCCTATACTCCAGTTTGTAGTTTTAGAAATACCTTGAGCCAAAACTGTCCATGGGCTTGCACCAGCATTGCTGCTAATAATAATCGCATCGCCTAAACCAAATAAGGCTAAACCCAATACGAGAAAAACTAGCGTAGTAATGCTTGGTCTGAAATTAAGGGGTTTTTGTGAGCTCCACCATACAAAAGGTATACTTTTTAATGAAAACAGCAGGGTAAGAAGTTTCATTTAATATTTCTTTTTCCCATTAGTTAATGAATTATTGAAGAGAAATCATTAAGATCTAATATAAAGTTTTTAAAGCTAGGCAGTTTTTCTTAATATCCATAAGTCTAACCAATTACTAGTTATCACCTATTCTAATTTAGCTAAAAACTCTATGCGATTCTATCAATCTTTGAAGGGTAAGTAGTTCTAAAATGCCTCAAGAAACTCATTACATGAATTGTACAAATGAGCCAGCATTTTTTCATTTAAGCCATGATGACAAGCCAATAAAATTCCACCTTTCATCACTCTATCTGCATTAATAAAATCATCTGCCTTGCCTATGCATTCGATATCTTTATACCCAGGCTGTCTTAAGATGTTTCCTGTAAAAACAACTCTAGTTTGGATGTTTCTCTTTTCAAGAAAAATTTGCATATCCGTTCTTGTAAAGGGAGCATCTTCTTTAACAATTAAAGGAAATGCGAGCCAAGCTGTTTCCGCTTGATCATTTTCATTAGGAAGCAAAAAATAATCTGAATATTTAGTAAAGAATTCAGTATGCTCTAAAAACAGTTTTTTTCTTGCAGCGATATTATCTTGCAATTTATTTAGTTGAACTAAAGCAAACGCTGCACTTATCTCTGAAGGTTCTAATTGATACCCTATTTCTTCAAAAACAAACTTAGCATCGTATTGAATTCCTTCAAGATATACATTGAACCTATTTTCAATTGCTTCACTATCACTGAATAGAGAAGAACTTCTTCCCCATGACCTTAATAGTCTGCACTTTTCATTAATTTTTGAATCTGAAGTTGCTATCATACCGCCATTACCAGCTCCGTTTATTACATGAGAGCCATAAAAACTTGTAATTGAAACATCGCTATATTTTCCTACCAATTCACCATCCAATGTAGCACCAAGAGTATCGGCAGAATCGTGTATTATCTTTAAGCCATGTTTATCTGCAACTTTTTTTATTTTATCCCATTCGCAGAGGTTTCCCATTAAGTCAGGTGCACAAATAGCTGATGTATTATCTGAAATTGCTGATTCAAGAGCTTCAACATCTATACAATAAGTATCTAAGCCAACATCAACAAAGGATGGTATTAACTTATTTTTTACTAAACAACCAACTGTTGTGGCAAAAGTTAGAGCGGGAGTTATAACTTCCGAACCTTCCGGAAGATTCATAGCTTCTACAGTAAGATATAAAGCAGAAGATCCTGAATTAACCATAATCCCATGATTTTTATCAAATAGCTTAGAGACTTTATCTTCAAATTCAGAGACATGTTTAGACATCTGTGTGGTTGTTTGAAGTACATTAACTACTGCATCTATTTCATCTTGACCGTGAACTGTAGAACCGTAAGGAACTCTTATGTAATTTTCCATAATTTATTTTAAAAAAGCTGTTTATATTAAGAAAAACATTATACCAATCTAACAAAGTTCTAGCTGCATTAATTTAGAAAAAAATAAATGAATTGTTATAATGGACAAAGCATCAACAATCAATAATCAATATGAAAGCAGTTATTTTAGCGGGCGGACTGGGTACTAGACTCTCAGAAGAAACACATGATAAGCCAAAGCCTCTAGTAGAGGTAGGGGGGAAGCCAATCTTATGGCACATAATGAAGATATATTCCCACTACGGGATTAATGATTTTATTATTTGTTGCGGCTATAAAGGATCTTACATAAAAGAATATTTTCAAAATTATTACCTTAGAAACTCAGATGTAGAATTTAATCTAAATAAAAATGAAACTAATATTATAAAAAGAGGCTCTGAAGATTGGAAGATAACCTGTGTGGATACTGGAGACAGTACTTTAACAGGTGGTCGATTAAAAAGAGTTAAAGAATACCTCAATCCTAATGAAACTTTTTTGTTCACTTATGGAGATGGGGTAGGGGATGTAGATATTCAAGCTTCTATCAATTTACATAAATCTAATAATAAATTGGCTACTGTTACTGCGGTAAGTCCTCCAGGAAGATTTGGTGTGATGAAGCTTGAGGGAGATAATGTAACTGAATTTAGAGAAAAACCAAAAAATGATCCAACTTGGATAAATGGAGGCTTCTTTGTCCTAGAGCCTGAAGCTATAGATTACATAGATGGAGATATGGTTTCATGGGAAGAGGAACCATTAAAGAATATTACTAAAGATGGCCAACTAAGTGTTTTTAGACATTCTGGATTCTGGCAACCGATGGATACTATAAAAGAAAAAATGCTTCTGAATGAGCTATATCAGGACGATAAAGCACCTTGGAAAGTTTGGTAAAACTCTCGTATTCAATAAATATCAGTTGAAATAAAGGTTGATTTATATCCTGTATGCTTCCTATATAATTGCAAAAACAGCATTTGCATTTTTATTGGTAAGCATAAGAAGATCAAAGTAATTATAATCCTCAGCTTAAACAAGCTCTTAGGGTATATTCTTACAGCTTCTAATAATTTATTTTTACCATAGTCATAATCTAAATCAGAGCGAATACACTCTATAGCAACTCCAGACATATGCTCAGAATGGTGTTTATTAAGATCGTTGAGATATTTGCCAGGAAATTCTTTATTTTCTCTTAATTGATCCATGCTTAAGTTGTGTAAATTTAGATTGCCAATCAAATTCTTTCCCAAATTATTTTTGTGATCAACCATAACAACTAAGGGTTTTTCTAGATAGTAGAATTTATATTTGATAGCAAATCTGAAGAATAAATTCTCACCTTCGGACCACAAAGACTCATGGGATGGATTTTCAAGATAGCAGTTTCTCCGTATTAAAGGAGAAATAGGATTTATGAAACCATCTGAGAATTTATTAAATAATTCTTTTAAACAATCACCATGTGCTTTTGTTGCAGATTCTATTTCAGAAAGACCTGTATCTAAAAAAAGCCTTAAACCAGGACCATGAACTACTCCCCAGTCATCACTTAGGCCTTGAAAAATATCTACTTGTGTTTTTATTTTATCTTTAAGATAGTAATCATCGGCATACAATAGGCTTATAAAGTCGCCTTTTGATAACCTAGACAAAGTATTCTGTCTAACTGAAAGAGGAAGATTTTCCTCATAATCAAAAAACTTAATTCGGTTATCCAATGATACAAACTCCGAAATGATTCTCTTTGAGTTATCTTTAGACCCATTATCGCTGATTAGTATCTCTAGATTACTATAGGTTTGTTCTGTAACGCTCTTGATGGCTTTAGCTATGAAATCTTCTTGGTTATAGCAAAAAATAATTACTGTTACTTTTGATCTCTCCATAATAGTTTTAACAGGCTTCAAATAATTTTATTCTGAATTATACATACCTTTAATAGAATAATTCAGGCTCGTTATTTCTATTTATTGTTAACAGGATAAGATTGGATCATTCTTGTAAAGCCTTCTTCTAGTGTTATTGTGGGCTTCCATCCTAATGCTAAGATTTTTTCTATCCTAGGGTCCTGTTTAACAATAGGGCTAGGAATATAATCCTCATCAATTTTTAGATTTTGTTTTACCTCTACATGCCTTCCTTGAATTAATCTAGATATCATATTTGCTAAATTAATTATTGAGATATTACCATCAGGGTTGGAAACATTATATGCCTCACCAGATTTACCATTCATTAAAATAACTAAAAAAGCTAATATAGCATCAGTTATATAACAGAAAGGCCTAGATGCTTTTCCATCACTATTGAGAGATATAGGTTCATTTGATACAACATTTGAAACAAAATCTGAAAAGACTCTACCGTCATCAAGATAGACTCCTGGTCCGTAGGTATGAAATGGTCTTGCCACATAACAATCTATTGATTCTTGATGAGAGAATACATTAGTCAATAACTCGCCCATTCTCTTACTTTCAGCATAGGTTGCTCTAATGTCCATTGGATCGATAGAACCAAAAACCTCTTCAGTAAGAGGAATTCCTAACTGTCCATAGACTTCACTAGAGCTGATAAAAAGAAATTTTGAAGTTTCATCTTTGACAGCTTTTTTAAGAAGATTTAAAGTTCCAAAAGAATTAGGCATCAATGTGCCCATAGGGTCAGAACCATAAAATTTTGGACTTGCTTTACTTGAAGCATGAATAATCCAATTTGCTGAAGGAAAATCTTTTGGTAATTCAGTAGATAAATCATGTTCAAATATAGTTAGGCCTTTAAAGTCCAACCAATCTGTTAAGCGGTCTACCTTCTGTTTATTCCTAACAATCGCAATCACTTCTATGTCTAAATTGTATCGTTCACTAGCTGCAAGAAGGCTTTTAGCTAAAAAAGAGGCAAGAAAACCATTTCCCCCGGTTATAAGAATTTTTAATTTTTTTAGCTCTTTCCACTTTAGTGGGTAATCTAAAAGAGACTCTAAGTCTTCTAGAATGACTTCATTAGTCTCTGGTAGTTGAATATTATTTACCATAATAATAAGGATTGATGATAACTGATTTACTTTGCAAAGACTATTTCATAGGTCTTTTTTAGAAAAATTGCAGTCTCATTTATATCAATGAAGACGAGAATATCTTAAATCTTTTTAGTGCACTATGCTGAACTAAAGAAATTCTAGTATAATTTTATGAAATAATTTTATGAAATAATTTTGAAAAAAGATAAACCCCTCCTTTCTATCTGCATCCCTACTTATAATAGAAAAGAATACCTGAAGAACCTATTATTGCAGCTAAAGGAGTTGCTTAAAAATAATGAACTAGATATTGAGGTATGTATATCTGATAATCATTCTGATGATGGGACATGGGAGTTCATCAGTAAAATTGCATCCGAGTCTTCTAAAATTAAGATCGAAAGACAAAAAGAGAACATAGGAGGAAATCAAAACCAAATTGGTGTCACTGCCCTTGCATCTGGGAATTGGATATTGGTTATGGGAGATGATGATATTTTAATTGAAGAAAACTTCATAAAACTATGCTCTATTCTTCCTTCTATGAATAGGTATGAACGAGTCATTCTAAATACAAAAATTTCTGAAGAACAAAATTTATTTGAAATAAAAGATGGCCATCTTGAAATAGAAGAACTTAAAGAATCTCTAATAGATTCAATTGCTAAATTTGGATTCGTTGGTTCACATTTAATTAGTTTTGAAGTTGCTAAGATTATGAGAGGTATAGACTTTGATGATTTAAGAGGCTGGTCTGGTATAGGAACTTTTTTTCATACAGCACTCGAAAAGGATAATTTTTTTTTCTCTCTTCCTGTGGTTTGGCAAGATGCCAACGGACAAGCTCTTGAGTGGCAGGCCAATCACTGGCTGCAGCTTGTTTTAAGACAACTACAAGTTTTTAGAATTAATTATAAAAATGGTCAAATAGATTCTTTTAAAATGAAACTAATCAGAAGTCATCTTTTTTCTGTTCAATTTTTGAAAACTTACTATAGTTCTTTCTTATATTTACCAAAAGATA
>TARA_B110000438_G_scaffold303089_1_pt1 | contig 10121 bp, 3 predicted proteins | sample TARA_B110000438 | Tara Oceans TARA_B110000438 (sample SAMEA4398413) | marine metagenome | biome: Polar Biome; feature: [MES] marine water layer (ENVO:01000295) within the mesopelagic zone...; material: water (ENVO:00002006), including particulate matter (ENVO:01000060) such as......
TATGCGTGGGATAATCCAGATGATGCATATTGGTTCCAAGGACCCGAAGATAAAAATCCGTGGAGAGAAGAACATCCTAGTCATGTACATCATTATAATTACTTAAATGATGTTGTACGCCCTAGTTTAGGCTTAGAAAAAGAAAATAACAACACACAAAAAAATCTATATAACCAACTGACCCAATTTAAGCAAGAACATAAAGATATTCTTGGATTTGAAGAACGAATATTAAACGAGTTAGTTGATATTAATACAGGATATGAAGGATTTTAAAATATGAGTAAACCAGTATGGATTGCAGGGATAGCCAGAGGACACAACGCCGGAGTATGTTTATTAAAAGACGGCGAGGTTGTATTTGCTATAGAAGAAGAACGCCTAACAAGACAAAAATATGACGGTGCTCCTTATGCCGCTATTGTTAAAATTTTAGAATATACAGATAAACTTGATTATTTAATAGTAGCTCATACACAGTCGTTACAATCATCAGCAGGGAGAATCGACTTTAGTGGTGATGACCCATATACAGGGTTAGCAAGAAAGTTAGGGTTAATTCAACGAGGTCATAATTCGTATTCAGAAAGCCATCCTCAAGTTATTGATTTAAGTCATATTCATCATAAATTACATGCCGCTTGTGCATTTTATCGAAGTGGATTTGATTCTGCAGTTGCACTTGTAGTTGACGGTGCTGGAACATTTCTTGACTTTCGGGTTAATGAAGAAGGAATGACATGTTGGGAAACTGAAAGTATTTTTGATTGTGATTATCCAAACACATTTAAAACACTTTATAAACATGTAGGCGTTAGAGGTCCAATGATAGGCAGTAAAATAATAGAATTCTCTAGCGAAATGTTTGATGAACCTACAGATGCTACACATATTTTACACATCTCAGAAAATGCTGGTATTACAAAAGCATATGAGGCTGTTACAGAATATTGTGGATTTCAATTTATTGAAGCAGGAAAAACAATGGGATTATTTCCTTACGGGAAAGAAAACTCCAAGTGTCCAAAGATATTTAGAGATGATACAATTTTTCCTATAGCGGATAGACAAGTTATTATACCTGATTATCCAAACGGTGCTCATGTTAATTATAATATGTTTACTGAACTTTCAAAAGGTGATGCGAGAAGAAGTGAGAATAACGATATTACAGAATATCAAAATCGTAGAGATTTTGCTTATTCTATACAAACACAAACACAAGATGAAGTTGTAAAACTTATTAAAGAATCTGCTAAGTTAAGTGGAAAAAAGAAAGTTGTAATTAGTGGAGGGTATGGGTTAAATTGTGTTGCAAACTATCATTATTTAGAAGCTCTTAAAGATGAAGACATTGAAATTTATGTTGAACCAGTTTCAAATGATGCTGGAACGGCAATGGGTGCGGCATTATTGTGGCATAGGAAACTAACTGGTGATACTACTGTTGAAACACAGATAGAGACATTATATGAAGGTCCAAAATATAATTATAGTGATGACGTAATTACAGAGATAGTAAAAAAATATGATGCTGATGTAAAAACAGCAACTATTGATGATGCTGTAAAGCTATTAACAGATAGAAAGATTGTAACACTATTTCAAGGAAGAAGTGAAAATGGACCAAGAGCCTTAGGCAATAGAACTATTATGTATGATCCATCTGATCCTAAAGGTAAAGAACACGTAAATGAAGTAAAACACAGAGAATATTTTAGACCATTTGCAGGTAGCATTTTAGAAGAAGATGTACATGAATGGTTTGATTTACGTGGGATGAAATCATCACCAACTATGATGTATGCTGTAAATTGTCAGCCTGGAATTGCTGAAAGAATACCTGCAATTATTCATGTAGATGGAACTTGTAGAATTCAAACAGTTAACGAAAAACAAAACCCTCATTATTATAATATTATTAAAGCCTTTAAGGAAAAAACAGGTATTTCTATAGTGTTTAATACTAGCTTTAACTTAGCTGGTGAACCACTAGTTGAAACGCTAGATGATGCTGTTAGAACCCTTGCAAATAGTGATATAGAATACTTATTCTTACCTGAATATAACAAACTAATCACTGTATCAAACTATTAAACAAAATACCGCTCTTCTTGGAACACCGCGTTTTTAGGTAAATACATAAAACAAAGAGGATTAGAATGTTTGATATTAGCAAATACTTCCGTAAAGGAGCCAATAATTCAATTGAATTTAGAAATGGTGCCAATCTTAGCTATTCTGGCCCATCGTCTACATTAGTTGCAAGTGGTACAGAAATAGATCGTTGGTACGTAGGCGAGTTTATGGGTGCTGAATACACTATAGCTTGTGATGTATCTACGACACGTAAAGAAATAATAAAATGTCTTTGTACAGCAAGTCCTAAATACGCTAACATTATGGTTTATGGTAGAAGTAATTTAGGCCATGATTTAGTCCGATTAGAAGTAGTAGTTACAGATTCGTATTTTAGTTTAGTTGCATATCCTAGAGAACAAGATGACTCCACTGTAATTGAAGGTGCTAAAGTAATTTATAGTGCAAATTATTACAAAACACAGAACGAAGCCACTGCTACATGATGTCGATAAATACATACGGAGCCAATAAATGACTGTAACTAAATCACCCTTTGAAGCACAAGCAGGATACAAAAGTCCAGGATTTACTGTAGATGAGCTAGGTAATGTAACTGTTCGTACTTTAACATATACTGTACAAGAAGAAGCATCAGTTAGTGGTGACTTTATTCTAAGAGAAAATGGCGGAAATTTTAATATTGACGGATACTGGATTGAAGGAACTACAACATTACTTACTAATCCAAGTATTGCAATAGTAAGAGGGAACGCATATACGTTTACTATTTTATTAAGAAGTGGTGGCGGCGGATCGCTTACATTAAATATATTACAAGACGATAGTGCTAATCCAAGTGGATCTAAAGTAGTTTATAATGATGGATTATCTTGGACATCAGTTGACGGGAATACAACGTTAACTGAAAGTGAGTCACAAGGACAATATGACGGTAAAACACTTTTTACAGTTCCTGCAAATGCACCAAGCGTATTATATTATGGAGACTCGGACGGAAATCCAAGAGGTACCATAGTAGTTACAGATCCAACAATTTCAGGTATTGGATCTTTTAGTAGTATTCTTACTACAGGAGATTTAACTGCACAAGGTGAAAATGCTACAATAACATTAGCACCAACAGGAAGTTCAGGAACAGTTGTTATTAATCCTACTAATGGTGGGACATTAAGTAACATGGATGTTAATGCATTAAAATTAACGTCAACAGATAATGTTACTTTAGCAGGTGCAAATTCTATAATAACAATTAATCCTACTGGAATGGGAACAATTGAAGTAAATCCTAATACAGCAGGAAAAATGGATAACGTTACTATAGGTACAACTACAGCTCGAAATGGAGCCTTTTTAGACTTAAAATCTTCGTCAGGAACGTTAAATAACACAGTGATAGGAAACGTTAATCCTGCCGCAGGAAATTTTACAGTAGCTACAATGACAGCAACACCAGTAGGACCTAACCAAGTAACTAATAAAAAGTATGTAGACACTACAGCATCGGCTTTAGCGATTGCATTAGGGGTATAATTTAAGATGGCAAAGACAAAAGTAGAACAATATATATTTCAACCAGGTATCCCTGTTACAGATAACCGCTATGGTATGGCGTATGATCTTATTAAGGAAAACACTGAGTTTATCTGTGATGAAACTGCGGCTTGGATTGCTGAGCAAGTTAAGATGGAGCCCTCGTATCCAAATGCGTATGCACAGATAATAGCAAATAAAGAATTTGTGGCTGACGAAGTAATGGCTTGGTTTGATATAACATATCCAGGCGTACATACAGCAGATAGACATGCAAAGTGTGAAAGAGATACAAGATATAATATTGATGCAATTGCAAATGATTTATATAAAGGTGGTAATTCTAAATGTATTGAATATGCAAGAAAATATTGGGAAGGCACGAATTCAAATCTTTCTAACTCAACTGAACAGACTTATGCTCTTGCTGTTAATAATAAAGTAGTAGAGATATTTAAAGACTATATTCTAAAAAATGTTGCATATACTACACAACAATCTCCAATAGTTACTACACAAGATGTAAGTAATCCGGTTGGTGAATCTTATGCTGTATATAGAGTAATAGAATTAAAAGATCTTCTTAATGATGTTACTGAAAACGGATTAAGTGCAATACCGGCAGTAATGGCTTCTTGGGCTGGATATACATATGATCCAGCACTTTGTGAAAGAGATACAAGAATTAATATACAAGGTACTGAAGGTGACGGCGGTATGCTTTTTGATCTAAGATACGGCGGCAATGAACAAACAAGATATACTGCTAGTAAATATTGGATTAATTCAACACCACAAATTGATGGTGATAGAACCCCTGAAACATTTGCTAAACAGTTTGCACGTGATTTAATTAATAATTATATTTTAACACAACCTACACCAGCACCGACATTTCCGTATGCCTTAGTGTTACTTGATGCAAATAAAGAATTTATAGCTGATGAAGTTATGGCTTGGTTTGATAACACTTATCCGGGTGTACATACAGCAGATAGACATGCAAAATGTGAAAGAGATACAAAGTTTAATCTTGATGCAATTAGATCAGATGTATTTACTGGTGGTAATCATCAAGCTATTAAAATGGGAAACAAATATTTTACAGGAATATCTACATTATTAGGTAGTGGTGAACAAACTTATGCACTAGCTGTTAATAATAAAGTACAAGATATTATTAATAATTATATTCTTACAAATACAACATATACAACGCAACAGGTACCAGTAGTTACTACACAAACTACAAATGCAAATAATGGAGAAGCTGGGTGTACGTCTAGAGTAGCAGATAGTATTACTATTCTTAATAACATTACTGAAAACGGACCAAGTGCCGCTCCAACACCAGGATATTCAAATGCAGGATATACATCCTTGCAAACAGCTACTACGCAATATTTTAATACAGCTAGTGTGGCAGAAAGTGCCGCGGCAGGTATTATAACAAACAGATTTGGTATTATTATTGATGTAGTTGAAAACGGTCTTGACAATGTTCCGACACTTGAAAGAGCAGGTGTGAGTGCTATTAGACTACAAACACGAGTACCAACAAATGACTTATTATTAATTACTAATACTACAGTTAACGAAGTCTTGTATAACTTTACAGATCCAGAAAGAGGTGCTACTGTTAAGTTCCAAACAGACATGAATGCACTTACTAAAAATGTTGATGATGATTTTCCAAAGTTCTTAGAAAGAACTGGTACAGTTACAACTATTTTCTTAGATGTAAATACAGACAATCCTATATATCATTCTAATGCTATTGTTCAATTAGAAGCAAATAAAGTATTCTTAGAAAAAGAAGCTACTGCATGGATTGGTAATAACGTTTCAACAGCTACTACATATTCTTATGCTAATGCATTAATAGTTGCTAACAAAGAATGGTTAGCTGACGAAGTGATGGCTTGGTTTGATATAACATATCCAGGTGTACATGATACTGTACAACATGAAAAATGTGAACGTGATACAAAATATAACATTGATGCAATTGCATATGACATTCTAAATGGAAGTAATTCTAAAACTATTGAATATGCAAAAAGATACTGGGAAGGTGTAACTTCTAATCTTACTAATTCAGGTGAAGGATTTACAGCTACTACTGAGCAAGAAATATCATACGCTATTGCTGTTAATAATAAACTAAGAGATTTAATTATTAATAATGTACTTACGAATACAATAGCGACAACTGTACAAAGTCCTATTGTAACAGTACAATCTACTACAGCTAATGATGGTGAAGCAAAAACACTTGGAAGAGTAACAGACTTAGTTGCAATATTTACTAGTGTTATACAGAGTGGAACATCAGTATTACCAAATATTATTCCATCCTGGGCCGACTATACATACAATGGACCAAAATGTGAAAGAGATATAAAATATCAAATTGATGCTCTTAAGTACGATTTAAAATACGGCGGCAATCTTGAAACTTATAAAAATGCTGAAAAGTATTGGTACGGAGCAACACCGCAAATTGATGGTGATCGTTCACATGAAGTATATACTAAAGAATTTATATTACGATTAATTAATGATTATATATTTAAAAACATTCTATGGCCTACATTACAAGTAGGTTCAGGGGCCGTTGCACAGTCTACAATTTATACTGCGGCAGAATTAGGAACGTCAGATAGAACAAGTGAATTATTTAAAATTGTTAATGATGTTATTACATATGGCAAAGATTTACTACCTGTTAAAGATGAAAGACAAATATTTTCAGAGTCAGATGATCTTCAAATCTTTATTGACCAAGGTGAATTAAGAACTAGACCATACGACTTTGGTACTGATGCAATTGAACGTATGAGAGTTTCAAACTCAGTATCTATGCTTGATGCTGACTTTGAGTACGGACTACAACCTACGAAGTGGCAAGCTATTGCCACACAAAGAGGTTATCCATCAATTTATGAAGTTCCAGGTACAGATAAACAAGTAGAAAAGGTTCAAACAGATGCTTCAGTAGGAACTGGAGGAATTGGTCAGTCATTAATTACTGTTACTACAATTGGTGCTCATAACTTAGATGCAGGAACACCAATTACACTTAAAGCATTAGAGAATTCAGTTGCAGGCGCAAGTAGAGCTGAAGGTTCATTTATTATTTCAACAGTACCTACTATTAGTACATTTACATATTTTGCAAAATCAAAAGTTGGTACAGCTAACGGTGAAGTACTTTCAACATTTTATACACAATTACGCGAAGCAGGATTTTATACAGGAGCGGCAATTGGTAATCCAACTTTTTCTATCGAATCACAAGGTGCCGCAGGAGTATTATACAATCCATTAGCGGTATTAAATGGCGCAGATAAGATTACATGGGATGGAACAATTCCAGAAGTTGGTTCTCCGATGTTAGTTGAATTAGGAATGGCTATTGCAATTTATACATACTCGCCGGCAGATGCTTTACGAACAGCAGGAACTTATAATAATATTCTTGGTACTACAGCTAGTATTGCCGCAGATGTAATTGTTCCAACAGTTAATATTGTAATTGACGGGGCAGGCGCCGCAGTAGCAACTATTGTTACAGGCGGACGACGCAATGCAGTCAATGATACTATCACAGTCGCTGATAATTTATTAGGCAGTGGCGGAGCGGCGGCTTTAACGTTCAAAATTCAAACAATAAGCAATGGTGCAGGTATTCCAACTGGTGCACAGGTTACATCAGTACAAGGTACAGGGGGAACAATTGCTACACTTCAAACATCTTCAGATGTTGCTATTGGTTCTAATGTAATTCCAGTTACGAATACTGCAGGTGTATTGACTGGAATGGGAATTGACAGAGGCGACGGAACTGCGGTATTTGTAAGTAGTGTTGTTGGAAATAATATTAACTTAGACGGCAATACAACAAATACCATTGTTGGTAATAATGTTACGTACACAGCTCTTTCAGGATCAAATGTTGCAAATGCAGGGTTTGGAGCAACATTTGATATTAGCAGAGCTGGCGGAACTTATACTGTAACTGTTAATAACGATGGCGATGATTACCAAACTGGGGATGTTGTTGTAGTTTTAGGTAATGCTTTAGGAGGTACTTCTCCAGAACATGATTGTAGAATTGAAATTACAGAAGCCGATACTAGTGGAGACATTGTTACAATTAGTGCAACAGGAACAGCATTTGATGGTAACGCCGCGTATGCAAGTTTAACAGGTACAAATGCCAATGGTCTTGGACTTGGAGCACTATTTGATATTTCATATACTAATAATGCATATAGTGTTAGTTTAGCACAACCAACTTATGAAAATGTAACAGGAACAACTACAGGCGGAGTTGGTACTGGTGCGGCGTTTGATGTTACTATAACTAATAATGTTTATACTATTGTACTAAATGCCGGCGACGCTAGTACAGGATATATTCTTAATGATTATATTAATATTGACGGACTACAATTAGGTGGAGTTTCTTCAACTAATGATGCTTTAGTTAAAGTTACAGGAGTTACTGCTGGTGCTATAACTAGTATGACTATTACTGGTGTAGGAGCAGACGCAAACGTTACGTATTCAGGTGTTACATATACTACTTCAAGTATTGGTGGTACTACAGCATCAATTAATGTTACTAGAGTAGGTACAACTTATAGTGTAGGAGTATTTGGCGGTGGTTCAGGTTATGCAATAAGTGACACATTAAATATCTTAGGTACAGCGTTAGGTGGAACAAGTCCAACTAATGATGCTGTCGTTACTGTAGCCACTGTAACAGGTGGAGGTACTATTCTAACAGCAACTATCAGTGGAGTATCGGTTAATACTCAAATATTTGATAATATAACTAGTTATACAAATGAAGTAGGGTCTACGGCACAATTTAATGTTACTGTAAATTATAATAATACGTATTCTAGTACGATTGGAGCACTTGGTGGCTTAGATTATAATGTTGATTCACAAGTAGTAATTTTAGGAACAGCATTAGGTGGAGCAAGTCCAACCAACGATGCAACTGTTACAGTAACTAGTGTAAATGGTGTAGGATTAATTACAGGGTTTACGATAGCAGGAACATCAGCCGATGCAACAGACGGATATGTTGTTGGTGATTTATTAAAAATTGCAGGACCAACGTTAGGTGGTATTAATACAACTAATGATGCAGAAGTTACTGTTACTACAGTTAGCGGAACTGGTGTAATTACCGGACTTTCAATTAGTGGTACTGCCGCTGATGCAACGGATACTTATGCCGGAGTAGCATATACTACAAATACAGTTAGTGGTTCGACAGCAGAATTTAGTGTAACTAGATTAGATATAGCGTATTCGGCAGTTATTAGTACAGCAGGTACAGGTTACTTACCAGGCGAAACATTTACAATTGATGGAGCAAATTTAGGTGGCGGTACTGGTACAAATGATTGTACAATTACAATCGCTACTGTTGGCGGCGGCGGCGAAGTTTTAACAATTAATGTTACAGGAACAGCATTAGATCAAGCAAGTTATCCCGGAATTAGCCAAGCAGATGGTCAAGCAACTATGACAACTGGTGCTGGTGCTACTTGGAATGTTACATTAAGTGGCGGCACATATACACCAGTTCTTGGAAATCCAGGTACGCTTTATAATGCATCACAAACAATTAAAATTCTTGGTAACCAAGTAGGTGGAACAAGTCCAACTAATGATTTAGCAATTACAATTAATAGTGTTGCTACTGGCGGCGGAATATCAACATTTAGCCATACTGGTACAGCACCTGGAGGGACGGGGTCATATACTGATATTGGTGGAACAAATTTAAATAACATAGGTACTGGTGCTACATTTACCATATCACGATCAACGGGGGTTTATGCAACACCTATAGTAATTGCTGACGGACAAAATTATCTACCAGGTAACAAAATTAAAATGGCAGGTTCACAACTTGGTGGTGTAGATGTAACTAACGACATGATTATAACAGTAGCATCAGTTACAACAGACGGAAGTATTACGGCTGTTACAGGATTAGGAACAGGACTCACTGGAACGATTGTTCAAACATATTCATCAGTTACTTTATCTGAATCAATAACACAAGCATTAACGGCACAAAGTACTATTGCTTTTGCGGCTTTGGCTACTGTTGAAGTTACATTTACTACTGCACACGGACTAGTGCCAGGAGATTCATTTATTATTACTGTAAGTAGTGATAGTGGAGCAAACAACCATACACTTTGTGAAGGTCCATTTTTTGCACAACAGGTTCCAACGATATTTAAACTAAAATATCAATGTAGAGCACCAGGAACTATTGGTGATGTTAATGATATAATTGCAGACATTTATCCAAGACCAGATTCGTTCTTTGTACATAGACCATATGATGGCGGTGTTATGTTAGGAACAGGAGGCCCACAACACGGTGCACAAGCAATTAGACAGAGTAAAAAATATATTAGATACCAGTCAGGTAAAGGTATTATGTATAC
>TARA_B110000438_G_scaffold269304_1_pt1 | contig 10117 bp, 10 predicted proteins | sample TARA_B110000438 | Tara Oceans TARA_B110000438 (sample SAMEA4398413) | marine metagenome | biome: Polar Biome; feature: [MES] marine water layer (ENVO:01000295) within the mesopelagic zone...; material: water (ENVO:00002006), including particulate matter (ENVO:01000060) such...
TGAACATAATAACGAAATGTTAAAAAATTTTTTAAATGAATTTAAATTTGATTATATTTTTAAAAGTTCGACTAACTTATACAAAAGTGGAATTTTTAATAATACACTAAATTTAGTTTTGGAAAAATATGATAAAATTATGAATATTATTCTTCCTACACTTGGGAAGGAAAGGCAAAAAACATATAGTCCATTTTTACCAATATGTCCAGAAACAGGAAAAGTTTTAGAAGTTCCAATTATTGAAATTAAAAAAAAAGAAGGAAAAATTATTTATCAGGATGGTAAAAAGAAAATTGAAACTGAAATTGTAAATGGAAAATGTAAGTTACAATGGAAGGTGGACTGGGCAATGAGATGGTATACTTTTGAAGTTGATTATGAAATGTATGGAAAAGATTTAATTGAAAGTGCCATTCTTTCTAGCAAAATTTGCCAAATACTTGGTAAGAGAAGTCCAAATGGTTTTGCTTATGAAATGTTTTTAGATGAGAAGGGTGAAAAAATATCAAAGTCTAAAGGCAACGGCATAACTATCGAACAGTGGTTGAAGTATGCATCTCCCGAAAGCCTATCATTATTTATGTATCAAAATCCTAAAAGAGCTAAAAAATTATACGCAGATGTTGTTCCAAAAGCTGTAGACGAATATTTATCTTGCATAGATAAATTTACAGAACAAGATATTCAACATGGGCTTCTTAATCCAGTTTGGCATATTCATAATGGAAATCCACCAAAAGAAAAATCAATTATGCCATTTTCCGTTTTGCTGAATTTAGTTGGTACGAGCAACGCAACAAGCAAAGAGGTTCTGTGGAAATTTATAAAAAAATATAACAAGGATATTGACGCTTCAGATCATCCTATTTTGGATAGTTTGGTCGTTTATGCTTTAAAATATTTTGAAGATATAGTTAAACCTAAAAAAAAATATAAAACACCTAACGAAAAAGAAAAGAGAGCACTGAAAGACTTAGTGAACAGACTAAAAGATAGTAAAGAACAAATGAGTCCTGAGGCTATACAGACTATTATTTATTCCGTAGGTAAAGATAATGGGTATAAAGAAAATCTCAGAGAATGGTTTAAAGCAATTTATGAAATAGTTTTTGGAGATGAAGATGGACCAAGAATGGGATTTTTTATAAGTTTTTTTGGTATTGATGAAACAGTAAAGTTAATTAACAAATGTATTAAATAATGTTTTCAATTGTAAGACCTTTTATATTTAATTTAGATCCAGAGACTGCACATGATTTAGCAATTAAATCACTTAAATTTAATTATTTACCTAAAAGCTTTTTCAAAGTAGAGGACGAACAAATGCTAAATATTGAATTGTTAGGAAAAAGTTTTCCAAACCCAATCGGTCTTGCTGCTGGATTTGATAAAAGTGCTGAGGTCTATAATGCATTATTAAAATTTGGATTCGGATTTGTAGAAGTAGGCACCGTTACACCTGTCAAACAATTTGGAAACTCAAAACCAAGAATATTCAGACTTGAGCAAGACAATGCTATGATTAATAGATTGGGTTTTAATAATGATGGCATCTCAGCAGTTGTAAGGCGCATTAAATCAAATCCCAAAAGAGGTATTTTAGGAATAAATATTGGTCCAAATAAAGATACGAAAGATCAAAAAAATGATTTTTGCTTAGGTATTAAAAGTTTTTTTGATATAGCTGACTATATAACTATTAACATTTCTTCACCAAACACCAAGGGATTGAGAGATTTTCATGAGGATGTAAAACTAGACAGTCTCTTAAAAAATCTCAATGAAGTAAAAAGAAAAAATAAAACACAAGTTCCACTATTGTTAAAGATTTCTCCGGATATAAAAGAAACTTATGTTTCTGAAATTGCAGATACTGCAATAAATAATGATATTTCAGCGATTATACTAACAAATACTACGAACAGTAATAGAGCTATGCTAACAAGTTCTTACAGAAATGAAGAAGGAGGTCTTTCAGGAGAACCCATGCAAGAAATATCAACAAAAATGATAAAAAAATTTTATCAGCAACTCAAGGGAAAAATTCCAATTGTTGGTGTTGGAGGTATAAATTCTGGAAAATCAGCATATGAGAAAATTATAGCAGGAGCCTCGCTATTACAACTTTATACAGGATTAGTTTATAAAGGACCTTCAGTAGTAAAAAATATTAAAAAAGATTTAATTCAAATTTTAAAAGAAGAAAGAATAGATAATATAAAAGATGCAATTGGTATAGGCATTTAGTTATCCTATTATACCTAGCGAAGGAAAGTATTCTAATATAAAAAATCCTATAACCTGAAGTTGTCCAGTTAAAATTGCTATTCCCGTTAGTAATAAAATCGTACCCCCAACCTTTGTAGTAACTGATATATATTTACGAAATTTTTTTGAAAAAAATAAAAATTTTTCAATTAAAATTCCAGAAACAATAAAAGGAATAGCAAGTCCAAGAGAATAAAATGAGAGTAATAATATACTTTTAGACATACTTTCTTCTATGGCGGCTAAAGTTAAAATAGCACCAAGAATAGGACCAATACAAGGAGTCCATCCAAATCCAAATGCTGCTCCAATAAAAAAAGGAAAAGCTAAATTACTATTATAATGATCAGTAAAAATTCGTAAATCTCTATTCAGAATTTTAAAATTAAAAAAACCAATAAGTTGAAGTGAAAAGAATATTATAATCAATCCGGCAATAATTCTAAAAATATTTGAGTTATTTAAGAAAAATTTTCCCAAAAATGAAGCAGTTAAACCCAAGGTTATAAAAACAAAAGAAAATCCTAGAGTAAAAAATACTGTCTTAATGATTATTAAATTTTTACTTCTTTCATTTATTTTATCAAATGAAGTTCCTGATATATACGAAATATAACCTGGTATTAATGGCAACACACAAGGGGATAAAAAGCTAATTAGTCCAGCCAGGAAAGCTATTGAAAAAGTAATGTTCATTTATTTTATGCAGCCTTCTTACTTAATTGTTTGCTAACCTGTCTTCTTATGTATGAAACTAATACTCCCGCAGCTAAGGCTATAAAGATAGATGAAATTCCATATAGAATTGGATGTTTGTCAGCTAAATTGAATATTGTGCTACCAAATTTGCTTATTTCTACGATTGTATCTGTTGGAATGCTAATACTTGCTCCACTGGATGTTTTATCTCTAAAGAATGTGTCATATCCCATTAGCATTCCAACAGATAGCATAAGCAAGGCAAGCAAAGTTTTTAATTGTGATCCTTGAAGTTTTTGTCCAATCTTTTGACCGGAGTGAACGCCAGCTATAGATCCTCCTATTAATATTAAAACAAGAACTAAATCAATCGTATGATAGGTAAAAGCGTGAGAAACTGTCACAAATCCAGTTACGAATATTGTTACAAATAACGAGGTACCGGGCACAAGTTTAGTTGGCATACCAATTAGATATATCATTGCGGGTACCATTAAAAACGCTCCCCCCACACCCATTATAGCAGCAACAAATCCAACTAAAATTCCTAAAATAATTGGAACTAGAGCACTTTCGTAAACTTTAGATGTTTTAAATCTCACTCTAAAAGGAAGCCCGTGTATCCAATAGTGAGTATGTAATTTTTTTTTAATTATTACTTTTTTTTTTATTCTATCAATTTCCATGATGCCGTCTCTTAGCATGAAGCTACCGATAATCGCCAAAACATACATGTAAGATAGAGCTATTATTAAGTCTATTTTGCCTATTCCTTTAAAATAACTAAATGTTAAAATTCCTAAAAATGTTCCAAAAAGACCACCACTAATTATTAGCCATCCCATTTTTAGATCCATTGTTTTTTTAAACCAATGAGTCAGTGTCCCAGAAGCTGATGACGCTAAAATATTATTCGCCTCATTAGCTACAGCATAAGCTGGAGGAATTCCCATAAAGATTAAAAAAGGGGTCATCAAAAAGCCCCCTCCAACACCAAATAAGCCAGATAAAAAGCCTATTACGTAACTTACAAAAAGTATTAGTATAATGTTTATTTGAACTTGAGCTATAGGTAAATAAACTTCCATATAATGTCTCTAAATATAACTATTCCTCGGCAGCAACATTGTCAATATTTTAATATATAACCTTGATTCTATTTCCTACTGCATCTATATACAGTGCAGGAAATTTATAATGTCAAAAAAATGCGAACTTACAGGAAAGTCTCCTTTGAAAGGCCATAAAGTGAGCCATTCAAATAATAAAAAGAAAAGGAAATTTTTCCCAAATCTAAAAAATGTTACTTTTAAAAGTGAAATACTAAAGCGAAATATTAGACTTAGTGTGAGCAATTCAGCTTTACGAACTGTAGATTATAAAGGTGGACTAGATTTTTATTTAAAAAGCGTAAGATCATTCAAACTATCCCCAAAAGCTAAAAAACTTAAAAGTAAGATTGTTGCTAAAGCTTAATTTTTAATGAGCAAAACAAGAGATTACTTTTTTTTTGTCTTAGCTTTATCAATGGCTTTGATAGTATCTCTTTCTAATTATCTCGTTCAGTTTCCCATTAATTATTTTGGCCTTCAAAATATACTTACTTATGGAGCCTTTAGTTATCCAGTGGCTTTTTTAATTACTGATTTAACAAATAGGAAGTATGGAAAAAATTTTGCTAGGAAAGTTGTCTATATAGGTTTCATTTTAGGGGTGATTTTAACTTTATATTTTTCTACTAACTTTTCAAATTTAATTTCAAAAAGAATAGCAATTGGGTCTGGTGCAGCTTTTTTGATTGCGCAATTACTTGATGTACAAATATTTGATAGACTAAGAAAAAAAGCTTGGTTTGTTGCTCCTTTAACATCATCAATAATTGGATCCTGTGTAGATACATTTCTATTTTTTTCAATATCTTTTTATGGAACTGAAGTAAATTGGATAACATTATCTCTTGGCGATCTATCTGTAAAATTTTTAGTTGGACTTCTTATGCTTATTCCATTTAGAATTTTTCTTTTACGCATTAAAGAGATTTCAAAAAATGAAGAAAAAATTAGTGCGTAGTTTTATTTTTTTCTTGTTCAAAAAGTTCTGTTAATTGATTCACCATTACATCACCAAGCTCTTGAACGTCTGCAATTTTAATTGCTTTTTTATAATACCTAGTTACGTCATGGCCAATACCTACAGCTAAAATTTCAATATTAGAATTTTCCTCAATCCATTTTACAGTTTGTTTCAAATGTTTTTCCAAATAATCACCTGAGTTTACTGATAATGTTGAATCATCAACAGGAGCTCCATCTGAAATAACCATCAATATTTTTCTTTCCTCTTTTCTTGCAGCAATCCTTTTAAATGCCCACAAGAGAGCTTCACCATCTATATTTTCTTTCAACAATCCTTCCTTAAGCATTAAACCAAGATTTTTCTTTGATTGTCTCCAAGGTCTATCAGCTGATTTATACACAATATGTCTTAAATCATTTAATCTTCCAGGGTTTTTAAATTTATTTTCAAGATTCCATTTCTCTCTACTTTTTCCACCTTTCCAATTTTTGGTTGTGAAACCCAAAATTTCTACTTTTACGGAACACCTCTCTAAAGTTCGAGATAATACATCTGCACAAATAGCAGCAACTGAGATAGGTCTTCCTCTCATAGAGCCCGAATTATCAATAAGGAGTGTAACAACAGTATCTTTAAACTCTGTTTGCTTCTCATTTTTGTAAGATAAAGATTGATGCGGATCTACAATTACTCTTGATAACTTTGCAGCGTCAAGTATTCCCTCTTCTAAATCAAATTCCCAAGATCTATTTTGTTTAGCAAGTAATTTTCTTTGCAGTTTGTTAGCAAGTTTAGCAACTAAATTCTGCAAGTTAGTAAGTTGCTGGTCTAAATTTTTTCTAAGCCTGCTTATTTCATTTTCGCTTTCTAAATCTTCTGCGTTTTTAATTTCATCATACTCTGTGGTAAAAATTTTATACTTTTCTTTTAGTAATTTGTTTTGATTTCTTTTACCTAGACTTGGGTCCCCACTTATTTCTTGGGTTTCTTTTTGTTCAATGTTTTTGTCTTCACCAACAGAATCAAAAGCATCTTCTACAGCGTTTAAATCTGAGCTATTATTTTGATCTTCCTTTTTTTGGGATAGACTATTCTCTTCTTTACTGTTCTCAGTTGAAGACGATTCATCTTTCGTTGAATCATTTTCTTCCTCTTTTTTTTGAGCTTCTTTATCTTCAAAATCGAAGTTTTGAATTAGGCTTGAAACCAATTTACTGAATTTACTTTGATCTTTAACTAAATCATCTAATTTTTTTAAATTTTCACTTAAAATCTTATCAAATAAATTTTTCCAGGGTTTTAATATTTTTTTAGTAATATTATTTTTTTTTACATAAAAAAAATGACTTCTTAAGTATAGCTCAAACGCATCCTCTATTGAAACGCTATCCTCAATTTTAATTTCTTCAACTTTTTTACTTTTAATTTTATTTTGATAGTTTTGAGTTATATTATTTCTAATACCTTTTAGCTTATCAGAACCAATCTTTTCATATCTAATTTTTTCTGCAACTGCATACAAGGCCTTACCCGTTGCTCCCCCGGGTTCATTTTGATGATAAATTTTTTTATCAGTATACTTAATTTTTAAAGCTTCAGAATCAGCATAAGCGCGCAAATTTAAAAAATCTTCATTATTTTTAAGATTAACAACTTCTGGTAAAATTATAGAATTTTTTTTAGCATCAGTATTGTTGCCAAATTTTATATCAAGATCAAAATTTTCAGATATAGCCTTAACAGCAGACGTTACTGCAGATTTAAATCTTTCTTTTAAAAATTCTTGCTCATCCATTACGAGATTTTATATTTTAATATTTACCGAAGACTCTGGCAAGTCATCACCAAAACATCTTTGGTAATATTCTGCAATTATATTTTTTTCTAGCTCGTCACATTTATTTAAAAATGTTACTCTAAAAGCGTATCCAACATCTTTAAAAATTTCAGAGTTTTCTGCCCAATGCAAAACAGTACGTGGACTCATCACAGTTGAAATATCTCCATTAACAAAACCTTTTCTACTTAGATCGGCCACTCTAATCATATTGGATATAATTTCTTTACCATCTTTATTGTTAAAGCTTTTTGATTTTGCAAGAACAATTTCAAGTTCTTTTTCAAATTTAAGATAGTTTAATGTTGTTATTATATTCCATCTATCAAGTTGACCTTGGTTTATTTGTTGCGTTCCTTGGTAGAGTCCCGTTGTATCTCCTAGACCTATTGTGTTTGTTGTTGCAAAAAGTCTAAAAAGAGGGTGCTGTTTTAAAACTTTATTTTGATCTAATAAAGTAAAGCTTCCTTCTTTTTCAAGGACTCTTTGAATCACAAACATTACATCTGGCCTTCCAGCATCATATTCATCAAATACTAAAGCAACAGGGTTTTGAATTGACCACGGAAGAATCCCTTCTTTAAATTCTGTAATTTGTTTATTATCTTTAATTACGATCGCATCTTTTCCGATTAAATCTATACGACTTATATGACTATCCAAATTTACTCTTAAGCAGGGCCAGTTTAGTCTTGCTGCAACTTGTTCAACGTGAGTTGATTTTCCCGTTCCATGATACCCTTGTATTAAAACACGCTTGTTATAAGCAAAGCCTGAAATAATTGCTAAAGTTGTGTCTCTATCAAATTTATATGTACTATCAATTTCAGGTACGTACTCATTTTTTTTTGAAAATCCATCTACCTTCATTTCAGTATCTATTCCAAAAATTTGATTTACCGAAATTTTAATATCTGGAACTAATTGATTTAAATCTGCCATGTTAATTACTTTCTTGTTGTTATAATTTTTAAGTGGCTATAGGCCAATGTTATTTTTTTAAGCTTATCTTCAAATTGTTTGTTTCCCAAATTTTTATCAGGGTGAAATTTTTTTACAAGTGTTTTAAATTTTTTATGAATAATTGACCATTCTGCATTAAGTTCGAGGCCCATAATTTTAAAGGCATCTTTATCTTTTTCGGTTAAATTTCTATTTTGAAGATTGTTTACTATTTTTTCTTGATCAAAAAAATTAAATTTATCGCTTAAAGCATTATTCCATAAAATATTAAAAAAGTTATCAGAAGAACCAAATTTTTGAGTAGGGCGATGCCATGTAATATCTGACTTTAAAAAATTTTCTATTTCATTTTGATGCATTCCCTCAAAATAGTTCCAACTTTTATTAAATAATTTAATATGTTCTTCACACAACCATCTAAATTTTCTACTATTATCTCGTTCCAAAGGAGCCTTAAATTCTCCAGTTTCCTTACAATTATCCCATTCACAAATATTTTTCATTGTTTAAAACTATTATATGTTTTACTTCTCTTGAAGTAAAATAATGTGTTTATTCAATAAAATAAAAGAAAAAATTATATCAAATATTAATCCAGAAAATATAATACTGATTGATAATACTCAACTTCATAAGAAGCATAAATTTTTTGATTCAAATAAATTTCATCTTAAAATTATAATCACATCTGAAAAATTGAGAAAAATAGATAAAATTTTGGCGCATAAAAAAATATTTTCAATTCTCAAAGATGAAATGAATACAAAGATTCATGCTTTAGAAATAGAAATAAATTAAAATATTAATCGTAGTATGAATACAAAAATTTTTTAATTTCTTTCGCAGTTAATGAAATTTTTTTTGGCTTTGTTGTTTTTCCGATTTTATTTAGCAGAATTAAATTAATTTTTTCATCAAAATTTTTTTTATCTTTTTGCATAAAATAAACAATTTTATTTATATCATTTTTTCTAAAAAAACTTTTAATGTTTGCAAATAATTTTAGGGACACATAATGTTTTTTAATTATTATCAATTCTTTTTTTGATAATATTTTTTTTTTATTTGATAAATCACTGGCTACCATCATACCTAAAATTACAGCTTCACCATGATTTAATTTATAAGAAAAATTTTTTACTCTTTCAAATCCATGAGCAAAAGTATGACCAAAGTTTAAAATCATTCTAAGATCTTTTTCTTCTTCGTCTTTACTTACAATTCTATTTTTAATTTTGCAGCTTTTAAAAATTGCTTCTACTAAAAATTTATCTTTCTTCAGTTTTATTATTTTTTTTGAATTTTTTGAAAGCCAGAAAAAAAATTTTCTATCCAATATTAATGCGTGTTTCAATATTTCACCATACCCTGAAATTATTTCTCTATGTGGTATGCTTTTGAGCATGGAAACATCGCTCATTACGAAATCTGGCTGATGAAACGTACCTATAAGATTTTTTCCTTGATTTGTATTAATTCCAGTTTTTCCTCCAATTGAAGCATCAACTTGTGCCAAAAGGGTGGTTGGAATATTTATAAATTTTAACCCTCTTTTTGTAATACTTGAAATAAAAGCAGATAAGTCTCCAATGATACCGCCACCCAAAGCAATAATACAATCAGACCTGTTAAAATTGTCTTCTAAGAGTTCTTCTATTATTTTATTAGCAACTTTAAGACTCTTAGTCTTTTCACTAACTTGTAATTTATAAATTTTAAGATTATATTTTTTTAAGGATTTAATTAATATACTTAATACAACTTTAGGTATTTTATTATCACTTATGATACATATTTTTTTTACATTAAAAAGATTTTTTTCAATCAATCTTCCCGTTTTATTTAAAATATTTTTTCCAAAGTATATTGGATAAGTTTTACTCTTAGTTCTGATAATAAGTTTATTTTTTTTCATAATAAGATATAATTTTTTTTACAATACTTTCTTTTTTTAGGTCATTACAATTAATTTTATATTTAGCAAGATTATAAATACTTTTTCTTTCAGCATATATTTTGTTAATTACTAGCTGAGTATCCTCCCCTTGTAATAGGGGTCGTTTTTTATTCCATTTTATTCTTTTGTTTATAGTTTTCAAATTGATATCTAGCCAAATAGATACAGTATTTTTCAAAATTCTATCTCTCACCTTTTTTTCCATAAAAGCCCCTCCTCCTAAAGCAATAAGACAACCATTTTTTTTTAGAGATTCCAGAACCTCCTTTTCCTCTTGTTGTCTAAAAAATTTCTCACCCTTTTTTTTGAAAATA
>TARA_B110000438_G_scaffold99300_1_pt1 | contig 10114 bp, 8 predicted proteins | sample TARA_B110000438 | Tara Oceans TARA_B110000438 (sample SAMEA4398413) | marine metagenome | biome: Polar Biome; feature: [MES] marine water layer (ENVO:01000295) within the mesopelagic zone...; material: water (ENVO:00002006), including particulate matter (ENVO:01000060) such as......
GCAAAATATGATTTCTTTGGAGGAATGCCTACTTTATTAGCAGCTCTAGAAGATGAGCGTATTGCAGGTAAGACATTTGACTTCTATGGTGGTCAAAAATTTGCAGAACCATTTATATCTGTTGCAGGATCAAGTGCGGATGATTATCAGCATGTTGGAAGAGCAATTATTGACACTGTATCTCGTGATCTAACTACATTACTTGCAAATGGTGAAATAACTGCTGAAGAAGCACATGAAAGATTCATCACACAAGTTCAAGATGAGCTTGATTTTTTATAGAAAATAATTTTTTTAAAGCAGGGTGATTACCCTGCTTTATTATTTATTTAATAAATTAATATGTCAGCATTAATAAAAAGCAAAAGATTTAGATCTGAAAAAATTGCGCCGTATCTTTTTATCTCACCTTTTTATATTATTTTTACAATCTTTTTTCTTTTACCAACCATAGCCTCTTTTGTTTTAGCATTTTATAAATGGAAGGGAGTTAAATCTCCTAAACCTAGGGGTTGGGGCAACTACGAATATTTATTTTTTAAAGATCAGAATTTTTGGGAAATTTTTCAAAATACTATTTTTTATTCTGCTGGTAGTGTTTTTATTACAATCCCTCTTGCTCTTTTATTAGCTCTTGCATTAAATAATCAAAGTTTAAAATTAAAACCTTTCTGGCGCTTAGTTTTCTTTTCACCTATTGTAACATCAGTTGTTGCTGCGGCATTAACATTTAAGATGATACTAAATAGTGAATTTGGACTCCTTAATTACTTTATAGGCTTTATAGGGATTGAGCCAATCAATTGGGTAGAATCATCTGCTACTTCTAAGTGGTCTGTTATGATGTTGGTAGTCTGGAGATGGACAGGCTTAACGTGTATTTATTTTTTAGCGGGATTACAATTTATTGATAGAACTTTATATGAAGCTGCAAAAATAGATGGCGCAACAGCCTGGCATCAATTTTGGTATGTCACTCTTCCTCAATTAGCCCCAGTAACATTGTTTGTTTGTATCATTGTTTCTATTGGTTCATTTCAAATATTTGAAGATGTATTTGTCATGTACAGTGGGAATGATGTTCCCACTCATGCAAAATCAATGGTTGTATACATTATGGAAAGAGGATTTCAGCAACTAAAATTAGGCTTTGGATCTTCTATTGGTGTATTTATGTTTGTTTGTATTTTAGCAATATCTTTGTTCCAGTTTAGATCTTTTGCTTCTAATTTAGACCAAGATGCTAAGAAAAGTTTTATTGAAAGAATTTTATCTCCAATAATAGACTTCATAGCTAATATTTTTCCTATCGAATCTAGTAAATCAAATAAAAAATCTTTCTCTCCAATAATTGGCAAATTTACATTAAATATTGCCATAACGATCATAGGTATAGTTACTCTTATTCCTTATGGTTTTATGGTTACCTCATCCTTAAAATCTACAGCTGAAATTATGGCATGGCCACCAGTAATTTGGTCCAAAAATCCTAATTGGGATAATGTTACTAATTTATTTACTGAGTATCCAGCCAACCTATGGATTTTTAATTCTTTTATCGTTGCGATAATAGTAACTTTGTTAACTGTTTTTTTATGTACTTTGGCAGGATACGCATTTGCGAAGTATAATTTTAAAGTAAAAAATAAATTATTTATATTTATGGTTGCAACTGCAATGATACCATTTCCTATTATAATGATTCCACTTTATGTTTTAGTTGGAAGAATGGGCATGAATGATACTTTGTTGGGATTAATTATTCCTTTTGTAGCACCTGCAATTGGTATTTTTATGATGAGGCAATTCATAACATCTGTACCTGATGAATTAATTCAAGCTGCAAGAGCAGATGGGGCAGGAGAATTTAGAATTTTTTGGCAAATAGTAGTTCCTTTAGTTTGGCCTGGAATAGCTACATTATCAATCATTACGTATGTACATTCTTGGAATAGTTTTTTATGGCCTCTTATTATCTTGAGAGATGATATGAATTATACAATTCCACTTGGTATGACTGAGGTATTTGCTTTAAGTGTAGGTCAAGAGCCACAATATGGGCAAGCAATGGCATTTGCAACATTAACAACTATTCCTATTATTTTTATTTTCTCTTTTGTTCAAAAATATTATATTGCAGGATTATCAGCAGGTGCGGTTAAAGGATAAAATGGAAAAAATTAAATGGGGTATTATTGGTCCAGGAAGTATAGCTAATAATTTTGCTGATGGCTTAAGTGAATCTCACTCAGGACAATTAGTAGGTATTGCTAGTAAAAATGAAGATCGACGAAAAAATTTTGGAGATAAATATAATATTCATCAGGATTTTCGATTTAATACTTATGAAGATATAATTAATTCTGAACATATAGATGCAATTTATATTTCAACACCACATACATTGCATGCTGAGTGGACAATTAAAGCTGCTGGAAAAGGAAAGCATATATTATGTGAAAAACCAGGTGCAGTTAATTATAGAGAAGGGTATCAAGTTATAGAAGCCGTAAGAGAAGCAGGGGTTTTTTATGCAGAAGGATTTATGTATCGTTGTCATCCACAGATACATGGATTGGTAAATCTAATTAAAGAAAATAAAATTGGAGATGTGTCTCATATTAAATCCTCATTTGGTTTTGATATGGGAAAAACTGTTACTGAACATCGTTTGTTTAGAAAAGATTTGGCAGGAGGAGCAATCTTAGATGTAGGATTATATCCCATTTCTTTTTCGAGATTAGTTGCGGGGGTAGCATTAGGCAAAAAATATACACACCCTAAAATTATTGAAGCTAAAGGTAAAATTGGTGAAACAGGTGTTGATGAGATATCTTACGTAACTCTAGAATTTGATGGAAAAATAATAGCTGAAGCATCTACTGCTATTAGAGAAACAATGGCAAATAACGCAGTTATAACTGGGAGCAAAGGAACGATAACTATGAATATTCCTTGGCAACCGGGAAGAGAAGGTGGGCCATACCATTCAACGATAACTATTAACAATAATGATAATGAAGAGGTAATTGATTTTAAAGGACCTGAGCATTTATTTTTCTTTGAAGCTGAACTTTCTAGTCAATGTATAGCTAAAGAAAAACAAGAGTTACCATATCCAGGTATGACTTGGGAGGATACATTGGGTAACTTAAAAACGTTAGATGCGTGGAGAAAACAAATAAATTATAAACTTAGTCAGGATGAATTATGAAATATGGAAATATTGCAGGCTTAGAAAATAAAATTTCAAAACTTATAATGGGTAATGATAACCAAACAGAATATGAAAGTGCAGCAAAACTTTGGGACCATTGGGTAGAAGTGGGAGGAAATGCTTTTGATACTGCTCATATCTATGGAGGGGGATCAATGGAATCCCTATTAGGAAAATGGATAAAGGAAAGAAATAATAGAAGTGACCTTACTATTATTGTGAAGGGTGCCCATACGCCAAATTGTAATCCTGAAAGTATTTCTTCTCAATTAAATGAATCATTGGATAGATTACAGATTGATACAGCAGATATTTACATTATGCATCGGGATAATATTGAATATCCAGTTGATGAATTTATGGATGTTTTGAATGAAGAAAAAATTAAAAACCGTATAAAAATATTTGGTGGATCAAATTGGAATATTAGTCGTTTTAAGGAGGCAAATTTATGGGCTCAAAAAAATAATAAGTTAGAAATGTCAATACTGAATAATAATTTGGCTTTGGCAAAAATGATTAATCCATTATGGGCTGGTTGTATTTCATCAAATGATGAAGAAACTTTGGAATATTTAAAACAATCAAATAAAGCTCACATGTCTTGGTCTAGTCAGGCAAGAGGATATTTTTTAGATGATAATATTGTTCAATCAATTGAAGATTCTATTGCTGAAGCAGAAAAATCATGGAGACAGCCAGGGGATAATTGTAGTGGGCCATTATCTTGTTATGAAAGTGAAGATAATAAAATAAGAAAAGAAAGAGCTAATGAAATTGCTTTAAAAAATAATTTATCTGCTCATAATGTGGCTGCTGCTTGGACAATTAATCAATCTTTCTCATCTTTTGCTTTAGTGGGGCCAAGAAAAGTTGAAGAAATAGATTCTACGTTACCTTGCTTGGATGTTAAATTAGATCAAACACAGATAGATTGGCTTAATTTAGTTTCTTAAAATATATTGTATTTGCCATCACTTTTTCCTTCATGCAAAATTGGATTAATTAATTTAGATTGAGAGGATACATTCTCACCCCTCTCAATATTTTTTAAAATCATTACAGCTTCTTCACCCATATTTCTTAAAGGGTGGCTGATATAAGTTAAATTTTGAGAACTTAAATAATTGTCATGATCATTATATCCTACAATTGAGATATCTTTTCCTACATTGAGATTTTGATTTTTAGATTCTTGTAAAGCACCTATAAAAAACTTATCTAATGAGCAAATAATTGCTGTAGGTGGGTTTGGTAAATCAAGTAGAAATTTTGTAAATTCTATTCCTTCCAATATGCTGCCTCTCAAAGATTCCTGATAATAATCTTCATTATTTACTAATTTATTTTCTTCGATAATTTTTTCATAAGCTTTTTTTCTTTGAAGTCCATAATTGAAACTTTGATGTACGTTGAGTAAAGCAATGTTGGTATGACCAAATTTAATTAATCTTTGCATTAATATTTCAATACTTTTTTTATTATCCATATCAATCCATGCATAATTACTAAATGATTTTGACCTACCCCATGATACAAAATTTATATTATTTTTTTGTAAAAGTTCAATTCTGTGATCTTTTTGTTTAGTTCTATAAAAAATAAATTTATCTGCTATTTTTCCTGATATCAATTTTTGATAATAACTGAGCTCCTCTTTTTCATTTAAAGCAATTTTCATTATAAATTCCGTATTAGAGTCTTTTATACCTAATGAAATCCCTGCCAAGAATTCTAACAAAACATAGTCAGGAGCTTCAGGATTTATTGTTGTAATAAATGCAATTGTATCAGATTTTTGTGAGGCTAATCTCTTAGCAAAAGGATCTGCTATATAATTGTATTTTTTTGCTAATTTTAAAATTTTTTTTCTAGTTGCCTCTGATATATTTTTATGTCCATTAAGACCCCTTGATATTGAGCTGACAGATAAATTGAGCTTTTTAGCCAATTCTTTAATGTTCACTCGTTTTTTTGATATGTTCATTTCTCTAATTTATCCAAATTAAAAATTTAATCAATTAAATTATAAATTGACAAGTAAAACGTTTTACTAAATAAATAATTATCATTTAAAATATTATCTAATGGAGGAAAAATGAAAAAAATAATTACAATACTATTTTCATTTCTTGTATCTTTCTCATTTGTTAGTTCTACAAATGCTAAAGAAGCAGAAGTAATTCACTGGTGGACATCTGGTGGAGAACAAGCAGCAATTTCAAAATTTGCAGAAGCTTGGCAAGGTATGGGAAATACTTGGATTGATACAGCTATTACAGGGGGTGATGCAGCTCGATCAACTACTGTTAATAGAATTATGGGTGGAAATCCCCCGACTGCAGCACAGTTTAATATTTCTAGACAGTTTGTTGATTTGGTAGAACAAGGTAAATTACAATCTTTAGAAGAGGTAGCCTCTGCTGAAGGTTGGAGAGACTTTATTTACCCTAAAGAACTGATTGATATATGTGAATTTGATGGTGAGTTTTATTGTGTGCCAGTAAATATCCATAGTTCTCAGTGGTTTTGGACTAATACAGCAGTATGGAAATCTATTAACACACCTGAGCCTGAAACATTTGAAGAATTCATAGCAGCAGCACCTAAACTAAGAGATGCGGGTGTAGTTCCTTTGGCTCTTGGTGGTCAGCCTTGGCAAGAAGGACTTTTGTTTGGTGTAATCTTTACATCAGAGGGTTATGATCTAGTTCAAGCAGTTCAAAAAGATAAAAGTGTGGAGGCTTTAAGGGGTGATCGTTTTAGATCAGTTCTTGAAAGATATCGTGAGCTGCAAGAATGGGTTGACGAAGGTGCGCCTGGAAGACTTTGGAATGATACCACTGCAATGGTTGTAGAAGGAAAAGCGGCGATGCAAGTAATGGGTGATTGGGCTCGTGGAGAATTTGCAGTAGCTGGTAAAGTTCCTGGCAAAGACTATGGTTGTATTATCCCAGGAAAGAAAAAATATGTTGGCTTAGGTGGAGATGTTTTTGTATTCCCTAAAAATGATGATCCAGCTGTAAAAGCTGCTCAACTTGAAATGGCAAGTATGATGGTAAACCCAACTGTTCAAGCAGATTTTAATAATGCAAAAGGCTCATTACCAATGAGGCTAGATGTTGATATGTCAGCTGCAGATGATTGTATGAAAATGGGTTTAGAATTGATTAAAGATCCTTCAGCAATAATGGGAGATAATGATAATTGGAATACTCCAGATTTCACTAATTCATTTGACGATATTATCTCAGAGTTCAGAAATGATCCTGGGTATACGATCGAAGCTGTATTAGATGATTTAGAGTCATTGTTAACAAGCGGAATCTAATTTTAATTTTTTTTTGCAAGGTGATTTATATCACCTTGCTAAACTTCATGATCTTATGAATTTCAAGCAAAAATATTTAAGAAATATTTCTTCTGTCATAGCTTTATTGCCTATGATTATTATCTCTCTTACTGTTTTTGTTGGCTGTATTATTTATTCATTCGTATACTCATTAACTAATTCAAAATTAATTCCAGTATTAGATTTTGTTGGTTTTAAACAATATGACAGATTATTTAAAACTCGAAAGTGGGATGTGGCTGTAGATAATATTTTTATTTATGGGTTTGTTTTTACTATAGGGTGTTTAATTATCGGATTTCTTCTTGCTGTTTTTATTGATCAAAAAGTTAGGGGGGAAAGTATATTTCGTACGATCTATTTATATCCTTATGCAATGTCATTTGTAGTTACTGGATTGGTTTGGAAATGGGTATTAAATCCAACTTTTGGAATTGAAAATTCAATGCATCAATGGGGATTTTTGTGGTTTGAGATGGATTGGTTAGTGAATCGTGATTTAGCAATTTATGCTGTTTGTATAGCAGCTGTTTGGCAAGGAGCAGGATTTGTTATGGTTTTAATGTTAGCAGGATTAAGAGGTATAGATGAGGATATTTGGAAATCATTAAGTATTGAGGGTATTCCTGCATGGAGATCTTATCTTTTTGTTATTTTACCAATGCTTCGACCAATGGTTGTTACAGCAGTAGTTTTAATAGCCGCTGGAGTTGTGAAAGTTTATGATTTGATTCTTGCCCTAACATCTGGTGGGCCAGGTTATGCAACTCATACCCCTGCTATGTATGTTATGGAACATTTTTTCGGCCGTGCTAATGTTGGTCAAGCTTTTGCTGCTTCTATCATTATGTTCGTAGCAGTTGTATGTATACTTGCTCCTTGGGCTTACTATGAAATGTATAGAAATAAGAAAGAAAAAGAATCTTCTAATGTCATCTAAAAAAATTCCAGAGGGAAAAAAACCTCAAAAATGGTCTATAGGAAGGTTAGGTATTTATTGCTTTCTTTTTACTACAGGATTATTTTTTTTAATGCCGCTATACATAATGATTATCACTTCATTGAAAGATATGGATGAAATAAGAGCAGGAAATATTTTATACTTACCTAAAGAACTTTCTTTTTATGCATGGCCAAAGGCATGGGGAACAGCGTGCACGGGGTTTGTTTGTGAAGGTTTAAAACCAGGCTTAATTGCATCTTTAAAAATAACAATTCCAAGTGTCATTGTATCCGTTGCTTTAGCTTCATTAAATGGTTACGCTCTTGCCTTTTGGCGTTTTAAAGGTGCTTATTTTTTCTTTGGCTTATGTATGTTCGGTGCTTTTATCCCTTATCAAGTGATGATTTATCCACTTTTAAAAATCGAAAATGTTCTAGGTATTTATAGTTCTATACCTGGCATTATGCTTGTTCACACAATATTTGGAATGCCAATTTTAACACTTATATTTAGAAATTTTTATGTCAGCCTCCCAATTGATTTGTTTAAAGCAGCAAGAATAGATGGTGGAAGTTTTTTAAAAATATTTTTTTATGTTATTATTCCAATGTCTACTCCAATTACTATTGTGGCAGTCATTTTACAAGTCACTGGAATTTGGAATGATTTTATTTTAGGCTTGGTTTTTGCTGGAAGAGACAATCAGCCTATGACTGTTCAGTTAAATAATATTGTCCAAGTAGATTATGGTGTTGCTGAATATAATGTAGATATGGCAGCTACGATTTTAACTTCTTTAGTTCCTTTGGCAGTATATTTTGTATCAGGTAGATGGTTTGTTAGAGGAATAGCTGCGGGAGCAATAAAAGGATAGGAATGAATATGAAAAACAGTGTTGAAGTAAAAAAAATTGCTTTTAAATATGGTTCTGGCAAAGGTTCTGTAAATATTTTATCAGATTTAGATTTAGATATTCATGAAGGAGAGTTTATGGTCCTTTTAGGACCATCGGGTTGTGGAAAAACAACTTTACTTAATTGTATAGCTGGACTGTTAGATATTCATGAAGGAAAAATTTTTATTGAGGGCGATAATGTGACATGGAAAGAACCTAAAGATAGGCACATTGGAATGGTGTTTCAATCTTATGCTTTATATCCTAGCATGACTGTTGAAAAAAATCTTTCTTTTGGTTTAAGAATGACAAATATACCTAAGGATATTATTAAAAAAAAATTAAAAAAAGCTTCTGAGCTATTGCAAATTGAAAATTTATTGCACCGAAAACCTTCACAGTTATCTGGAGGTCAAAGACAAAGAGTAGCTATCGGAAGAGCATTAGTAAGAGACGCAAAAGTATTTTTATTTGATGAACCTTTGAGTAACTTAGATGCTAAGCTTCGTGCAGAGTTAAGATATGAAATTAAAAAGTTACATCGTGATTTAGGCAATACAATGATTTATGTTACCCATGACCAAATAGAAGCTATGACTTTGGCTGATAGAATAGCTGTGATGAAAGGCGGGGAGATTCAACAATTAGGAAGCCCTAAATATATTTATAATAAGCCTAATAATTTATTTGTGGCCGGTTTTATAGGTTCTCCAGGTATGAGTTTTTTTGATGGATTGATTAACTCTGATTTTGATGAATTGAGTGTAGGAAAAGTAACTTTTGGATTACAGAAATATGATTTTGAAGATTCAAATAATATAATTAAAGAAGTAGTCTTGGGTGTTCGACCTGAAGATATTTTTTTGAGTGATCAAAGTAATAAAAATTCAATTGAATGTAAGGTTGAGTTAATTGAGCCTATGGGAGCTGATACTTTGATATGGACAAATTTAAATTCAAAACCATTATCAATTCGTATAGAAGGCTCTTCTGAATTGAAGTTAAATGATTCTATTAATATTAATTTTAATATTGAAAGAGTTTCAATTTTTGATAAAAAAACCCAGGAAAGAATATAATTATGATTAAAAATGAAATTTCACTTCAAGTTTATACTGCAAGATTTTCAAAACCTTACGACGATATCTTTAATTTTTTATCAGTGGAAGGAATGAATAAAGTTGAGTTATTTGAAGTTGGTGCCTTTGAGGAAACAAAAAGAATTTTAGATAAATATAGTATGACTAGTGCCTCAACTCATTTTGGCTTTGAGAATTTAAAAGATACAAAAAATATAATTGAAAAATTACAAAAAGCTAATATTGAATATGCTATAGTTCCTGCCCCACCTGAAAAATCTAAATCAGATTTTAAAAGTAATTTTGATAGAACAGAGGAAGAATGGAATGATTTTGGAAAAGAATTATCATCATATGTTGAAATATTTGAAGATAATGGCTTAAAGCTTGGTTATCATAATCATTCATTTGAATTCAACCCCCTTCCAAGTGGTAAAATGCCAATTGAATGTATTTTAGAGCATAATGAAAAGTTAAAATTTGAAATAGATCTGGGTTGGGTCGTGGCAGGCAAAGCGGACCCTATAATCTGGACAAAAAAATATGCATCAAAAATTATTGCATGTCATTTAAAGGATTTTATTTCTAAGGATATGAATCTTCTTGATCATAATTCTCAATGTGCAAT
>TARA_B110000438_G_scaffold254603_1_pt1 | contig 10108 bp, 11 predicted proteins | sample TARA_B110000438 | Tara Oceans TARA_B110000438 (sample SAMEA4398413) | marine metagenome | biome: Polar Biome; feature: [MES] marine water layer (ENVO:01000295) within the mesopelagic zone...; material: water (ENVO:00002006), including particulate matter (ENVO:01000060) such...
AAAGAAAACCAATATCAGATTTTGGAGTGTGTTGGTTGGTCTAGCTATAATTCTTATTTTTGTAAATATCTTCATCTTTGCTATCTACGAGATTCTTAATAATTTACCAACGATATAAATAACGTTTTTTGCCTTGAAGGTAAGTACCCTATCTAGAGTGAATTGAATAAAATAAAGTCAATAACTAGAATAAATCATTATATAATAGTCATCTGGATGTAGTTCATCTAAACAACACTCATAACTGCATCTATTAGAAACGTTATCCCTGTAAAAATAATCGACACTCCAACAAAAAGTACGATAGCTGCAATAATAACTTCCCGCATTTTTTTCTCCTTACCTCTTTAGACTATCCACTAAAGAGGTCCCTATTCCTCGTATTTATTGTGATACTCTGTGAGCGTGTTCTACAAGATTACCTAATATCTCATTCTTCGATCATAATCATAAACGATACAGGCAGACAAGTTATGGAAACGGTTTAGTATACAAATAAAAGCAAGTTTAGTTGGCCATAGTAGCCTCATCGTGTGATACGGGATCAGTGAAAGCTTTTTTTGGTGTATCTTCCTTGAACTGAATACGCTTCTAGGAGCGGGGTGCTTATTAGGCTACGGATGATGCACGGAATAGACGAGTCAGTGCTTTGGTCATCGTATTTTATTCACGGTTTCTTCCATTAATTCAGATTAGTGACCTACAATAGATTTTTTAGCTATTGCCAACATTTCACTACAACCATTTGAGAGTATTTTTGGAGGTAAGATCACCACCAAGTCAGCGAATTGCATCAGTTTATCACGAGCCAAATGATAGCCGCGTTCAAAGATTATCTCGCGCCCAGACATCTTGCGCCGGTGCATCTTGGGGGCGATCGTGGCGCATCTCATAATAAGGGGTGAAGGGTTTATAAATGCCATGGACGCGGCGCAATTCATCCACGGCCGCCTCATTGGCATCCACTCGTAAGTCGATATGCCCAAAATCCCTGTGACCATGGGTGATAACTGCAGCGGATCGTTCGTTTAGGTGGGTACCATCGGCCGTTGCCTGCCCACCAGCGTCCCGGCCGGCTTCTAAGGTGCTCAGTAAACGTTCATCCAGGTCTGCCTGCTCTTTTTTTTCGAAAGTCTCAGCCATCGCTTGCACCACCTCTTCGCCTGCAAGGACGTTGCCCATAACGAGATACCCCGCGCCCGTCAGGTGGCCCGACCAGGAACGAGTATTGCTACCCGTATGAACTGAAATTACGTTTTCAGCATTAATTATCCCAACTTGCCGATAACTGAACTGTGGATCGTCTGCGGCCAGTTCGGACATTACTTTGTCCGGGCTGTACCCCAGGTCCATCAATCGCAGCGCTAGATTACCGAGTTTTAGGTTTACGAAGGCCTGAGTGGATACAGCACCTAAGCCACCGCGAATAGCCGGGCAGTAGCCACCGACAGCCAGCGAGTACGTAGCAATTCCGATTCCTAACTGTCCAGTACGGTCGCAACGGGCAATAACTGTATAGGTCATTATTTTCCTCGCTTACAAATTGTTTGCTACAAGGAACCTACACGTCTCAACAGCCTAAGGCGATTCTTGATATAAAAAGGGTGTGGCAATTGAAACCTTTTGCCGATGATATTTGGAGAGCTTGTTGTCTAATGTTTTCTTGGGTACCAAGACCAAACAACCAAAACGATTTTTCAATAGCAAAATTGATAATTGGAAATTCCGTTCTTCTCTCACGCTGCTTAAAAGTTTGCAAACTGCTAATCCGAGGAAAGAAAACATACAACGGTCCTTGCAGCAAAATTCAAACCGCCTACCCTTCACAGAAGTAAATAATTTCGACGTTGGAATTTAACCTGTGTTCAAGTAGGATCACCAAACAGGGCACAGGATGATTTGAATAGCCTTTTTTAATTGGAGCATGTCATATGTATTTAGAAGGTATTTTAGGTTTACTTTTCAACCCGACAATATGGCTTTTTATTTTAATCGTTGTTATTATGCGATTTTCCATTAAATTTGTTCCACAAAATCAAAGCTATGTCATTGAACGGTTTGGTAAATTCAAAGGTGTCCAGGAAGCGGGACTCAATTTTCTCATCCCATTTATCGACAGTGTAGCAGCAGATCGCTCGCTCAAGGAACAAGCTGTCGATGTGCCCAGCCAAAGTGCAATTACCAAAGATAACATTTCTCTCACGGTAGACGGAGTTTTATATTTTCGGGTGCTCGATCCCTACAAGGCGACCTATGGCGTCGATGATTACGTGTTTGCCGTGACTCAACTAGCACAGACCACCATGCGCTCAGAACTGGGCAAAATGGAACTGGATAAAACCTTTGAAGAGCGCGATTTGCTCAACACAAATATTGTTGCCGCGATCAATCAGGCCTCATCAGCTTGGGGAGTGCAGGTTCTACGGTATGAAATCAAGGATATTGTGCCGCCACAATCTGTTATGCAGGCGATGGAGGCCCAGATGAAAGCCGAGCGGGTAAAGCGGGCTCAAATTCTAGAATCAGAAGGCGATAGGCAATCTGCGATCAACCGGGCTGAAGGGGAGAAAGCTTCGGTCGTACTGGCTGCTGAGGCTGAAAAAGACGAACAGGTATTACGCGCCGAGGGCGAGGCAAAAGCTCTTGTTGCTGTGGCTGATGCTCAGGCCAAAGCACTAGTAATGATTGGCGAGGCGGCAGATACTCCAGCTGGGCAAAAGGCAGTTCAACTTGAACTTGCGACAAAGGCAATTCATGCGAAAGAAATGATCGCCAAGGAGTCGTCACTTATCCTACTGCCCGACGGCGCCTCAGACGCCGCAAACCTTGTTACTCAAGCGATGGCGATCATTCAAAAAATTTCAAATGGCACATCCCGCCCTTCATCCCCCACCAAACCGTCTTCTGATCCTGAAAGCTACGTGTCATCAGACGCACCAGGTCCATGGGGGAAATAATATGGAACAGCTGATATTTGATCTATCCCTTTCGCAATGGCTGTTTATGTTGGGTATTGCTTTATTGGTGATCGAAATCGCGTTTCTCGGCTTTGCAACCTTTGTATTATTTTTCGTTGGCCTAGCCATGCTGGCGACCGGCGGTTTAATGACAATGGAAATTCTACCACAGACGATAAATAACGCGGTAACCGCGGTGTCACTTATCTCAATCAGCTCAGCAGTTTTACTTTGGAAGCCTTTAAAAAAAATCCAATCTCCAAGTGAAGATGGAGATATTGAGGTTGGCCTTGTTGGTCACCGCTTTCAGTTGAGAACAGATATTTCGCCCGAAAGGCCGGGAGAACACGCCTATTCTGGCATCACCTGGAAGGTGGTTAGCGACCAAGTGATTGCCAAGGCAGCACATGTAAGAGTAGTGAAGGCGGATGTTGGCCAACTCACCGTCATGCCTGAAAACAAGCCATAACTCCTTTTTATCCAAGCCCTGTTATTAGAGGCAACGACGCGGGTTACTTTGATCCAGCGTTAATCTATAGAATTATCTATCGTAAAATATGGGTTTTTAGGTGAGGAGAGATTCGTGAACGACTGGACTGATCGAGACCACTTACGACTTCTCCCAACCCTTCTGCTGGACGTGGGAGGATGCACTTTTGCTTTTCTACTTTAGTCGTTACCAACCCCTCCTTCATATTACTAGTAACTGAAATTATTGAAAATTAAATCGATACAAAAATTTGTCCAATTCCACTCTTTTTAATCCAAAGTTTTCCTTGCATATGCATGGGAAGTGAATTACTCACTCGTACTACCTTCCCGGGTAATATTTTGGTGAATTGGCTAAGGGCCCGAGCACGGGTAAAGGGGAAGTAAGTCATTACAAAGAAAACATCAAATGAAATGCTCAAAGGCGTGAATGCACTTGATCCAAGCATAAACCAGTCTTGGCAGCAGGATAATCAGGCGTGGTGGGATTGGTATGTGACGTTGGCTGATAATACAGACCAGCAGGATGGTGGTTCTTTAGTCGAACTGCCTCCGATATCAAATTTTGACATTGGGTTAGACAATGAAATAGAAGATGAACTTGGTAAACCTTATACTGTTACCAATTCACAGTGCCTAGATTTTCGCAAAAATGGCTTTATTAAACTACCAAATGTTCTGTCTAGCGGCGCAGTGGCGCGCTTGCGCCAGGAACTTCTTCAACTTCTTGGACAAACTTTTAATCCAAAAACTAATATCCACAATAATAATCGGTTCTTAAGTTTAGAAATGATGTGGCTTCAAAATACTCTTATAAAGAGCTACGTACTCAGTCCACGCATTGCGAAGATTTCAGCAGACTTACTGGGGGTAAAAAGCGTACGGCTTTACCATGACAACGCCCTTGCGAAAGAACCGGGCTGCGGTCGTACGCCATGGCATTGTGATGATGACCACTTTCCACTGGCTACCCAAGACGTTGTGACGGCTTGGATCCCTGCGCAACCAATACCAACCGTGATGGGACCTCTAGCATTTGCAACACCGTTGAGCATTTTTGAGCACGTAAAAGATATTGATTTCAACAAATTTGATACAAGCTACGACAAACAGATCGCAGAGGTATTTAAGTCAAACAATATCACCATAGAGGATAGTCCGTTTGAAATGGGTGAGGTAAGTTTTCATCATAATCGAAGCTTCCATACCGCAGGGAGAAATAAAACCACACGCTCTCGTGTTGTTTTAGCAAATACCTATTTTGCAGATGGTGCACGCGTAGTCGATCAGCCAACGATGGTATCAGGTGACTGGCAGAAATTTATCCCAGGAGTTGGTCCTGGAGAAGTTGCCGCTAGTAAGCTCAACCCCATTTGTTGGCCGCAGGACACTAAACGAAAGGTGTAGAGATATGATAAACGAAAAAAACACCTTCCAGAAAAGCTGTGATCATTGGAGCGAATTGGGAAGATTGGAGATGGAGGGGTTCTATGCCCTAGCATCTGTCGACTATAAACACCTGGCTGAGTCAATCGATTGGAAAGCATGGCTTGAAACTATTCAGAAGTCGGTTGGAGACCAACGCTTGCAACTTTTAGATGTGGCATGTGGGTCAGGAAAATTTCCAATGGCACTTCTATCTCACGGTAATATTGTAAGCAAATCAATAAGCCCTATTGATTACGCGCTGCTTGATCCATCTTCTTTCTCAATCTCCGAGGCCCGAAAAGTGTTAGCTCCACCTTTTCAAGCAGGGGTTGAATACGAGATGAAGTTACAAGATCTTGAGTGTGATCGTGGTTTTTTCGATGTGGTTTGGGCCACGCATGCATTGTACGCAATACCTCAAAGCGAGTTAGAAAAAGCACTTGGTTGTATGATAAATTCCATTGGGAATATTGAAGATATGGGAACGATTGGCTCAGGATTTATAGCCCATGCGAAAGGTCGTTCACACTACTTAGAATTTTTTAAACTATTCCTTCAAGGCTTTAAACAAGGTATCGGTGAACCATTTACCAGCTCAGAACAAATTATATCGACCCTCACTCGAATGGGCCTTCCTCTCCAGGTAAAAGAAATTATCTACACTAATGGAGTACCAGAAGCGATGGAAATGGAAGTCGAACGATATCTGCAACGTTGCGTATTTGACGACACTGTAAGCCTCAGACAAATGTTAGATAATCCCATCACAGGCCCATACTTGGAGTCGTGCCGAAAAAACGGCATGTGGCAATTCTCTCAGCATGTAGACATGATTTTTATAAATGCACCCACAGACTAAAATCTGCTAGTTTATAACACAATGAGACATCCATATGAATGAACTTACTAATGTTGTATCAGCCTGGACTCGTCGGGTTGAGGGTGGTCAACAACCAAGTAGCGATGATTTGTTAGATCACCTTGCTACCGTTCACGAACGTAACGCAGGTTTTACAGAGTCACTTGCGTGGAATTGCCGCGATGTTAATGGCAAGAATAGCTATGAAATACTCGCGGATATGATCAATCATCGTTCCCACACTAATGTTCTTGATCTGGCTTGTGGTAGTGGAGTTCTACTAGATTTATGTAACCAGCGGTTTGGCAATAAATTATCATTTTTAGGGATAGATAGTAGTGATGCCGAATTGCAGCTTGCGCAGAAACGACTTGCTCTGACCAAAACTAAACTTACGCGATGTATGGCGCAAAATCTTGACTTTATCGATGATGCTTCGGTCGATATCATTCTGTGCCATTGGGCTTTAACTTTAATGGATCCGGTAGTTCCAGTACTTAAAACTGCCAAGCGTGTGCTCAAGAAAAACGGTATTTTTACCGCTATTATTGATGGAGATGTAAGTAATACATCTAACTATTCAGAAATAAATGACATCATTTATGGATATACACAGCGGAAGTACCCAGATTATGGGGCTATAGAGCTTGGGGATCCACGCATAAGAACAACTAAAAAACTTCAAGACCTTGCAATAAAAACCTTTGGCGAATCTGAAGTCAGCATAACACCTAACCTTCTTGGGTTTGCCGCACCGCCTGATTTATTAGCCCGCGAAACTGCAGGATTCTTCTATGCTTCTTTCGTGCTTTCTGCAACCGAGCACCAAGAAATGTTAAACGAACTGGAAAACTATTTTTCCATGAATATGGAGAATGGTGAAAGCTATTTTTCAATGCCAATAAACCAATTGGTGATTAAGAAAGGTCCGTGATATTGGTTCACGCTAACAGCCTACTCGGCTGAAAACTATTCTAAAGCCTTCTGTTACTAAAACCATAATACTGAAGCAATTGTTAGCGACGTGCGGCAAGATACATGCCTATCAAAAGTCTATGATTTAATAGACATTTCTCCATAATCCTGGACTGGGACAATTTTTTTTAACAGTCATAAATAATATTCAAATCTGCCCTAACGTCAGTAACATCATTGCCGTAATTCTGTTTTACACATGTCCAATTCAAGGGAGTTTCTCTGAGATACCCGGAGCCATTAAATCCATAATTTCATTATTTGTGTGGGGCAACGCTAATCCAAAAGCCACAACCAGAGCCCAGTCGTATTCAAATTGTATAAAGTCGATACCAGTGTAAGAACTTCTGCCCTCGCTTTATTTATAGATTTTGGCCTCATCTTCTCAACCAATCTTGAACATGGGAAATCCATATTCGTCCAAGTCCTCCTCTAAGAGACAAGAAGTTACCACCTCCTTTTCACAATCCTCGGATTTATAACGGATCTCTATAGATAAAAAGTTTTCCTACTTTTCCCAGCCACCATAGTGACTGTTAATTTTTCCAATCCGTATCAGGTCAATAATCGTGGAAAGTTACTGCAAATCCTTACCGCCTTTCCTTTTTATATCTTAATGTGCCGTTTTGTTTTTGGATACGTGCACAATCGTTTTAAGACCAGCGTTTGGACGCACATACAACAAGCTTTCCTAATTTATTCGTCAATAAAGCTCTGATTTTTAACGGATGTTAGGTTGCGTCATTCAATTGCTACTGGTACTTAATTGCGATTAAGTGTAAGTCAATCTGTAGTTTATACAAGCTGAGGAATTCACATGCAAAAGCATGAAAAGATAAATAAAAACGGATTATGGATAGAAGAACCTTTGCATGACTTTTTAGAGATGGAGGTTCTCCCAGGATCGATGGTGAATCCAGAATTATTTTGGAAGGGATTTTCTAATCTTATTAAAAATTACAGTCCCCTCAATAAACACTTATTGAAGAAGAGAGACTACCTACAGAAAGAAATAAACGCTTGGCACCAAAATCAAATTGGTAAAAAAATTAATCCCCAGGTTTATAAAAGTTTTCTCCTAGAAATCGGATATTTAATGTCAGAAGGAGACGACTTTCAGATTGAAACAAAAGATGTTGACCCTGAGATTGGAATAATGTCAGGTCCTCAGCTCGTAGTACCTGTTACCAACGCGCGGTATACTATCAATGCCGTCAATGCTCGATGGGGTAGCTTATACGATGCTATTTATGGCTCTGACGTTTTAGATGATGGACCAGTATCTAGCTCTTATGATCCTGAAAGGGGGGAACGGGTTATAGCATTTTCTAAGTCACATCTCGATCAATTCGCTCCACTTATCAATTATAGTTGGTCTGAAGTATCTAAAATAGCTGTAGACAATAATTCTTTGTCGCTGTTTTCTGGAAAGACAACAATTAGTTTATTAGAGCAGTCACAGTTTCTTGGATATAGAAATGATCAAAATGGAATATTGTCTGAAGTTATATTGACTAAAAATGACTTGCGTTGTCGGATAATAATTGATCGCAACAGTAATATTGGAAAAGATGATAGGGCAAATATTAATGATATCCAAATCGAAGCAGCGATCACTACGATAATCGATTGTGAAGATAGTGTAGCAACAGTGGATACTGAAGATAAAGTCAAGGCTTATAGAAATTGGCTTGGCTTAATGAAGGGGGATTTATCGACTACCTTTTCCAAAGGGGGTTCGATAATAAATAGGCAACTGAACTCCGACATAGACATAACGACGTCCAGTGGATCAAAATTAACACTTAAAGGTAGATCTTTACTACTAGTCCGAAATGTAGGGCATTTAATGACTACGCCCAGTATTCTGGATGAACACGGCGATGAGATTGGTGAAGGATTAATGGACGCTGTATGCACAGTATTAATTGCACAGCATGATATCAAGCGCCAATCAGGTATTAAAAATTCTACCGCCGGCTCAGTGTATATCGTTAAGCCAAAAATGCATGGGCCTGAAGAAGTAAAGTTCGCAAATGATGTTTTCACTGAAATTGAAAAATTTCTTCAAATGCAACCAAATAGCATAAAAATGGGTATAATGGATGAAGAACGCCGAACGAGTGTTAACCTTAAAGAATGTATCCGCGAAGCTAAGTCCCGCATTGCCTTCATTAACACTGGGTTTTTGGATAGAACCGGCGATGAAATTCATACTTCTATGGAGGCAGGGCCAATGCTTCCAAAGAAAGATATGAAGTTAACAAAGTGGATCAAAGCCTATGAAAACAGCAATGTAGATATTGGATTAGCTTGCGGTTTACAAGGTAAGGCCCAGATAGGAAAAGGAATGTGGGCTATGCCTGATTTGATGGCGGACATGCTAGAACAAAAGATAGATCACCCAAAATCAGGAGCGAATTGTGCGTGGGTTCCAAGCCCTACGGCTGCCGTTATTCACGCTCTCCACTATCATTTGGTTAATGTGACGTCCATTCAATCTACAATTAAGAACGAGTATCCGAGGACATCTCTAAAAGACCTGCTTGATATTCCACTCCTAATGGATCGAGCTCTGACTGAAGAAGAAATAAACAATGAAATACGAAATAATGCGCAGGGTATACTTGGGTATGTCGTTCGTTGGGTTGATCAAGGAATAGGCTGCTCAAAAGTACCAGACATTGATGGAATAGGACTAATGGAAGACCGAGCAACATGTCGTATTTCTTCACAGGCACTAGCAAATTGGATCCGTCATGGGTTAGCTTCAAAGCAAAACGTAATCCAAATTTTGGAAGAAATGGCCATTCTTGTAGATAAGCAAAATGACGCTGATGATGCATATACCCCAATGTCTTCAAACTATAACAGAAAGGCATTCAGCGCTGCTTGTGATCTAATTTTCTCTGGTTTGGACCAACCGTCTGGTTATACTGAACCGATTTTACATGCTAAACGCAGAGAACAGAAAAATGGTAAAAGTTAGGATAGCCAGGTATCAAGGAATTAACTTGTACTTTTTTCATCGAACCCAACCGCCGGGTATCAACACAACTAGTTATATACCAAAAATTGCGCCAAAAGTTATAGTGCCCTTAGTGTAGCTAGATAAGTAACATCCATTAACGCTCCAACTTTTTCTAAGTGTTTTGTGTTTGTACTGACACTGTAAAAAACCCTGGTCCATAAATAGTTTCGACATCGCGTTGCCTAGTACTTATATTACTCGAGAGAATGAATAGCTGAGTATTAAAAAAATGCGTATGATCTGAATTAATAGTGCCAGATAGCATCTTTTTTTCATTCATCTTGTAAGCATCTTTTTCTATTTGTTCCTTAAATTGAACTCAGTCCATCGCGTTTCTCCATATTTTATGGGTTCTGTACAATGAATTTT
>TARA_B110000438_G_scaffold29630_1_pt1 | contig 10103 bp, 9 predicted proteins | sample TARA_B110000438 | Tara Oceans TARA_B110000438 (sample SAMEA4398413) | marine metagenome | biome: Polar Biome; feature: [MES] marine water layer (ENVO:01000295) within the mesopelagic zone...; material: water (ENVO:00002006), including particulate matter (ENVO:01000060) such as......
AATAATTCTGTTCCGAATCTAAATCAACTTTTTCTACCTTAGGTAGATCAACCCCTGATCTTTCGTATATCGGCAAAAAGGGAGATGCTGCATGATGAATAAAAATAGGTCCGATCTTGCGATCAACGCCTGCCAATACTCTTTGAGCCTTTCCCAATGAATAGGCAAAAAGCAGTGACGGAATTCCATTCTCTGCATTCCCTACCCACCAATCATTTATCTGGGCGTAAATAGTATCTTCAGCTAACCAACGGTAGACAGGTAACCCAAAGGTGCTCTCGGTAACAAAACCATGACACTTAATCATCTCGAAAGGCTCACAAGTCAGATCTGGTTGTGGTTTGTAGTCTCCGCTGACAACCCAGATTTGACCACTTACCTCAATTTTGACTTGTGAAGAACCTAATATGTGACCTGCAGGATGGAGGGAAACTAAAGCGTCACCCATTTTGATCCTTTTTCCAAAAGGCAAAGATTCAATTTTAGCTTTGGGTCCGAGCCGAATCTTCAGCAAAGGCTTGGAATTGTCAGAACAGAGATATGATCCGTGACCTTTGCGGGCATGGTCGCTGTGAGCATGAGTTATGACGGCACGAGAAACATGACCACGAGGATCAACAAAGAAGCCTCCTGCCGGACAAAACAAACCCTCTCGCCTATTTTGAAGAACCCTTAGCATCTAGAAAGTTTATCCTTGAATTCTCGATTTTCAAAAAGGAAAAGCTCAAACCGTGTTAAATTCAAGTAAAACGGATGCTTTGAGAGGGTTTCCCATGAACTACTAGAAATTTCTAAGGAAAAGATGATCTGATATCTAGTGAAAAGCGAATTGATTTATATGACCACAAGCTCAAAAACTAAGCCCATATTCTTCAAAGCCTCGGGACAAGATCCGATTGGAAAGTTCATGACCGATCTGTCAAGAAAAGCACCACCTACAAGAAAAGAGTGTGACAAACTATTTCAGCGTATGAGAGATGGGTCAGAGAGTGCCAGAAGCGAGCTAATAGAGAGACATCTAAGATTAGTTGCCTCGGTCGCCCTTAAATTTAAAAATTCCCAAATGCCAATCGAGGACTTGATGGCTGAAGGCATTACCGGTTTAATAATAGCAGTAGATAAATTTGATCACACTAGAGGACTAAAATTGGGGACGTATGCGGCATGGTGGATCAGGCAGAGAATACAAAGGTTTATAAGCAAGTTGTACGGAGCAGTGTCAGTTCCCCATGATGTATTCCAAGGTAACAAGCGCACCAAGGGAATCGAAACCCAACTCCAAGCGGATTTAGGTAGAGAACCCACTAAGAAAGAAGTTCAAAACAACATTGGATACGAGAGAAACCTAGCCAATAGAGTCAAAATGGCTCCGGCGTCAACCACCTCAATTGACAAAAAAATTAATGACACTGAACTAACCCTAGCAGATCTTCTTTCCTCTGATGAGGATGAAAAAGCATCATACCGGGAAAAAGGATCTTTAGCGGATGATTTAAATGTTGCTGTTGATTTTCTAGACAATCGAGAGAAAAAAGTTATATCGATGAGATTCGGATTAGGAAAACACTTGCCCATGAAGCTAGAAGAAATTTCTCAAAAGTTAAAGGTGTCAGCCGAAAGGATTAGGCAAATTGAAGCTAGAAGTCTCCGGAAAATGAGGGCTATTATATTGAGAAACGGAAAGTTGGACTTCAAGAAGCTTGATCAGTTCGTGAATTTAGGAATATGCGGAAAAGACAGAATGAGCCCATTGGAACTGACATTAGCCTTAAAGACAGCAGCTTAACTAAATGATCTCGGCAGTACTACGGTGGATTTTGCCACCCCCTGAAACCTTTGAGAACCCAGTCGAGGGACAAGAAAAAGTTGAGTGGTTCAGGTGCCTTCCATTTATTATGATTCACTTGTCCCTAATTGGTATTTTGTATGTGGATTTCACTTGGTGGTGTTTGGGTATAGCGTTTGTGTCATACTGTACGCGGATGTTTTGCATAACCGCCTTTTACCACAGGTACTTTTCACACAGGGCATTTGAAACTGGTCGAATTGTTCAGTTCATAGGGGCATTTGTTGCGTGCAGTTCAGGGCAACGCGGGCCGCTATGGTGGGCGGCGCACCACAGGCGCCATCATCGTCATTCGGATACTGAATTAGATGTTCATTCACCCAAGACAAAAAGTATTCTGTGGAGCCATTCATTATGGTTTATGTCGGATTATGCTCTTCCAACCTTCCTCAAAGAGATACCAGACTGGTTGAAATACCAAGAACTACGATTCATTAACCGCTACGACTGGATTCCATTGCTTACGCTTGCCACATTCTGTTATTTGATTGGAGATACATCTTGGGTCATTTCCAATTTTGAAACTTCGGGAATGCAACTACTAGTCTGGGGATTCTTAGTACCAACAGTCGCATTGTACCACGCTACCTTCTCGGTAAATTCATTGGCTCACATATTTGGAAATAAAAAGTTCGAGACTTTTGACGAAAGTAGAAACAATGGAATAGTTTCTCTCATAACCTTGGGTGAGGGTTGGCACAACAACCACCATTTTTTCCCTAGCTCGGCAAGGCAGGGTTTCTTCAAAGGACAGTTCGATCCGACGCACAGAATTCTTCAGGCATTATCACTTTTAGGGCTCGTTTGGGGCTTAAAAAAGACACCGGCTTGGGTGAGAGAAAAAGCTCTAAGCTGAAATTTTCCTGAGACGAACAAGTGAAGGTTGGAATCATTGGTTCTGGGATATCGGGTTTGATATGCGCCTACTTGCTTCGTCATAAATTCGATGTTACACTATATGAATCAGATGACAAACCAGGCGGACACGTAAACACCGTTGAGGTAATGAGTGATGGGGACACGCACAAAATAGACACTGGCTTTATTGTCTTCAACGAAAGCAATTACCCAAATTTCATTCGTTTATTGGAAAATCTGGAAGTGGAATCAAAGAAGACTCGCATGGGATTCTCTGTGCGATGCGCCAATTCAGGATTAGAATATAGCGGTGAAAGCCTACAGGGGCTTTTCGGTGCCACACAAAACCTAACTGATCTCAAGCACTGGGGAATGGTTCGCGATATCTTTCGATTTCATTCAATAGCCAAACGCAACCTACGCAACCAATCATCAGTAAACGATTTTCTCGCAAAACATCGTTTTAGCCAACGCTTTCGAGATGCCTTTGTCTTGCCGTTGGGCTCAGCCCTTTGGTCGTGCTCAACAGAAAGCTTTGGAAGATTTCCAGTGGAATTTCTTTTCGACTTTCTCTCCAATCATAAAATGCTTCAATCCTTTGACCGCCCGATATGGCGAGTACTGAAAGGCGGATCGCGGACATATGTGGATAAAATGGTAAAAGGCATTGGTGACAGACTACATCTCAACACCCCCGTTAAAAAAGTAGTAAGAACCAAAAGTGGAGTAGATCTAGACTTACCAAATGGAACAGTTGCCACATTCGATGAAGTCATTCTAGCCTGCCACGCCGACCAGTCTCTCAGGCTACTCGATCAACCTATGAGGGAGGAGAGAAAACTGTTGGAAGCCTTTCCGTACGAGCAGAACTTAGTATCTTTGCATAGCGACGACTCCCTGCTTCCACGCCGCAACTCGGCTCGGGCAAGCTGGAACGCTTATTTACCTGAGGGTCATTCAGGCAAGGCAACGGTCACTTACGACATGAATATCCTGCAAGGACTTAGCTGCTCAAAACCCTTTTGCGTGTCCCTGAACCAAGAGGAAAGAATACAAACCAATCTTCATCACGGCGACTTCCAGTTTTCTCACCCTACTTACCACAAAGGGCGTAAAGACGCACAGAACAGACATCGAGAATTCATACGGAACCAAGGGATTTCGCTCTGTGGCGCATACTGGGGCTATGGTTTCCACGAAGATGGTATATCCAGCGGTTTAAGAGTATGTGAAGCCTTCGGGGAGAAACTGCCATGAAGAGTAGCTTGTACTTTGGTGAAGTTCGTCATCATCGCCGTTCCCCGAAGAAGCATGACTTGTGCTACAAGCTCTTCATGGCCCATCTTTTTCTGGACGAACTACCCGAGGTGTTCAAGGGCCGTTGGCTCTGGTCAGTCGACCGCCCCAACCTATCCGCTTTTCGGCGCAAAGATTATCATGACAAGGAAACCAGCTCATTGGAGAAGGCTGTTAGAAGCACAATGGCCGAGCAACTTGGGCGACCGATTGAAGGGCCCATTTCCATCCTCACTCATCTGAGAACTTTTGGTTATTGCTTCAACCCAATCAGCTTTTACTACGCATGGGACGAAGCAGGAAACTTGCCCCACGCAATTATGACTGAGATCACCAATACACCTTGGGGAGAGCGATATGTAAAAGTCTTTAGCTGGGATGATTCTGACGAAAAGGCGAATGAAACGAGTAAACATGAGTTTAAAAAGGAATTCCATGTCTCTCCTTTCATTGGAATGGATGTTCGCTATGATTGGCGCTTCAGTTCACCAGCTGAAATCATAAGGGTCGATATGATCCTTAGGGAGATGAAAGAGGTCTTTTTTACTGCCCACCTCAATCTTAGACGCAGAAAGATCACCTCAGGAAATTTGGCTTGGGCACTAATGCGCTTTCCTTTCCTCACTTTAAGCATAACGGCTCAAATCTATTGGAACGCCATCCTTTTACGCCTCAAGGGCTGCCCCTTCCATTCCCACCCCAAGCACTCTGCAAACACTGCCTCGCATGGACAAGCAAGCAACTGAACAAACATCAGCGATTTCATTGAGCTCCTCTACCAAAGGCGGTTTCTTCGAGAATGCCTTTGTGTCACAACTTCGAAAGATTACTCAAGGAACACTACGTATTGAGACCCCATTGGATTCCTTTATCTTGGGAGATTCCTCCAGAGATGAAATTCACGCCGAAATTCGGATTACAGACAAGACCTTCTTCCGGAAGGCTTGCTTAGGAGGTTCCCTCGGAGTCGCAGACAGTTTTGCTGACGGAGACTGGTCATCCCCCGATCTAGTAATGCTCTTTCGCTTCTTCCTCAAGAACCAGAGGGTGATGGATGGAATGGAAGGTGGTTGGGCAACTTTTCTTAACAAGATCGCAAGGTGGAGCTATGCAATCGGACAAAAGAATACTATCAAGGGAAGTCGAAAAAATATCGCCCTACACTATGATCTAGGGAACGACTTTTACGAGCTCATGCTCGATCCGACAATGACCTATTCCTGTGGCATATTCGACAGCCCCGAGACAACACTGGAGGAAGCATCGCTTGCCAAATACGACCGGATTATCGACCAGCTTGAAATCAAACCCGGTCACCACCTTCTGGAAATCGGGTGCGGTTGGGGCGGTTTCGCTCAGAGGATAGCCGAGAGGACACAGGCCAAACTAACTGCAACGACCATTTCCGAGCGGCAGTACCAGTACGCCGCAGATAGAATTCGTAAGAACGGATGGGAAGACCGAATCCGAATCCTCAAGCAGGACTACCGCAAGCTCTCGGGGCAATTCGACAGAATTGTCTCGATCGAAATGATCGAGGCCGTGGGCCACGAATACCTTCCTTCCTACTTTGCCAAGATCTCCGACCTACTCTCTGCGCAGGGGGCGGCTATGATCCAGGGAATTACCATGCCGGACCATCGCTACAAACAATACCTCAGAGAAGTAGACTATATTCGAACCCGTGTTTTCCCAGGAAGCTGCGTACCTTCTGCCTCGGCAATGATCGCGGCAGCGGTCAAGCGATCCGATCTCCGGCCCGCCGCCCTGCATGACTTCGGACATCATTATGCCCAAACGCTCAGAGAGTGGCGCATACGCTTCAAGGAAAACGAACAAAAGATCGCAGCGCTCGGCCACGACGAGTCTTTCCGAAGAGCTTGGGAATATTACCTCTGCTATTGCGAGGCTGGTTTCGAGGAAGGTTACACCGGAGATATCCACCTACTGCTCGCCAAACCCGAGTGCAAGCTCGCCCGGGGTTTCCCAAAATGAACTCACGATTTTCCTTCTTGATCGATCTGGCTATTTTTCAAGCAGCTTGGTTTGCCTGCGTGCTCGCAACTCTCAGTCCCTTTCCCCACACCCTCCCTATCGCTGGACTTGCCCTAGTACTAGCCAGAGTCTTGCAGGCACGACGCCTCAAACAAGTTCTTCCCTTTCTTTTGGCATGCGCGATACTCGGCATCCTCGGAGACGCCCTTGTAGTCAAACTAGGACTTCTCGCATTCGCCCCCTACCCCGACCTATGGGGAACTCCGCTCTGGATGGTTGCCCTTTGGCTAAATTTCGGGCTCATGCTTCATCCTCTTTTTTCTTGGTTCATCGATAACTATCTGAGATCCATGATCGGGTTCTCGCTAGGGGGGCTTTTAGCTTACTATTCGGGACATAAGCTAGGCGTCCTAAGTCTCGAAAAAGACTGGCAATCCGCGTTGGCCATCGCCACTGAATGGGCTGCCGCGGGCATCGTCCTTCGCTACCTCCATATTCGTTTCTCCCTGAAAGAGGCCACCTAATGAGCACACTCGAATTACTTCTTTACGGTCAGGCTTGGGCGTCCTTGGTGATGCTCGCGGGATGGGTGGTCGCACTCAAGATCAACAACACCTCCTACGTCGATGTTCTCTGGGCTTACGGCGTAGGCATACTTGGGTTTTCCTACCTCTATTTGTCACAAGGTCAAACCGACCCTACTCGCCTGATCTTACTCCAGTTTCTTGTCACCCTTTGGTCCGTGCGCTTGGGAACTCACCTACTCGGGCGCTGCCTAGGCAAAGCGGAAGACGCCCGCTATGCCTACCTAAGGGAATGGATGGGCAATCGAGCCAAACTGGGTTTTTTCCTTTTTTTCCAAGTTCAAGCCTTCTGGATCGTCCTCTTTGCCTCCCCTTTCCTTATCCTTGTCCGCAACCCTAATCCTCTGGCCCCTCAAGACTTGATCGGGTTAGCCATCTGGCTTATCGGTTTTATCGGGCTGAACGTCGCAGACCGCCAACTTGCCCGGTTCAAGCAAGCTCCCAAGAGAAAACGGGCAGATGTTTGCGAAACGGGCCTCTGGAAATACTCAAGGCACCCAAATTATTTCTTCGAATGGTTCTTGTGGCTCGGATACCTCCCCATGGGATGGGCCGCCAATGAGGGGGCCTGGTTACTAGCCCTCCCAGCCATGCTCTACGTCTTTCTGACCAAAATCACTGGTATCCCCTTCGTCGAAGCCCGCAAACTCGAAGCCAGTGGGCAAGCCTATGCCTCCTACGTTGATCGCACCTCCTCCTTCTTTCTCTGGTTTCCCAAAAGCAAGGAATCTCATTCATGAGCCTGACCGACACCTTTATCAAACTTTCCGAGAGAGGTCATTTACCCGACTTTATGATTCGGGCTGGCATTCGCAACCTCTGCCGGCAAAGGATTGGTCAATGTAAAACTGAAGACTGCGAGGCCAATGCCGAACTTACGGAAAAATATATCGAAGACTCCGACTCTTCCTCAATGGCCGTCCTCACAGGCAAGGCGAATGAACAACACTACGAGGTGCCGGCCGAGTTCTACCAACGGGTTCTCGGCAAAAATCTCAAGTACAGTTGCTGCTTTTTCGAGCCACACGCCAACGACCTTTCACAGGCAGAGGATCAGGCTCTTGAACTAAGTTGTGAGCATGCCTGCTTAGAGGATGGAATGGAAATCCTCGAGCTCGGATGTGGCTGGGGTTCCCTCTCTCTCTGGATGGCAAAGCAATTCCCTAAGGCCCGGATCACCTCTGTGTCCAACTCCCATTCCCAGCGAAAGTACATCCTCGATCAAGCAAGGGAGCGCGGGTTGGCCAACCTCGATATCCTAACTGAAGACGTCAACGTATTCGAGACTGACAATCACTTTGACCGGGTGGTATCGGTCGAGATGTTCGAGCATGTTCGAAACCACAGGGAACTCTTTAGTCGCATTCACTCTTGGCTGAAACCCGGCGGCAAATTATTCACTCACGTCTTTTGCCATCGATCGACCTCCTACCCCTTCGAGGTCGAGGGCGAGGATGACTGGATGTCGAAACATTTTTTCAGTGGTGGAACCATGCCTGCAGATGAGCTCTTCCTTCGCATCTCCGGCTCTCTCGAACTGGAGAGGAGGTGGAGATGGTCCGGCAAACACTACGCAAAAACCTCTGAATGTTGGTTGGCCAACATGGACGAAAACCGTAATGTCATTCTCAAGCTTTTTCAGAAGGAACTTTCCGGAAAAGAAGCATGTCTTGCATTCCATCGTTGGCGAATCTTCTTCCTCGCCTGTGCCGAGACCTTTGGTTTTCGAAATGGACAGGAATGGTGGGTAAGCCATTATCTTTTTAAAAAACCATGAATCATAAGATCGTAATCCTTCTTTTCAGTCTGTTCCTAGGAATGTTACAGGCAAAACCCTCAACCGTTGCCTCCGACGACCTATCTTGGCCACAATGGCGAGGACCGACTCGCGATGGTTATGTCGAAAAGGGATCTCCTTGGCCCAACGGAATCTCCAAGGAAAAACTCCGCCTTTCGTGGCGAAAGGAATTGGGAAAGGGCTACCCCGGACCAGTCCTCTCCGAAAAGCTGGTGTTCACTGTCGAGAGCAAGGGAAAGAAGGAGATCGTTAGGGCCTTCGACAAGGCGAGCGGAGAACAGAAGTGGGAAGCGAGTTGGCCCGGTTCGATGAGCGTTCCCTTCTTTGCCTGGAAAAACGGAAGTTGGGTGCGTTCGACCCCGGCTTACGATGGCAAGAATCTTTATGTTGCCGGGATGCGCGACTTCCTCGTCTGCCTCGATGCCGATACAGGAAAGAAAAAATGGTCGGTCGACTTCATGAAGCGATACAAGGCGCCCCTACCGGCTTTCGGCTTTGTCTGTTCCCCACTAATCGATGGTGACCACCTGTACGTACAGGCTGGATCCGGGCTCGTTCAACTGGATAAGGAAACAGGCAAGTCGATTTGGCGCACGCTCTCCGACAAGGGTGGCATGTACGGCAGTGCCTTTTCTTCCCCCACTATCGCCTCTCCCCAAGGCAAACGACAACTGCTCGTCCAAACGAGAACTGACTTGGCGGGCGTCGACCTGAAAGATGGCAAAGTTCTATGGCGTCAACCGATAAAGGCCTTTCGCGGCATGAACATTCTGACTCCCACCATTTTCGGCAACGGCATTTTCACCAGCAGCTACGGCGGCAAAACCCTCTTGTTCGACTTGTCGGAAACGCCATCAGGATTCTCCGTTAGTGAAAAGTGGCAAAACCGGCAGGAAGGATATATGTCAGGGCCAATAATAATCGATGGGTTTTGCTACATTCATCTTAGGAAACAGCGAATGACTTGTATCGACATGAAGAACGGAGACACCAAATGGATAAGTGAAAAGTCCTTTGGGAAATACATGTCTATGGTATCGAACGGGAAGGAAATCCTAGCCCTTGATGAAGACGGCACTCTCTACCTCATCGAGCCGAATTCCCAAAAACTATCGATAAGGGAAAGCCGTGAAATTTCCGAAGAACCAAGTTGGGCCCACCTCGCTATTTCTGGTCGACAAATATTTGTTCGTGAACTCGAAGCCATTGCTTGTTACGAATGGTGAACACCTAAACTCCAACATGCGCATACATTGGCTTCAACACGTGCCCTTCGAGGGTTTGGGTTGCATGAGCGAATGGTTCCTCTCAAGAGGTCATGAACTGACTTGCACCCGTCTCTTCGAGAAACCCTCTTTACCGGTTACCAAGGATTTCGACTGGTTGGTCGTCATGGGGGGGCCAATGGGGGTTGGCGATTCCAGTAAGTTCCCTTGGTTAATCCCCGAGATGGATTTGATTCGATCCGTAATCAAGAACGGCAAGAAAATTATAGGCGTGTGCCTAGGAGCTCAGTTGATGGCTGCGGCGATGGGGGCCAAGGTTGGTAAAAACCCTCACAAGGAAATTGGATGGCTTCCCCTGAACCAAACGGGAGGAGTGAACACTTTATTCGCCAAAAATTTGCCGAAAACTTTCGATGCCCTTCATTGGCATGGTGATACCTTCGACATACCGCAAGGAGCGGAGAACTTGCTTTCGAGCGAAGCCACCGCAAACCAAGGGT
>TARA_B110000438_G_scaffold28007_2_pt1 | contig 10087 bp, 9 predicted proteins | sample TARA_B110000438 | Tara Oceans TARA_B110000438 (sample SAMEA4398413) | marine metagenome | biome: Polar Biome; feature: [MES] marine water layer (ENVO:01000295) within the mesopelagic zone...; material: water (ENVO:00002006), including particulate matter (ENVO:01000060) such as......
ACGCGGGTCTTCACCAATCAACCCACTTTCATGCGCCCCGACCGGATTGAAGTAGCGCAAATAAGCAATACGCCAACCATTATCCGAGCGCTCAAGGTCGCGCAAAATCTGTTCGCTCATCAACTTGGTTTGACCATAAGGATTGGTCGCAGACAGGGGGAAACTCTCTTTAATTGGCACCGTATGAGGCTCGCCGTATACCGTTGCAGAGGAGCTGAACACCAGGTTCTTAACCTCATGTAATGCCATCACCTTACTCAGCGTCAAAAGCCCATTTAAATTTGTATCGTAGTAGGCAAGAGGGTTCTCGATGGACTCACCCACAGCCTTCAGTGCCGCAAAATGAATTGCTGCCTCTATTTTGTACTCCGAAAACAGCCTGCCAAGCAATGCTGTATCCCGCACATCACCCTCGACAAAGCATGGCCTCATCTGTGTAATCTTAGCCACGCGCCTCACCACTTCGACCGTACTATTACATAAATTATCCAGCCCAATAACTTCATATCCAGCAGCAAGTAATGCACACCAAACGTGTGAACCGATATACCCAGTGGCTCCAGTTACAAGAATAGTTTTTTTCATGATTATAGATTTATTCCAATAGCATATGAACGGTGCATAAAACACAATCGCAACCGCTTTGCATCCATCACAACGGCATACTTCTGGGATCCAATGTAGCCAGCACCGCCCGTTACCAAAAATTTCATACGCCACCCCATCCACTAAAACCCATGACTAATCACCTCATTCTATAGAAAAATTGATAAAGACTACTTTTGGCATCCACTCTCAACATCGATAAAAACAAAAGTATTAGCCTTTGTAGGGGGCTAAGCTTAAAACCGTAAGCGGCCTGCATAAGCTTGATAGGACCATTTTTTGCACAACGTGTAAAAAACACAAATGCGCTAGTAGAAACCACACCTTGTGGATCAGCGTATTGAGCAACCAACCCATTTAAAAATACAGTCGCCTCATAAAATCCAGCCTCACTTACAGACCGGGTTTTATCAGCCACCAGCAAGTATCCTGCATCGTTTGCTACATTGACACCAAAACAAGATGTGGCGTATTTCTTAAAAATATTAACCGAATTTTCACGCTGCTGCTGCTGCTTCAATGCCGTTATCTGCATGGGGTGAATACGATAGCGCAATATAACAGCAGGGCAATTAGTCATTTTAGCGCCCAATTTTCCCAACCTTGTCCAAAGTTCGTAATCTTCTACATAGAGAGACTCTTCACAATATGGATTAGCCTTTGCCAAGCATGTACGCAATATAATGGTAGGGTGAGCAAAAGCAGGGCCAAAGAGCAAACTCAGCTTGATAGCCTCATCAGACTCATAATAACGCCGAACCTTATGTGGCCGTGACCCTATTAACTTAATCCACCCACCACAGATATCGGCTTGTGTTTTTTTAAGCCATGCCAACTGCTTTTCAAAGCGATCTGGCAGAGAAATATCATCGGCATCCATACGCGCAATCCATTCTCCACGAGCATTTGCAACCCCCTCATTCAATGAAGGTATAAGCCCTTTATTTGCTCTGCTAATTAGACGAATACGAAAATCACGTAGCATATATTCTTCAATAATTTTTAGACTTTCATCTGTTGAGCCGTCATTAATGATTATAAATTCAAAATCACTAAAAGTTTGATTAAGAATAGACTCAATAGCCTCTATAAGAAATTTTTCTCCGTTGTAAACCGACATTACAACAGAGATAGTGGGAACTACCTTATCGCATTTATTCATGAATTATTTATCACACTGTAATCCAAGCTAATGGCAATAGATCCACCGTATTATTCTCGATAACAAACCATTTTTTGGGCGCTATCACTATTTTATCTTCGCTTGGATTAAGCCATGCGCCCCACCAACTAAATGAACTGTTTGCAATAATGTGATGCTTGCACAGGCTCATCAGTTCCATATCAATGTAACTATCTCTCCCCTGGTTATGCCCAACAAAATGACAAGGGAAATTTAGTTTTAAATTTGCCTGCGCCCAGGCTATATCATCAGAAAAAACAAAAAAACGTGGCGCCTCGACTTGCTCAGCAATATATTTGACTGCTGACTGGTAATACTCAATCGGGCATACTCCATGAGTAGCATTTGTTTTCGGATCCTTCGCATAATCACCACGTCGAATATGTAAACTCACTGCATTGGCTTGGCCTATTGTTAAGGCTAGATCTTTATTGGGAATATCTAATGGCGACCTGAAGGTAAAATATGAGCGTATTATTCTTGCATTATCTAAAAAATATTTCTCAGATTGCCAATGACCAATTAAATAACTATCGCGCGGAGCACTGTTTATCTCTGACCAATAGCTAAATTGTGGCTCAACAATCAAACCCTCGCGGTACAAAAATGGCCAACTCAAACGCTTTAATACTCTTTGAATGTTAGCTGAAGATTGCCAACCCAGAATGTCATGCACCTCTTTCCCTGTGGCAACCTCTGTCGGAATAGCAAATGCTCGTTGCAATTCAAAACCCTGATGTAACCCATAGCAATTAAAAGCAGAAATATCCAAGCGTAAAGGCACATTATGTCTAAGAGCAAGTGTGCTACCAACTGCATACTGAAACATCTGATTGCCAAGACCGCCAATAATTTGTGAAATAATCATAAATTATTTAGCACTAACATTTTTCATCAGAGATACAAATACTTGTTCGTATTTATGAGAAATTTTTTCCCAAGTAAATTTTTCCTTCCAGTTACGACGGCCCGTAGCACCCATCTCTATTAACCTAGTTTTATCCAGCATGATTCTCTCCATTTCACGTGCCAAGTCTGCCTGATGTACTCGTGTATAACCATTTTTATCCTTGTATGAAGAACAAATCAGCCCCGCACCAGTCCATGCAGCAATTTCTTCAGAATTGCCCACGGTTACCGTCAAAAATGGGGTTCCGGCTGCTGTTGATTCAAATAACACCAATGGCGAATATTCTATATTTGAAGCAAAAACAAATAAGTCTGTAGCCATATAAGCTTGCACCAATTCATCACGATTAAAGTTAGAAACAATAACCCGCCTATCTTTAAACCGTTGGTTAATTTGAAGAGCAATACTCTGCGGTGCAACAGCTTTCCCGACATTAAAGCCTGCTTTAAACAATACCCTATTGGCTACAGACTTAAGCGTATATTGCCACCCATAAACCTTGACCGCTCCTAGGAGTCTAGTAACAATATCTGCTCCAACCGATAATGAGCTTGAGCTATCGTTGCCATTCAGAATCAAGGTCGCATGCATTCCATCGGGCAATTTCATGAGTGCAAATGAATTAACCAACTCTAGATGCCCCTTCAATCCAGTAAAGCTACCAACAGTCATAAAGACAAATGAATTTGGCGTAATTTCATGTCTGGGCTTGAACGTATGATCCGCGGATACATTAAACTCTATCTCACTCGCTCCATTAGGAATAATACTGAAATGATCTATTTTATGCTCTCGTGCGAAATCAATATCACGGTATTGGGTAGCATAAAATATCAAATGATCAAACTTGCGTAATATCGCTGGCATATTCAGAAAATACTCCGCATAACCTGGCTCGTACATTCCTGAAAATCCACAAGGAATAAAAACTTTTGCAGATTTAATTTCATCCAATAGCGGCCAAATGGCATCGAAAGTCCACTGCTGCGCCGCCTTGATCATGATGACATCGTAGTTATTCTGTAGAATGAAATTACGATAAAGGTTCACTTCACCTGTCATGCCACTTACAAGATTACCGGACACATCAAATTCGCAAATTTCCACTCCGTTGAGATTAGTAAAATTACGACTAACAAGTGCCGTTGTTGCAACTGTAACTTGGTGTCCCCTGGCGACAAGCCGCTCCGCCAACTGACGCATCACCTCTTGAACTCCTCCAACACTTGGCGCATAAAATTGGCAACAAAATAATATGCGCATTGGACTAATATTTTCCAGGCCTAATTACTTTAGCAAATTTTAATTTGCTCATTTATGTGTGCGATTGACTATTCATTTATAGATTTTTAGCAGGAGGCATTTACTATGAGAAAAAATTCATTCGAATAACGATTATAGAAACTCTAAATTGCCAGTTTATTTCCTTTTAAATTTGAAAATTACCAGATTCAAATATTGATTCATATACTCCATAATTCTAGTTACAGAATAAAGAAAGGCGCCGAGGTTTTCTCTTCTAATCTGCCGCATTTCTGCAATTGATTGGCTTGCATTATTCGAATAGCCTCCTCGGAAATGTGTCGCAACAACCAATCCTGTTATTTTGAAGTAGTGCATTTTCAAAAATATTCTAAGAAACATATCATAGTCGGCTGCTATTTTAAACTGCTCCCTGAATTTATATTTTTTTTGCAATGTGCTGGAAACAAAAGTTGATAAGTGCGGTATTGTATTAAAGAATAAGAGTCTCCATAGCGACGGGTAGAGTTTTCCCAGATTGGTTCCGTTCTGCGAAACCAGCTCACTTTGACAACTTAATATTTCTGGCTGCTTTTCTACAAGAATTTTTTTAGCTTCGTTGAAACCTTTAGCCAAGATGTAATCATCACCATTGAGAAACAGAGTATATTGCCCATTTACAATTGCAGCACCTTTATTCATCGCATTGTAAATTCCGGAATCTTTCTCTGAGATCAATACGTCTACTATCTTCTTATAACGTAAAATGATTGATAAAGTCTCATCCTCAGACTCTCCGTCAATAATGACGTATTGAATATCTGGTGTTTTTATTGCCTGTATAGAATTGAGCGTACGCTCAATGGTAGAGCCGCAATTTTTTGTGACCGTTACAATTGATATTAAAGGCCGCATGTAATCATTCTTGGAAAATAAATTTTATGTAGGAACTCATATTGATTGATGATCAACTATATATTCTGCAAATGCGAATGCGCTAGTAAAAGCGGGGGAGATTGCATTAAGAACATGTAGAGAGTTTGTTGTTTTTTCAAGGATAAAATCCATCTCAAGTGACCTAGTTTTTACATTGACCATCTGTGGACGTATACCTACTTTATCGCTTGGTACTAAATCATTGCAAGTGATTTCAGTAATAAGTTTGCGTGCGGCATCTACAAAATATGGCTTGAGATATTTCCTTATTTCGGTATGAACCAAAAGTCTTAAATTCTTCTTATTTTCCAAATACATATTTATCAATTCTGAACCTATTTTCAGACTTTCCCTAAACTCCAGTCCTTCAATGATTCCATAATTCTCTCGCCCAAATGCAGGTATAGCGGTTGGCCCTACATAAACTTCACCAGAAATCACGCGCGTAAAATGGACACCAAGAAATGGAAGGTCTATGTCGGGGACAGGATAGATATTGCTATGAACAAGGTAATCTCTCTCTGGCCGAAGCTTGTAATAGATACCTTTGAATGGCACTAAAGTATAATCCAAACCAACCCCGAAGCCTTTGGCAACTCGGTCTGCATGTGCACCTGCGCAATTGTAAAGGTATCCGTAGTAATATCTTTGGGTTGTTGTTTTGACTGACTTTAAGTCAGAAGAAACTTCCTGAACTGGGGAGTTGAATTCAAACCTTACACCATCAGCTTCCAATAATTCGCGTAATTTTAAAACGACTTCTTTGCTGTCGATAACTGCAGTGTCCGGACTATAGATACCTGATTTATATGGTGTGGCGTATGGCTCTATTTTTTTTACACCTGCCTCATCAAGGCGTTCGACTTTGACGCCATTATCGTGGGCATTTTTTAATAGCTGCTCGATTGTAGGCAAGTCGCGTTCGGATGTGGCGATAATAACCTTCCCAGAACGGTTGATGGCTATACCATACTCCTTGGCAAAATCACGCATCATGGATGCGCCAGTCGAACATATTTTCGCCTTAAGTGTTTTGCTGCCATAGAAGACGCCAGAGTGAACAATCCCACTATTTCGACCACTGGCATGTACACCCACATCTGGTTCTTTTTCAAGAACGGCGATGCTAGCAGCTGGATAGCGCTTTCCAAGTTCCCTCGCTACGGTGAGACCGACAATACCAGCCCCGACAATAATAAAATCATATGTAGAGTTCATGAAGAATAAATCAAATTGCAAAAATATAATTTGAATAAAAAATTGATTCTAGTCATAATTAAACCGAATTAAGGATTGACGAACACCTGCTTAACCAAAGCTGTCACTACTTAACATCGAGACGACCTTTCATTAAATGCTTCAAACCAAAACGCAACACAAACAGCACAGTTATAGCCGCCGATGCGCCAAGGATATTCTGTACAAATTTGTATGTGTCTCCTTGAAGGAGAAAACCGCCCACAGAGTCCCCCAAATAAGCAAACAAGAAAGACATGGGCGCAATGAATATTATCGTTGCCAACCAGTATGACCAGAAAGGAATCGCGGTTAAACCAAAAAGATAATTTAACGGAGCTGTTGGAAAAATTGGATTTATCCTTGTAAAGGCCACAATTTTCCAATTCTGTTGTTTCACCTGTCCCGAAAGCCACCGCCATGTCTTGTTGTGGAAATGCCGATCAATAAAATTAGCTGCAAGATGGCGTGATATAAGAAACGCCAAAGCCGCTGCTATAGCTGCCCCGGCAACAGTATAAAAACCACCCCAGTAAGTTCCCCACAAAAAGCCGGCGCCCAGATTAAGCGGTAACGTCGGTAGTAGTAGCAAGCTCATAACCGCCAATAATGTTATAAATATCATGGGTGCGAGGAAAGGATGTGCTTCCAAGAAACCGAACACCACTTCGGGCGCAAGATAACCAGCTTGTTTTAATGCCCAACCCGCAACTGCTAATATAATTAATCCCGAGGCAAGGAAAAATCGTTTACGTAGAACAATGCGGCCTATTGTCGCCCAAATTACGTTGCTAGTAGCCACTGGCTCAAACTCGAAGGCTGCCGCATCGGCCATATCTTCTTCATCAGAAAAAATTTCTTCAATAGCATGTGACGATTGACTTTCTGGTGCTCGCCCTTCGGGGGACTCATGATGATGTGGCTTTGTCATTTAGACTTCCCGTTGTATTGATCATGCAGTGTGAATTTGAACAAAGCTGCAATTGTTGTGGCATCCTCGATAATACTTTAACACACCAACCTACGGATTTCCTCAGTTGAAAACCAACGAAACTCGCAATGACCAAGCTCATCGCCAGGAAGTTCTCGTCTCGATTGACACTCAAGTGCAGCGAAAAAGTGAACCGGCACCCTCAGAATTCCAGTCTCAGGTATGATGGTTCCTAGGTCAAGCAAGTTCTCTTGTATGCAGGTTAATCAGGCCGCCTTATTCTCAATCAAACGTTGCCATAGCGAGTATTTTTGATCATGGTGTAACCCTTAATAAGATCAGCGATACCCATATCGAGCGAGTAAGCAGGCTTAAAGCCAGTTGCTTCGATCTTGGCATTCGAAACAATGTAGTTACGTTGATCCGGATCCTTTCCTACCGGGGCCTCGAGAAAGGCAAAATTAGGAACCCGCTTCTGGATGTGCCCGCAGAGTTCCCATTTGGAAACATTGGCATCCGTAAGACCGACATTGTAGACCTGTCCCTTCATTTTTTCATAGTTATTGAGAGTATGCTGAAATACGCGAGAGACATCGCGGACATGAATATAGTTACGCTTGAAATGGCTCTCGAACAGGACCACAAAGCCATCGTAGACGGCACGGTAGGTAAAGTCGTTTACCAGCAGGTCAATACGCATCCGTGGTGACATTCCGAACACGGTAGCTAGGCGGAAGCTGACGGTATTTTCGTGCTGCATCAATTCTTTTTCGATCCCAACCTTTTCGATCGCGTACTGTGAGATCGGTCGCAGAGGCGATTCCTCGGTGCAGAAATTATTCTCGTCTCCTGTTCCGTAGGCACTGTTGGTCGTTGGCATAAGTACAATTTGCTCCTTAGACAACAGCTTTATCATCAAGGAAATGGCATCGTGGTTGATCGTAGTCGCCCCCACTGGGTCATGGGTGCACATAGGGGCCCCCACCAATGCTGCCAGCGGAATTATAACATCAGCTTTTTTCATTAACGGCGCTATGACACTTTCTACGCGGATGTCGCCCTTGACAACCGAAAAATTGGGATTAATGCAAACATGATTGAGGCTGGTTTGCTTGTACATCAAATTGTCCAATACAGTAACTTTGTGGCCCGCGTTGAGTAGATCTGGAACCATGGTGGACCCAAGGTAACCGGCACCGCCGGTGACGAGGATGTTATAGCTCATTTTATTTCCTTATTCTGATGGTCGAAAAAATCATTCGCCAAATATGGCCACTTCCACACACTCACAGAGCGTGTGGGCAAGTACGATATGCAGTTCCTGAATGGAACTGGTGGCTATGCCGGGTGCAACGATGCAGTAGTCAGCTATCGCCTTGGCTGCACCGCCATCGCGTCCACAGAAAATGATACTCGGCACTCTCATGGTGCGGCATTGCTCCAACGCTTTGAGAATGTTGGGAGATTGGCCGGAGGTAGTTATTCCGAGAAATACGTCCTTATCTGTCGCCTTGCCAGCAAGCTGCCTCGAGAAAATCTGATCAAAGCCGTAGTCATTACCGATGGCGGTGAGAACAGAGCTATCCACCGTGAGGGCCTCAGCAGGTAGTGGCGCACGATCACGCACCAATTTGCTGACAAGTTCTGCGGCCAAATGCTGCGCGTCAGCTGCTGAACCACCGTTGCCGGCAATGTAGATACGACCGCCATGCTTGTATCGGTCGACGACGGTTTCCACAGCCTTGGCAAACAGTGACAAGCACGCAGCGTCAGCAAGCAACTGATGTTTGGCCTGAATGGATGCTTCCAGGTTTTTCTTGAGCCGTTCAATCGGAACCAACATATGCGTCCTTTTTTATACTGCCAACAGTTCTGGAGCGCGATGATAGTCATCGGGCACGCCAATATCGATGAAGGTGCCAGAAAACTCAACGCCGAACAGGCGATCGCTGGAAGCCATGGCAGCTGGGAAAATGTCGTCTTCTAGGGAAACCTTGTCGCCTGAGACAAACCTACCGCGACGTAACGCACGCGGGTGAACCCAATACACGCCCCCATTAGCCAAACGACCCGGATCGCCAATCCCAGATTTAAGCGAGGTAATTTGCCCTTGTGGCGATACACCCATGCCCATGTACCGCCCTTCTTCATTTGTACGGAACAGCGAGAAACACCAGTCTGCTTCATTTTCCTGGGAAAACTGGGTCAAAGTGTTCAAGTCTGCTGCAAAATAGGTGTCACCGTTCAACAGCAAAAATGGAGCATCGTTACCAACTTCTTCAGCGGCTAGCAAAAGACCTCCACCAGTGCCCAGAGGAATTTTTTCAATGACATAATTGAGTTCAGCGCCCTTATAATTATTACCGAAGTGATCGATAATGGCCTCATACCGGTAGCCGACCGAGAGAATAAAATGGCTTACCTCTTGGGCAATCCAGTAATCAAGCTGATATTCAAGAAATGGGCGGCTGCCAATAGGGGCCATCGGCTTCGGCAAGTCAGGCACAGCACTGCGAAGCCGGGTACCAAAACCGCCAGCGAGGATGATTGCCGTGGTTACTGCCATATCAAGCCGAGTTTATAGTTATGCAAAGCGCATCCACCTCCTCATCCCTTAGATCCGGGAAGTTGCCGATATAGAACCCATAGAAATGAACGTGTTCTGTTTCAGGAAATTCGAGATAATGACCATCTGGAACAATACCCTTCAGATAGGGTTGCCGTATCTGATTGCCACCGCCCGCACTTCCTCGCCGGAACTCGACACCTGAATCGCGCAACGTCTGCATGAGGCGTTGGACCAGATCATCATCCGAGTGCTTTAAAATGAGGTTGAAAGCATAGTTACTCGAGCCTTCGATCTTAAAATCGGTTCGGTACTTGCTAGGATCAATCTGTTTCAGGAAGCGCAGCAGGTTCTCAGTCCGGCGCTTCACAGTGAGATCCAGACGTTTGAGTTGACTTCGCCCCATGATGCCGCCAATCTCGTTGTTGCGCATGTTATAAGCAGGGAAGGCAAAGATGAAGTCTGCATTTAATTCTG
>TARA_B110000438_G_scaffold230645_1_pt1 | contig 10074 bp, 9 predicted proteins | sample TARA_B110000438 | Tara Oceans TARA_B110000438 (sample SAMEA4398413) | marine metagenome | biome: Polar Biome; feature: [MES] marine water layer (ENVO:01000295) within the mesopelagic zone...; material: water (ENVO:00002006), including particulate matter (ENVO:01000060) such as......
ATAATCTACTATAATCTTATAAAAGGTAATTAATAATGCAACTGATGAATAGTGCATTTTAGGTAAATTTATGAAAAATAATAATATTATAAGTTTAAAAAACGTAATAAGAGAAGATATTCCCCAAATTATAAAATGGCTAGATGATAAAGACGTTTATGAAAACTGGTTTGGCAAATATACTTACAATGAACCTGCACATTTAGGATATGAGCCTAAAAATATGATTGATGCAACTGAGGCTGAATGGAATGAAGTTTTTCATGATCCCCATCATGAACCTCATAGATCTATCTTCTCTATTTACTTAGATTCAGATCATATAGGAGAAGCACAACTTTCGATTGATGAGTCATTAGGTGATTCACAAATTTCTATATTAATTGGAGAAAAAAAACATTGGCATAAAGGCTATGGTACTGAAGCAGCTTTAGCTTTACTTGAGCATAGTTTCTTAAATCTTGGAATGTATAGATGTTGGGTTGATATACCTGAATTTAATACAAATGCGATTAAGTTATTTGAAAAAATTGGTTTTATACATGAAGGAACCTTTCGAAAAAGTAGACCTAGAAATAATCAGCGATTTAACTCTATTGTAATGGGAATATTAATCGAGGAATATACAAGTAAGTATCCTGATGGAATATCAAGCCATGTTCTTGAATGGGATGGAAAGAAAATCTAATCTTCCCAGAATTTTTTTTGCATAGCATTCAAATACTTATATGCAGATCCAGTATTTACCATCACAACTTTATCTGATTTTTTTATAATATTATTTTCTCTCAATTTAATTGTAGCTGAAACTACAGCACCGCCTTCTGGAGCTGCAAAAATACCTTCTTCACCTGCAAGTAATGATACTCCATTAAGCATTTCATCATCTGAAATTCTTATAGCTGTACCTCCACTTTTTTTTAAAATATCAAATATTATAAAATCACCTACTGCCATAGGAACTCTCATACCCGCAGCTAATGTTTCTGGATTTTTAAAAGGTTTTGCAAATTTTTGATTTTTCTCAAATGCATCAACTAAAGGAGAACATCCTTCAGCTTGGACACAAATCATTTTGGGTTTCTTATTATCAATTATTCCCATCTCTGAAAGTTCATCAATTGCTTTCCAAATTCCAACAATACCAGTACCGCCACCAGTTGGATATATGATTACATCTGGGACTTCCCAATTTAATTGTTGAATGATTTCAATTCCCATAGTCTTCTTTCCTTCTACTCTGTACGGCTCTTTCAAAGTTGATATATCAAAAAGATTATTTTTTTCTGCTGCAATTGCAGAAGCTTTACCTGCATCAGAAATATAGCCATCAACTAAATCTACTTTAGCTCCAAAAGCAATACATTCCATTTTATTGGAGATAGGAGCATCTTTAGGCATAAAGACGTTTGCTGAAATTTTTGATTTTGCCGCATAAGCAGACATTGCTCCTGCAGCATTTCCAGCTGAAGGCATTACAATTCCCTTAATCCCATATTCTTTAGCTTTAGAAACAGCAGCTGACAAACCTCTAGCTTTGAATGAACCAGTAGGATTATTACTTTCATCCTTAACATACAAACTATCAATATCTAATATATTTGAAAGATTATTCATTGACATTAATGGAGTATTACCTTCTCCTAAAGAAACTATATTTTCATAATCAAATACAGGTAATATTTCTTCGTATCTCCACATATCATTTCTTCTTTTTATTAAATTATTTTTAGTAAATGTTTTTTTGGCTTTTTCTAAATCATATCTAGCTAACAAGGGTTTTTCGGAATTTGGACTTAATCTTCTAGCTATATCATTGGAAAATTTTTCTCCAGTTAAAGAACACTCAAGAAAATTAAATGTGCTTAGTGTTTTAGTCATAGTTCCTCAAATCAATTATTATTTAATATTTTTTAAAATCTAATTTTAAGCCTAATATATCTTCAAATTTTGATGAAATAATAAATGCTACCTCCTCCAAATCATATTTAATACTACTTAGCTTTTGAATAGATGAAACATTAAGATTTGGCATCCCACATGGTATTATTTTTTCATAGACTTTTAGATCATTATATATGTTTAAAGCAAAGCCATGCATTGAAATATTTTTAATAACTTTTATACCTAAAGCTGCAATTTTCTCACCTTTGGGAAGTAAATTTTTATCATATTTTTCATTTGGATCACCATTAACCCAAATCCCTCTTCTTTTTTTTACTCTATGTGAATGAATATTATAATGTTTTAAAGTTTCTATTATTAAATCTTCAATAAAAGTTACATATTCTAAAATACCTGAAAAATATTTACTAATGTCAATAATTGGATAGCAAATCAATTGCCCAGGATTATGTAAAGTAACTTGCCCTCCCCTATTTGACTTTACGTAAAAAAAATTTTTATCCATTGAGTTTAACTTATGTATTTCTTCTTTAGTGATTTTTTCTTGAGATCCATAAGTAATAACATTTTCATGTTCCAAAAATAAAATTTTTTGATTTATAAGATCAGATTGAGTTTTGAAATTTATTTCTTCTTGAAGAAGCATTGCTTTCAAATAATCAAATTTACCTAAAAAAAGCGCCTGTATATTTCTTGTTTTATTTTCCATAATTTATCATAATTAAATTATTAAATTTAATTTTAATTATAGGAGATTTAAATCATGAAAATTTCTAAAATATCAACTTTTTTTATATTAGTTATAGTTTCTTTGGCTTCATTAGGATGTTCAAATGAAAATAATACAATGGATTCAGGAGTTCCTTCTCCACCAAGTGGCAGTATAGATCAATCAAAAGAATATACTGCAGTTTTTGATACACAAGTTGGAAATTTTGAAATAATCCTTTATGACGATCAGGTTCCTTATACCGTAGAAAATTTTATTAATTTATCAAAGTCTGGCTATTATGACAAAACGACTTTTCATAGAGTGTTACCTAATTTTATGGCTCAAGGAGGTGACCCCAGTGCTACTGGTGCAGGAAACCCAGGCTATAGGTTTGCAGATGAGTTTCACAAAGATCTGAGACATAACAGTGAGGGAATACTTTCAATGGCAAATTCTGGAGTAAACAGTAATGGAAGCCAATTTTTTATAACATTTGCCCCTTTACCATTTCTTGATGCTTTTGATGAAAATGATAATTTAAAGAATTGCCCTAATATGGGAGTTTCATGTCATGCAGTTTTTGGAAAAGTAATAAAAGGTATGGATATTGTAAAAAAAATTAGACTTAGAGAACCTAGTACTGATCCTTCTCCAGGAACAATAATAAATAGTGTAAAAATTGTAGAAAAATAATATTTAGATATTAATATATGGAATCTCTTTAACAAATCTTACTTGTTTACCTGCAGAGCCTATCCATTCATTATTTGTTATTTTAATTTTACCTATAGCAGGTTGAGAATTAATTCTAATACTTGGATCATTTTTTACAGGATTTATAATGATAAAAGTTTGGTTATTATCAAATTGAAAAAATCCTCCATTGTAAGGTAAATTTATTATGTGATTAAAATTTATTCTTTTAGGATGAATTATTTTTTCTAAAACAGGTCTTTTTATATTAGAAAAATCAACAATTATATTTTTATCAATATCAGTTAAAAATCCTGAAATACTAACTTTCCTAAAATAGTTCAAAATAACAAGTAAAATAGAAATAAATATAATTAGAAATATAATCGAATAATAATATCTTAATCCTAATATATATAGAAAATTCGTATTTATTTGAGAATTGATTTTTATAGTAGGAGTTCTAAATTTTTTTTCTAAATAAGTAGTTTCCAGGTATAAATCTAAAGAAATAACTTCATCTATTTTCTTTTGTGTGTCAAAATAAATTTCAAATAAATAAGATTTTTCAGTATCTTTTAATTTTAGGGGTTTAATAATTAAATTTTGAGAATCATTTTTATCCTTTAGGCTAATATTTAATTCATCAACTTCAACTAAGTACGGATAAGAATTGACTTGAGTTTCAAAAGAAAGAATTAAAAATTCTTCGCCAACTTTACCTGAAACATCATTTATATTAGTAATAGAAATTTCAGGATAATTTTCTATTTTTATTTGATCTTTTTGTTCAACAGGTGTCGATAAATCTTTCCATTGAAGGCTGTATTCTATATCTAAAATTGATTGTTCAGATACTGATGGTAAAATTGTTGTATAAATTCCATCAAAAGGCGTTTTATCTCCTTTTTCTCCCATATCATTCATTATTTGAATAGTTTCAGTACCTTTAAAGTCTTTTATTCTAATTTGTAATTCAGCATCACTAATATTTGACAAAGTAGTTTCTAGATAAACTCCTACTTCTAATAAAATTTCTGAAGATACTGGATAAATTTTTTCTCCAAATGTTTTGAGTTCCAGTGGATTATATACATCTGTATAGACTTCAAATTTACCAGATTTACCAGTTGTAATTATTGTCCATGTTCCTGAATCAGGAGAAATAATATCTAAAAAAAGAATTTTATCTAGTTCCCAAAAATTAAAATCTAAACCTTCTTTTAATTCAGTTCCATCAGGACTAATTAAGGAGATATTTGTTTCTAAATCTTGTCTATAAATTCCTATTTTAAATTTCTCTACAGTAGGAGAAATATTAAGAAAATTAGAAAGAGGTTTAGAATCTAAATTAGTTTCAACAAATAATTTAGGATTTTTCAAAAATAATTGAATAAAATCTGTATAAGATTTATTTGTACCAAAATCTATAAATTTTCCATCTGTATTTGAAGATACTTTACGAAAAGCTTCTCTATCTGCCGCTTGAGAAGAAGGTAAAGCCATAATATTTAATTCAATTCCTGAAGTACTATATAATTCAGAAAGATTATCCAGTTTTATTTGAGTAGATTCATCAAGGTTTTTAATTTTAATTGGAGAAATTAAAAATAATTCTGAATCAGATATATTAATATTTTCTGCTATTTTAGTAAATCCATCTGAAATAGCAATATAATGGTTTGAAGCATCAAGATTATTTTTAGAGATCATTGTATTAAAAAAACTATCAATTTCTTTTATAAGATTCTCACGAGAAAGGGTTATTGGATTAAAATTAGTTTGACCATAACCTTGCAAAACTACTATTTTAGTACTATCTAATAAAAAATAATTAGAAATTTGTAAAAGTATATCTTTAGAAGTAGAAAGATCCTTATCATCATTTAATGCGTTAATATCATAGGCTAAAAAAACTGTAGATTTTTCATCATTTTCTTCTGCATATAAATCATTTAATGAAACAAAACTAATTAATATCATCAAAATACTAAATATCCCATAGTTTAAAAACTTTGAAAATAGAAGATCGTAAGTAAATATTTTTTTTAGAGAATGTTTCATATTAAAATGATAAACTTTTTTTATATATATTGCCTTGAAAATTTCATTCAAGATATTAATAAAAATAAAAAATTTATAGGACTATAAATATAATGAAAATTACAGAATTAAAAACTACACTTTTCGAATATTCACTTGATAGAACTATGGGTGATGCCAATTCACCAAGAGGTAGAAAAAAAGCAGGAAATTGCTTAGTCGAAGTGTTTACCGATGAAGGTATAAGTGGAATTTCTATAGGAGGGGGAAGTTCTATACCTCAAATAAAAATGTTATTTGAAGGTGTTTTGTTAGGTCAAGATCCTAGAGCTGTAAAAAGTTTATGGAAAAGAATGGTAGATAGATTTTTTAAGGGAGGACATGATGGGATTGCAAATGATGCCATATCTGTATTGGATGTTGCATTATGGGATTTAAAATCAAAATATAATAATGAACCTCTTTGGAAAACTCTTGGAGGAAATAATGAAAAACTTAACGTTTATGCCTCAGATATAGCGCTCCCTATAAGTGATGAAGATCTTTATCAATGGTACACAAAAATGGCTACTGAATATGGTTTTAATGCAGGTAAGTTAAAAGTAGGTTTAGATCAAAATTCTGATCTAAAAAGATTACAATTGATGCATGATGCATTAAAGCAATCTGGAAAAGAACCAGTTTTATATATTGATTCGAATGAATATTGGTCTCCAAAACAAACAATCAGAAAAATATCAGAAATGGAAGAAAGATTTACACTTGGATGGATTGAAGAACCAGCAAGAAGATGGGATTTCTTAGGATTAAAAAAAGTTTCTGATGCTCTTCAAACTCCAGTTTGTGCAGGAGAAAACTTGGATACTCTAGGAGATTTTTTACCTTATTTCCATCATAGATCAGCTGATATTATTCAAATTAGCCATGGAATGACTGGAATAACAGGAGCAATTCAAATTGCTGATGCAGCTTTTGGCTTAGAACTTCCTGTTACCTTAGGAGGATCTTTTGGAATTATTCATTCACATATTGCAAATGCTATTCCAAATTGTATTACGCTTGAAGTTCCTCATCCAGAGCCCGAAACAAAAGTTTTTACTTCAGATGTGAAAATTAAAGATGGATATGCATTTGTGGGTAATAAACCAGGTTTAGGTATAGAGATAAATTATGAAGAACTATCTAAGCATAAAGTAAAAACTGTTTCACAAAGAGCTGGTCCTAGTCCATATGGCAGAAGACCTGGAGCTGGTCTATACGAAATACCACCCTCTAAGGAAGAAATAAGTGAGGGGCATTCAAAATGAAAATTATTGATTATAAGTTAGAAAAATATAAAGAAATCTTAGATCGCCCATTAGGTGATTCTAATGGGCCCTCAGGAGAAAATTTAATATATTCAAGCATATTAAAAATACAAACTGATGAAGGTATTACAGGTATTGCACCTTTAGGAAACGATTATGTAAAAGAATTTTTTCCATTACTAGAAGGAAGAGATCCAAGAGAAGTTTTTTCTATTTGGAAAAAAATGATAGATTTGGTATTCAAAGGAGGAGATGAAGGAGAGGCTCATGCTGCTTTATCTGCAATAGATATCGCACTATGGGATTTGAAAGCAAAAATAAATTCTGAACCTTTGTGGAGAACATTAGGTTCAAGTGATCCAAAGTGTAAAATTTATGCGTCTGATATTGGATACAACCTTACAGACGAAGAGCTTTACGCTTTTTTCTCTAAAATGGCAGATAAAGGAGTTGATTCTGCTAAAGTAAAAATTGGGATTTCAATGGAAGATGATATAAGAAGAATTGGAATTGTCTATGATGCCTTATCTAAAATCACAAAAAGACCTAGAATAATGATTGATTCAAACGAATATTGGTCTGTAAAAAAAGCTATTCAAAGCATTAATAAAATTGAAGAAAAGTTTGATATTTTCTGGGCTGAAGAACCTGTTAGGAGATGGGATTATAAAGGACTTAAGATGGTTTCAGATAACGTAAAAGCAGCTGTATCAACTGGAGAAAATCTAAATAATGTAGGTGATTTTTATTCATTGATAAGTAACCAAGCAGCAGATATATTAAATGTTAGTAGTTATCAGTCAGGAGTTACAGGATTAAGGCAAATAAGCAACCTCGCTTATGCATATGAGATTCCTGTTACTACCATGAATTGTATTGGAAATTATAATGCTCATATTGCTACATCAATTCCTAATCATGTCATGATGGAAGTCGTTGATCCTGGAAGAGAAAAAGCTTATTCTAAGTGGAATGATAATATTTCAGATGGGTATTTATTACTAGATGAGACTCCTGGAATTGGTTTAGTTATTGATGAAAAATCATTATCTAAATTAAAAAATCAAAAAATTGATAGGAACCCTAAAAAACCATGGGGTAGAAGAAAAGGTGCAGGATTATATATTCATGATTTTGAAAAAAACGAGGTTAATTGGAAAGATTAGAAAGAGAGATATTTTATGAAAATCACTAAAATTACAAGCCTTCCAATTCAAGATGAAGAAGGAAGGATTTATTTTTTTGTAAGAGTAGACACAGATAAAGGGATATATGGTTTAGGTGAAGTAGGTATAGCCCGTCAAGGAGAGGCTATTGCCAAAGCAATAGAACATTTAAGTGAAATTGTTATTGGTGCTGATCCTTGGGAAACGGAAAGATTATGGCAAGTAATGTTTAGAAGCTCTTTTTTCCCTGCAGATAAAGTTTATTCATGTGCAATATCTGCAATAGACATAGCTCTTTGGGATATAAAAGGTAAATCAGTAAATATGCCTGTATATAAATTATTAGGTGGCCCTTATAGAGATAAGGTTATTTGCTACCCTCATACTCAAGGAGAAACATTAAATGATTTTTTAAATATTTGTGAAGATCATTTAAATAAAGGCTGGAAATTCTTAAGATGGCATCAGCCAACACAATTAGAAAATTTTGAATCAGATATTTTAGAGCCAAGAAAATCTATAAAATATGCTGTAGAAATCATGAGTGAAGTAAGAAAGCAATTTGGTTATGAACCTGAAATAACTTTTGATGTTCATACAAGACTTGACCCTCCAGAAGTTATTCAAATGTGTAGAGATATGGAAACGTTAAAACCATTTTTTATAGAAGATCCAATAAGATCGGAAAACCCAGGATCATACGAAATGATTAGAAATAAAATAAACCTTCCAATTGCTGCTGGTGAACAATGGGCTACTAAATGGCCATTTAGAGAAGTTATTGAAAAAGAATTAATTGATTATGCAAGAATAGATTTATGTATTGTTGGTGGAATTACTGAGGCTTTAAAAATTACACACTGGGCTGAAACTCATTTCATAAATATAGTACCTCATAACCCTCTAGGGCCAGTATCTGCTGCAGCTTGTATAGCTTTATGCATGGCTTCAAGTAATGTTGGTGTTCAAGAAATGCCAAAAGCACCTGGAACTTATGCAAGAGATTTATTTCCACAACAGATAGAATGGAAAGATGGATATTCATGGAGTCCTGACACTCCAGGTTTGGGTGTAGAAATAAATATGGATGTTGCAGAAAAAATGAGAGTTAATCCAACAGGGTTTTCACCGCAACTTAAAAGAGAGGATGGCAGTTTTACAAATTGGTAACAAGAGGTTTTTTTGGTAAAAAAGAAAATAATGATAGAGTTCCTCCTGGTCAATATATAGAAAATAGGTTCCCTGTACTTTCAGCAGAACCAACCCCAAAATTAGATATAAAAGATTGGAATCTTTCTATTACAAAAGATGATGAAGAATTAGCAAAAATTGATTGGAAATATTTATCAGATATTGAAAGTAAAGAAATTACTAAAGATATACATTGTGTAACTAGATGGACTAAATTTGACATGAAGTGGAAGGGAGTAAAAGTATCTAGTATTTTAAAATCATTAGATATTATTGCACCCACTGAATGGACAATGATAGGCTCATCCACAGGATATACAACAAATATTCCTACTAGTGACCTATTAAAGGAAGATACTATAATTTCATATTCATATGAAGATGAACCTATTACACCTGAGCATGGTGGCCCCATAAGATTAATCGTTCCTCATTTATATTTTTGGAAATCTGCTAAATGGTTTAATAAAATAGATTTTATAAAATCAGATAAGCCAGGATTTTGGGAAAACTATGGTTATCATATGTATGGTGATCCTTGGAAAGAACAAAGATATTCTTAATAGAATGAATATACAAAATTTTCAAATAGCAAAAATATCAAAAAAAAAAATTGTCAATGATGAGCTTTGTATTATTGATTTTGAACTAGATAATTGGGATGGGCATATTCCTGGTCAATATTCTGAAATATGCTTAACATCAGAAGACGGATATGAAGCAATAAGACCATATTCTATATCTAGTGAACCAAATAAGAAAACTTTGAGTTTTTTAATAGAAAAAATACCTAATGGAGAGGTTTCCACTTTTTTTTATAATTTTGCTTTGGTTGGAGATTTAGTAAAAATTTCTAAGCCTATAGGAAAAAGATTTATCTTAAAAGATCACTCATATACTATAATGATTGCATCAGGATCAGGTATAGCACCTTTTTTATCAATGTCTAAATTCTTATTAAATAATAAAAAAACATTTTCTTTATTTCATTGGTCAAAATATTTTAGAGGTTTAGTAGATTATGATTATTTTTCTAAAAAAAATAATCAAGCTAATT
>TARA_B110000438_G_scaffold303582_1_pt1 | contig 10069 bp, 8 predicted proteins | sample TARA_B110000438 | Tara Oceans TARA_B110000438 (sample SAMEA4398413) | marine metagenome | biome: Polar Biome; feature: [MES] marine water layer (ENVO:01000295) within the mesopelagic zone...; material: water (ENVO:00002006), including particulate matter (ENVO:01000060) such as......
AAAAAAAAATTACTGAGCTTAAATTTTTTGGATTTGATTATTTTGATTTCAAAGGAACTAAACATTTAATTGCCCAATCTGGATGGTCAAAGCAAGGTGGATATGAAATTTACGTTGAAAATATTACTTCTGGTTTAGAATTATATGATCATTTATTTGAAGTAGGAAAAGAATTTAATGTCAAACCAGGATGTCCTCATTTAATTGAAAGAGTTGAAAGTGGCTTATTATCGTATGGGAATAATTTTGATAACAATGACAATCCTTTTGAATGTGGTTTTGATAAATATGTAGATTTAGACTCCGATGTAAAATTTTTAGGAAAAGAAAAATTAAAAAAAATAAAATCAAAGGGAATTACAAAAAGATTAATGGGTGTTCTCATAAATGCAAAAGAAATTAGTGTTTCAAGATCTATTATTTTAACAGATGAAAATAACAATATTATTGGTGAGTTACGATCAGGAGTATATTCACCTCATTTCAAAAAAATTGCTGGCATAGCAATGATAAAAAAACCATATTGGAAAGTTTCTCAACCTATACAAATAGAAATAAATAAAAAATCTTTTAATGGAACAGTTTGTGAATTACCATTTCTCTAAACAATATAATAAGTAAATTTTGCCACACTTATAGATAGATAAATCAAAATAATCACACTATTTAAATCTATACTTTTTCTACTACTGCATTTTTCATAGGTTTATATTCACAATATATAATTAACTAAAGATATTAAATTAATCATTTTAAAAGATTATTTATCAATAAATTCTTTTTTTAGAATTATAATCAAATAAAAGAAATTTATTTTTATCAATTAATATTGGTATTCTTTCTTTTGTTTTAAATTCTATATTTTTTTGACTTTTTAATAACAACTTACTATTTCCTAAATTAAAAGTAATTAAATAACCTTCACCTAAAAACTCAGATGCATATAATTCTGCCTTAAAATCATAGGAATTGTTATCTCCAATATGCAAATCATCAGGTCTAATTCCTAATATGACATCAGCTTCAGTATTAATAGAAACATTAAAAGATTGGATTTGATCTGAATTAAAAGCTCCGTTTTTTATTTTTCCAGGAATAAAATTCATAGGTGGAGAGCCAATAAACGAACCTACAAAAATATTCTTTGGAGCAGAATATAACTCTTCAGGAGTTCCAACTTGTTCAATTATTCCTTTATTCATTAAAACTATACGTGTAGCTAAAGTCATAGCCTCTATTTGATCATGAGTAACATAAATAATAGTGGTTCCTAATTCTTCGTGTAAATGTTTTATTTCTGACCTCATCTCTAATCTTAAAGAAGCATCTAAATTGGATAGAGGTTCATCCATTAAGAATAACTTTGGATTCCTCACCAAAGATCTTCCTAGGGCTACTCTTTGTCTCTGACCTCCCGATAACTGTCTTGGATACCTTGCTAAAAGTTCTTCTATCTTAACTTTTGTTGCCCATTTTTTTATTATTTGATCTTTATTTTTAATTTTGTTAATTTTTAAAGGATATTCAAGATTCTGTTTAACAGTTAAGTGAGGATATAATCCATAGTTTTGAAAAACCATTGAAATATTTCTATCTTGAGGTGGAACTTTACTAACATTATTATTTTCAATAAATACTTCTCCTGAATTTTGGTTTTCTAGACCTGCAATAATTCTTAATAAAGTTGTTTTACCACAACCAGAAGGGCCCAATATAACAATAAAATCTTTTTCATTAACTTCAAGGCTTACATCCTTTAAAACTGCCGTTTCATCAAATTTTTTTATAATATCTTTTATCTTTAATTTTATTTTTAAATTTTCAGAAATACTTTTCATTTTATTGCACCCATTGTTAAACCTTTAATTAATTGTTTTTGAAAAAAGACCAAAAATATAAAAATAGGCATAATCATAAAAATAGCTGAAGCTGCTAATTCAGCCCATTTAATTAATTGAAAACCAACAAATTTTGATATTCCAACAGGTACTGTTTTAGCACTATCATCTGTTAAAATAAGTGCCATCAAAAATTCATTCCAGGAAAATAAAAAACATAAAATTCCAACTGCTACAATACCATTCCTAGAAATAGGTAGGGAAATTCTATAAAAAGTGCTTAAATAGCTTGCTCCATCGATATATGAAGATTCTTCAATATCTTTTGGTAGATCTTCAAAAAAACCCCTCATAATCCAAACAACTAGAGATAAATTTAAACTAATATGAGCGAGTATAAGACCTATGTGAGTATCTAATATCCCTAACTTATTATACATAACATAAAAAGGAATTAACATAGCTATTGGTGGAGCCATTCTAGTTGTTAATATCCAAAAGCTAAAATCTGTATTTCCTTTAAATTTAAATTTTGCTAAAGCGTATGCTGCAGGTACACCAAAAAATAATGAAAAAAAAGTTGTTCCACTAGCAATGATTAAACTATTAAAAAAAATATGCCAAATATCAAAATCTTGAATAATCAATTTATAATTATCTAATATAGGTTTAAAAATAAAAACAGGAGGCTTTGAATTTGTTTGTAAATTTGTTTTTAAAGAAGTTGATAAAAGCCAATAGATTGGAAAAAGGCACCAAACAGCAAATAATAATATAAAAAAATATGACATAATTTTTTTTATTAGATAGTTTACACTCATAATCTAGCAACCTTAGTTGAATAAATATTTGTTTTTCTTAAAAAAATTTGTGAAAACAAAATTATAATTAATAACATAATAATTGCAAAACTAGCTGCATACCCAAGTTCAAGATATTCCATACCATATCGATAAGCCATTAAATTAAGTGTCCTAGTGGAAATTCCAGGGCCCCCACCTGTTAAAACATAAATTATATCAAATGTTTTGAAAGCATCAATTATTCTAAATATAACTGCTAAAGCTAGATATGGTTTTAATAAAGGTAAAGTGTGATGAAAAAAAATCTGAATATCTCCTGCTCCATCAACTTTTGCTGATTCAAAAGGTTCGTTAGGAAGAGAGGCGAGTCCGCCAGCAACTATTAACATAATAAATGGTGTCCATTGCCAAATATCAACAATAATTAATGATATTAATGCTAAATCTGGTTTTGATAACCAAGCTAATGGTGCAAATCCTGATGATTCAAGAAAAAAATTAAAAACACCTAACGATGGGTTAAACATCATTCTAAAACTAAAAGTAGCAGCAACAGGTGTCACTGCTAAAGGAAGAAGGTATAACGCCCTCATAATTGGTGCGGTTTTACTATTGTGGTGCAATAATACGGCCATTAAAGTACCTAAGATTAATTGGATAGTAACTGCAAAAAATGTAAAGATAAGTGTAGTTTTAAATGAAATCCAAAATTCTTCAGTTGTAAATATTTCAATGTAATTTTCAAAACCTACGCCCCTCATTCCATTTTGAGGCCTAATTAATGAAAAATCTGTAAAACCTAAAATTAATCCAACAACAAATGGAAAAATTGTTAATCCCAACAAAAGAAAAGTAGAAGGTAATAACATTAAAATAATGAAAATATTTTTTTTGTTAACAAATTTCATAATGATTAATGTTTTGTGTATTCACGAAGGGGTGTTTAAAAAAACACCCCTTTTAAATTAATTTATAAAATTAAGAAATTGCTTTTCTAGCTTTATCTGCAGCTTTTTTAACAACTTTTTCAACATTTTCACCATTAATAGAAGAATTTAAAGCAATTGCAACTTGATCAAGAATTGCTCCTGCTTCTGGATGAAACCAAGCATACTTAAATAAATCACCATCTGCATTGCTTAAATTTGACAGAGAAGCTTCAGCTGCTTGACTTCCAAATGCATCTGTGAAATCTCCTGAACTCCAAGCACTTTTTCTTGTAGTAGCCAAACCTAAAGAAGAAGTCATTAAAGATGTTGGTGGTGATGTTACCCATTGCATGAATAACCATGCAGCTTTTTTCTGAGCTGAATTTGCATTCATACCAATCATCCAATGCCACATATTTGGTTTTGCACTAGTTTGTCCAGGGGCAGATGGCATAGCTCCATAAACCGTAGTGTCTGCTACTTTACTTTTTTCTGGATTAGCAAAATCAGTAGCAAAATTACTAGAATCTAATCCCATTGCACTTCTACCTTCCATAAATTCAGTAAGGCATTCAAACCAATGGTAAGAACCTATACCTATTGGACCACCATCTCTACAAATTTTTCCATACATATCAATAGCTTCCATTGCTTCTGGAGAATCAAATGCAATTTCACCATTAGCATCCACTATAGCACCTCCATATGAAAAAATAAATCCTCCCCCTGGCCAAGTAACTGCATCCCCCGCTGCTTTACCTCTTAGAACAATTCCTGCTTGATCACCAGTATTCAAGGCTACTGCTGCATCATATAATTCATTCATAGTTTTTGGAATTGCAAGACCAGCTTTATCAAACATGGTTTTGTTAGTGAAGAGAGTTTCTGCTTCAGCTGTTACTGACATTCCGTAAGTAACATTGTCAGCAGCCCAAACTGGAAAAGCTTTTGCACTATTAAATACATCACCTAAATCATACCATGAAAGATCAGTAAGATTAGGATCATTATAGTATCCATCAAGTGGTTCTAACCATCCAGCAGCAACTGACTGTCCTAAAGCCCAAACCATATAAACATCAGGAGTAGTAGATCCTCCTCCCAATTTTACAGGAACTTCAGTCACATATTCAGTATCAGATTGAATTTCTTGTTTAACAGTAATTCCTGTTAATTCTGTAAATGAATCAAGAAAAGGTGAATGCTTTTCAAACCAAGGATGTTGAAGTCCTCCAACAACAATCTCAGTTCCACTAGCTTGCTTCCAGTCAATGTTAGCTTTAGCAAACATTGGCATTAGCTCATCCATATTTGCTTTTGCAAAAACAGGCAAACCATTAAAAGTAGATAAAACTCCTGCTCCTGCTAAAATGGCTGAAGCTTGAACAAAATCCCTTCTAGTAAGTTTCCTAAAAGGTTGCCTATTTGGTGGCAACATAAATTTATTATTATTTTTTTTCTTCACTTTTATACCTCCCAGTAAAATAATTAATGTTTATAAATAAATAGAAGAAACTCTCTTAGTCAATATATTTTTATAATTTAATTCAAAATAATCATTATAAATTATAGTATGTTTATCATACAATTATGATATTAAATTTTTCAATCTTTTGTAATTTTAATATAGAATTATAATTGCTAATATAAATTCGGAGATGTAGTATGAATAATTATCATTTTATATTTTATGCTTTTTATAAAAAATAAAGACAACTCTTTAGTTTTATCTGCTAATTTAAATGGTGGCTCTATTAGTTATTTTAAATTTAAAGATAAATATTTAAATAAATTTATAAATATATTCAGAGCAGAGAAAAAAAATAGAAAATTTGAGATTACTAAAACTGCTTGCTTTCCTCTAGTTCCTTTCTGCAATAGAATTAATAAAAATAAATTTATATATAAAGATAAAATATATGAATTAAAGAAAAATTCAAAATTAGGAAAGTATTATTTACACGGTGATGGCTGGCTAAACAAATGGAAGGTAAATAAAAAAACTAAAAATTCAATTGAAATGCAATTTCTAAAAAAATCATCCAAAAATACTCCTTATGAATATTTATCAAAACAAAAATTTATTCTTTTAAAAAATAAACTTAAAATTTATTTAACTGTTAAGAATTTAAATGATAATCCGTTGCCTTTTGGTTTAGGTTTACATACTTATTATCCAATGAATAAATTAACTAGACTTCAGGCCAAATCTGATACTTATTGGTTAGAAAATAAAAACTTTATACCAACCAAAATTATAAATAATTCTAAAAAAATGAATTTTAATCAACTAAACTCTTTACCTAATAATTGGGTTAATAATTGTTTTAATAATTGGAATAGTAAAGCAATAATTTATTGGCCAGAAAAAAAAATGAAGTTAAAAATTAAAAGTAGCAAAAATTGTAAATATTTTTTTATTTTTATATCAAGCAATAAATTTGAAAAAAATTTTAAAAATGATTACTTTAGTTTTGAGCCAATGACGCATGCTGTTAATGCTCATAATTTAAAGAAACAAAATGGTCTAACTGAACTAAAAAAAAATCAGATTTTAAAATCTATTTATTCTTTTGAAATTAATATGCTTAATGATTAAATATGATTATATCATAGTTGGGGGAGGTAGTGCAGGATGCGTTACTGCAAATAGATTAGTAAATGATTATTCAGCAAGTGTTCTTTTAATAGAACAAGGTGGCTCAGATTGGAGCCCAATGATACATATACCTTCTGGTTTTATACCTATGCTATCAGGAAGTCCTTATCACACCTTTCACAAAACAATTCCTCAAAAACAGCTAAACCATAGAACTCACGAAATTGCTCAAGGAAAAATTCTTGGAGGAGGAAGTAGCATTAATGGTTTAGTATATATGCGTGGCTTAAAAGAAGATTATGCTGAATGGAAACAATCAACAGGAAATTCTAAGTGGGGATGGGAAGATATACTTCAACATTATAAAAAAATTGAATGCAATGAAAGAATAAATGACAGTAATCATGGAATTAATGGCCCATTAAAAGTTTCTGATCCTAAGTATATTTCTAAAGGCGCCTATATGTATATGAAAACTATTCAAGAACTAGATATTCCTTTTACAAATGACTTCAATGATGGCAATCCAAGAGGTGTAGGTTTAATGCAATTAACTCTTGATGGTCATAAAAGATGCAGTGCTGTCGATGCTTTTATAAAACCAATTAAAAAAAATAAAAAACTAACAATTAGTTTAAAATCTCAAGTTACAAAATTATTATTTGAAAATAAAAAAGTAATTGGAGTGGAATTTATAAAAAACAATCAATTAAATAAAGTTTATTCCAATAATGAAGTAATTTTAACAGCAGGTTCATTTCAAACCCCTAAAATATTAATGCTATCAGGTATAGGTCCTGAAGAAGAACTATCAAAACATAATTTATCTCTTTTAAATAAATCTGAAGGTGTAGGTAAAAATTTACAAGATCATTTTGAAGTTCCGGTAGTGGCTACTACTAAAAGTGGTTATGGTTATTTTAAGCAAGATATAGGCATTAGAAAATATTTAAATGGTATCCAATATCTTTTATTTAAATCGGGACCAGTAATGTCTAATGGATGTGAATCAGTTACTTATTATAATCCTATAGACTCAGATAAAAATGCAACAATTCAATTATTTTGTGTAATGCAAATGTATTTAGATCAAGATATAAAATCTATAAAATTAGATCATGGAATAACGGTTAACTCAAACTTACTAAGACCAAAATCTAAAGGAACAATAAAATTAAAATCTAATAATTTCATAGATGAACCTCTAATTAACCCAAATTATTTATCAAATACTGAAGATATAAAAATTTTATTAGCAAGTATCAAATTTGCTAAAAAAGTGATTAGAACAAAGCCTTTATCTAATATAATAAAAAAAGAAATAATACCTGGTGAAAATATTACATCAGATCAAGATTTAATTAATCATTGTAAAAAAACTGTAAAAACTTGTTGGCATCCAGTTGGAACTTGTAAAATGGGAACGGAAAAAGATGATTTAGCTGTAGTAACCCCTGATTTAAAAGTAAAAGGTATTAAAAATTTAAGAATATTTGATGCCTCTGTTATGCCGAATCTAATAAGTGGTAATACAAATGCTCCAACTATGGCTTTAGCAGACAGAGCAGTTGATATTATGATGAATAAAATAAATATTTTTTAAATATACATTTATTCTTAAATCATTTTTAAATATTGAATAAATATAAAAAAATCTAAACTTAAGATTCAATTAAATTATAAAAAATTTTATTTAGCCATCGCAATTTAAAATATGGTTAATGATTTTTTTCGTGTTGAATACTAATTATCTTACTTTAAAAAATATTTTTATAAATTAAAAAACTTAAAAGCGACCGCTAGATTCCAAATGTTAAAATACAAAAGTATTAACACTTTAATAAAGCAAGTAGAAAAATTACAACATCATTAATGCCTTTAAAATTAGAGCGGCTAGATAATTCTTTTAATAAGTTTTTATCTATTTGAGATTTATTTCAACTATTAAGATTAACTTCTCTAGTAAACATAATTTCTATCACTTATAGCTAAGTTTTTTTTCTTTGAATTAATGCGTATATCGTCACAGCAGAGGTAATCATAAGTCCATTAATAAACTGAACATAAAAACCTGATAACCCTAAAGCAATAATGCCAGATTCTAATGATCCAATAATTAATACTCCGACAAACGTTCCAAAGACTGTTCCTTTTCCTCCAAATACAGAAGTACCTCCAACAAAAACTGCTGCTAAAGTTGTTAGCATCAAGCCTGAACCTTGAGTTGGCCAAAAATAAAGCATCTCGTACATTGTAAAAATACCAGCTAAGGCTGAGAAGAAACCTAATTGAACAAATGCGATAATTTTAACTTTATCAACATTAATACCCATCATCTGCGAGCTAGCTTTATTATCTCCAACAAAATGAATATGATTACCAAATTTATGGTAACGATATATCCACTGCATGAGTGCTGTTAAAACAATAAACCAAATAAATTGTGCTGGAATTTTCCCGAATATCTTATCAACAAATAAACTGTGATGCCAAGTCCCATCAGCAACATCAACAATAGCAATCCCACTTCCTTGAGAAATCACATTAACTAATCCTCGCCAAAAAAACAGTGTGCCAATTGTTGCAACAATTGAAGGGATGCCTATTTTGGTCACTAATAAACCATTTATTAATCCAGCGAACATACCAAGTGATGTTGCCAAGATAAAAGATATAAAAAAATTACCATCAGTAGATGTTAAAATTATTCCAAATGTCATAGATGTTATCCCAACAATTGATGGAAAAGAAAGATCAATTTCTCCGAGTGTCACCACAAAAGTTGCTGAGATAGCAATTATACCAAAAAAAGGCATTGATTGCATAAATGCTCGATAAATCGGAAATCTTGTAAATACGTTTGTAGCACCAAAAAAATAAATCAAAAAAAGAACAATAGCAATAATACTAATGCTTATTTCTAATCTATGAGTTTTTACAAAATAGCTATTTAATAAATTTTTCATTCAAATCTCTACTTGTATTTTTCCTGACTCATGTAATTGAATCATCTTTAGAACAAGATCTTCTCTTGTTATTTCTTCTTTATTAAATTCTCCAACCACCTCGCCCCTATCTAATATTATAAATCTATCAGCTGCACCGTAGACATGAATTATATTGTGATCGATAAAAATTGCTGATTTGTTTTCATTCTTTAGTCCTTTAACAAAATTTAAAACTTTTTCTGTTTCCTGAATAGATAAACCCATAGTTGGTTCATCTAAAACAATTAAATCTGAATTGAAATATAAAGATCTCCCAAATGCTACTCCTTGTTTTTCACCACCCGATAATCCCATAATCGTTGAGTCTACTGTAATAGCTTTAGAGGTAAATCCTATATAATCTCTTAAAATTTTTTCCGCCTCTTTTCTTTGTTTTTTTATATTCAAAAAACCAAAAGAATTCGTAATTTCTCTTCCTGCAAAAATATTTCTCCAAAGTTCTTGTTGATCACAAAGAGCTCTTTCTTGATAAACTGCTTCAATTCCCATTTTTCTAGATTGAGAAACAGATTTAATATTTACTTCATTCTTTTTAAAAAAAACTTTACCAGAAGTTGGCCTATGAACACCCGTTATAACTTTTATTAATGTTGATTTACCAGCTCCATTGTCACCAATTAATGCAACAACTTCACCTTTATTAATATTAATATTTACATCCTTGAGAACTTTGACATTTCCGAAGTTTTTATAAATATTTTGTAATCTAAGAAGTTCTTCTGCCATAATATATTGTAAGTAAGTATGAAACAACAAACCTGCCTCTCGGCAGGTTTGTAAAGAAATGGTTATCTTATTTGAAGGCCAGCTAGTGGCGCTACTGCATCAATATTTGCTTTAGTAACAAATGCTGCTCCAGTATCCATAGCTAAACCTGCCATACCAAATTTAG
>TARA_B110000438_G_scaffold7987_1_pt1 | contig 10069 bp, 8 predicted proteins | sample TARA_B110000438 | Tara Oceans TARA_B110000438 (sample SAMEA4398413) | marine metagenome | biome: Polar Biome; feature: [MES] marine water layer (ENVO:01000295) within the mesopelagic zone...; material: water (ENVO:00002006), including particulate matter (ENVO:01000060) such as......
AAAATGATTATATTAAAAACTATTACAAAACTGATAAATATGAATGATACAAAATTTCAGATAAAAGAATATTTAAGTCATAAGGATAGTAAGTTTAATTCAATATCAAATATTGAGAAACTACCAGGAGGTTCTAGTAACGAAACCTGGGTAATAAATTATAATAAAAAAGAAAAAATTATTTTAAGACGTCATCATGCTGGCCTTAACGATAAAGATAACTTATATCAACCTCTATCTCTAGAAATAGAGGCATCAGTTATGGAAATGGCTTATAATAACAATATTCCAGTTCCTAATATTATCTATAAATTAAATAATGAGACAATTCTTGGTGAAGGATTTTTTATGGATTTTGTTGAAGGGATGTCACTTGGAAATAAAATAGTTCAAAATAATGAACTACATGAATTAAATCCAAATTTAGCATTTCAGTGTGGTGATATATTAGCTAAGATTCACTCAATCCCCTATTCTCAAATTAAAAATTTAACTACCTCTATGGCAAGTGATGAGCTGGCAAAATATCGGGGAGTTTATAGAGATTTCGCCTTAAATATTCCCGTTTTTAATGTGGCCTTTAAGTGGTTAGAAAACCACCTACCTCAAAATAACGATAATAAGTGCCTTATTCACGGTGACTTTAGAAATGGTAATATATTGGTATCTCCAAAAAAAGGAATTACATCAATTCTTGATTGGGAGTTGCTTCATTTGGGGGATATCCATGAAGATTTAGCCTGGATATGCGTAAATAGCTGGAGGTTTGGAAAAATAAATTTACCTGTTGGTGGTTTTGGTAAGAGAATTGATTTTTATAATGCATATGAAAAAATATCCGGGAAAGTATTAAATAAAAATTCCCTAAAGTTTTGGGAAGTTATGGGTAGTTTAAAATGGGGAATTATGTGCTTAAAAATGTATAATATTTATAATTCTGGATACGACAGAAGTGTCGATAGAGCATCGATTGCAAGAAGAGTATCAGAAACAGAAATCGATCTTTTAAGATTAATCACTAAGGAGCAAGATAATGATTAACCCACCCTCAAAAGAGGAACTAATAACATCAATAATTGAATTTTTAGAAAATGACGTTATTGAAGAATTAAATGGACAAAAAAGATTTCACGCACATGTTGCAAAGAATTCATTAAATATAGTTCTTAGGCAGCTTAAGCTTGAGGACAAGTCTAGTTCAATGGAAAAAAATAGATTATCAAAAATTCTTAAAACTGACAAAACAATAGGAGAAATGAATCAAATTCTTTGTTCAAATATTGATAATAATAAAATAGATATTAATAACAATGAGCTAATAGACCATTTATTTAAAACAACTATGGAAAAACTTGAAATTGATCAACCAAATTATTCAGGATTTCTAGCTGAAAAAAATAAATCTTAAGCGTCGTGAGCTCCAATAATGGCTATAGAACAAACATTATTGGCAGGTTGACCACCTAAATTGTGAGTTAAACCAATAGACGGATTTGATAATTGCCTAGGTCCAGCCTTACCTTGAAGCTGAAGATACATTTCATAAAGCATTCTAAGACCTGAGGCTCCAATTGGATGGCCAAAACATTTTAGACCGCCATCAATTTGACATGGAACCTTACCGTCAGCATCATAGAAACCATCCATAACATCTTTAACTGCACCACCCTCTTCTGAAATAAATAGATCTTCCATTGTTACTAGCTCTGTTACTGAAAAACAGTCATGAACTTCCATCATTGAAACTTGATCTCTTGGCTTTGTAATTCCTGCTTCAGCATAAGCCTTTTTAGCTGCAATTCTAACTGTATGAAAATAAGAACCATCCCAGCTATTATGCTGGTTTTCTAAACCATTTGAAACAGAAAGCTGAAGTGCTTTAACGGAAATTAAATTATCTTTCCCAAGACTTTTAGCTATCTCAGGTGTTGTAACAATTGCGGCAGCTGCGCCATCAGAAACACCACAACAATCAAATAAACCCAAAGGTTCAGCAATCATCGGAGCGTTAAGAACTTGTTCTTCAGTAACAACTTTCTGAAGGTGGGCTTTTGGATTTTTTGCTCCATTAGCATGACTTTTAACAGAAACATGAGCAATAGCCCTTTTTAAGTCTTCAGCAGAAACATTATGTTTTGCCCTGTAAGCTGTTGCGAGTTGAGCAAAATTACCAGGTGCAGATCCTGATGGACCTATTTGAGGGGTTAGAGTTCCATAATTTGTAGGTGATAATCCTCCAAAGCCAGTATCTTTTAATTTTTCCATTCCAACAGCGATTGCAATATCAGCTGCACCTGCTGCTACAGCATAAACAGCTCCTCGAAAAGCTTCGGAGCCAGATGCACAGTAATTCTCAACCCTAGTAACAGCAATATTAGGCAGCCTAAGTGCTATTGACATAGGAGTTCCACCCTTACCTGCTCCAATATCATCTATATGATGAGAAAACCAAGCTGCATCGAGTTGATTTGGTTCAATTCCAGCATCATCCATAGCTTCAACATAAGACTCAACCATTAAGTCTTCAGGACTTGCATCCCAGCGTTCTCCAAATTTCGAACACCCCATACCAAGTATTGCAACTTTATCTCTAATGCCAGTAGCCATTGAACTCTCCATTTTATTAAATTAACTATAATATAAAAACTTAAATAATTAAACCGGAATTGCTTTCCAGAAATATCTAGTAAAACCTCTTACATCATCAACAATCTTTACCCTAAAAACCATTTTTACTTCCATGCCTGAATCAATTTCGCCTTTTTCAATATCTGTAAAATCTATCATAATTCTTCCACCACCTTCAAAATCGACCACTCCATAATGATTAGGAGGATTTATAGAAAATGAGAGGTAATCTGCAGACCAGGATAAAATTTTTGCTTTCTTCTCAGCAAATTTATAAGGTTCTTGTGTATTTAAATCAGGACTATTTGGACTTACAGATATAGGAGACGCTGGATATTGAATTGTTCCAGTTTTTGAACATTTTCCTCCCACAAGTCCCATTATTGCATCATTGTGACGATAAAGTGTTGTTAGTGCTGTTTTACGATCTTGTTCACCGCGCATACCCTTTTCCCACTTTATTAAATCATTAAAAGTTAAATATTTTAGATAATTATGCTCCTCAATACCAGATTCGATAAGGCTTTCGATCGTCTGGAAAGGTTTATAACTTTTTATATTATCAGTTGTTTCAAACAATAATGCATCAGAGCCATTACCAAAACTACAAACTAGTATTTTTTCACCTGGTTTTGCTGTTTCTAGTACTGATGCTAACATCAATAAAGCATGCGCAGATCCTGAGTTTCCAACAGTTAAGGCCATATTATTAACTACTTTATCAGGATCAATCCCACATTTTTTGGCAATCATTTGATCAACCCTAGGAAATACACTTGGAATAATAAAGTGGTCTATTTTTGAACCATCAATATTTGTTTTATCAAACAAATCATTAATAGCTTTTGGTACAATTTTTAAAAACCCTTCATCGCGTATCCATCGTTCTTCCCAATTATAATCAAATTCTTCACCTGGTTGACGAAAATGATCAATAAAATCAATACTTAATGATGAACTATTAATGTATTTAGCGATTAAATTATCGCTATCGACAGATAAAGCAACCGAAGCGTCGCCAAAGTCCAATTCCTGAGGACTTGCCGCTCTTGCCTTTCGTTTATCAGCCACAGAAACTATGGAATAATTACTGTTACCGCTTTTAACTTTATCTAAAGCTTGAATTAATGCAGAAGTTCCTGACTTTAGTGTTGAACCAATATCAATACATTCAGTTTCCTCTTCTAAAGTAAGAGCTGCCCTTATGATTCCAGAATTTAATCGATCGCTAAAGGGCATAGTTGTTGAAGCAAAGAAAAGGCTATCAACATGAGATCTATCGTCATTTTCTCCAAGAATTCGTCTAATAGCCTCTACAGACATCGTTACGCTATCTTCATCCCAATTTGCCATTGCTCGGGTACCCTTACCCTTGCCAACAAGATTAGGAGCTAACCAAGCATTTGCTTGAGCAATAGAGTTTTTTGATAATCTTAGACGGGGTAAATACCCTGCAATAGATGAAATTCCTACATCAGCCATAAAAGTACCTCATTTATTTGATAATTTAAGAGATATATACAGCAAATTATAGCAATAATTGAAAGTTTTTTTTAAATTTTAAATTTTTTAGCGTGATTTATAAATTCATCCCTAATCTGCTTAGAATTTTCACATGGATAGTCAAAAGGTATATAGAGAATTTCATTATTAGTTTTCAAATAGTAGCCATCAATTGATAAACTCAATACTTCAACATTTTTATCATAAATATTATATACACCCTTCAAAGTTGTAATAATTACATCCTTGTGATCATTGCTTAAATGACTGATAATTGAATTTTCATCATTTGACCAATCTGGATTATCACTAGTCCAAAACTTATCCTTTAACCAAGCAATTTCGCCAAAACCACCAATCCATCTGATTTTATTAGGCTTCATTTTATAGAAATTAAAATCATGCATGCTAGAATAAGATTCACTATCTGGAAGAAATTTAAAAAATCGATCTGCGCAATTCTCTATATCTTCTTCATCTTCAATTTTTTTAAAATCACCCATTATGCTTAGTCTTGAGCTATTTTGCTTATCTTGATTTTCTTTAATTTTAAAAATTGTAAGACAGGATTTTGAATTTTTAAGAATATTTTTTGTATGTTCAGCAATATCACTTGCATAAATATATATCGATCTATCTTGACCAGTTACATAAGTTATAAAACTACCAAAAGGAAAATTATCATATTTTTTTGATAATGTTGATAATACCGCAACATTATTAGATCGCATCAATGTTACAGCTTCATTTTCGTATTTTTTAACCATATTTTTTACACATAATTGATGAATATATTATCATCTTTTTTATTTACTTGAATTTTCACACCAAAAGTATTTGAGAGAACATCGTCATTTATAATTGACATTGGTTCTCCGAAATTAACAATTTTTCCATTTTTTAAAATAGCAATATAGTCTGAATACTTAAAAGCTAAATTTAAATCGTGTAAAATCATAAATATTCCTACACCTTCAATTGATAATTTTTTAATAGCATTCATCATTTTTATTTGATGAAATAAATCAAGATTTGATGTTGGCTCATCAAGCATTAAATAACAAGGATCAGCTGAGTTAGACTCTCTCCAGAGTTGAAGTAAAGATCGAGCAAAATGAACCCTTCGTTGTTCGCCACCTGAAAGAGTATTAAATTTTCTATTTTTAAGATAATCAATATCACACTCTGTTAATATTTCCTTAAGAGCTGTTTTAAAATTATTTGAATATTTTATATCACCTTTTTCTAACCAACCCATTTCAACAATTTCTTTAACACTAAAGTCAAAAATAATTGGCTGAGATTGTGCCATAACACTTCTCAAAAAAGCTTTCTCTTGAATATTTATCTCTGCTAAATTCCTTTGATTATAAAAAACATCACCATTATAGAAATCTAAATCTCCTGATATAATATTTAAAAATGAAGATTTTCCTGCTCCATTTGGACCAAGTAATGTTGTTATTTTCCCTTCTTTAATCTCAATTGAGATATCTTTTAAAATTTGTTTTTCATCATAAAAAAGAGAAATATTTTTTGAACTAATACTCATATTTTATTAATCCTAAAAATTAACCAAAGGAAAAATGGTGAACCAATCGCGCTGGTAATCAGGCCTACAGGTAATTCAGCTGGTTGAATTAATAATCTTGATAATAAGTCTGCGAAAACCATTAGAGAAGATCCCAATAATGCTGATCCTATAACTACATAAGTATGATTTACGCCTGAAAGAAGTCTTAATAAATGAGGCACAACTAATCCTACAAAACCAATCATACCAGACAAAGAAACACTTGCGCCTACAGATGCTGCTGAAGCAAATATAATTCTATATTTTAAATTTTTTACATTTACACCAAGTCTTTTTGCTTCAGACTCTCCTAATTGAAGAATATCTAAATTTCTTAAAACCGGTAATAAAAACAAAAAAGATATGAAGATTATTATTAAAGCAGGTATTAATAAAGACCAGGTTATTCCGCCAAAACTTCCCATTGTCCAGAATGTCAAACTTCTCAATTCAGAGTCTGAGCTTATAAAGGTTAAAATACCAATACCAACAGAAGCGATAGCATTTACAGCAATACCCACTAGCAGCATATAAGTAACACCTTGGTGACCAAAACCTCTTGTTAGAAGAAAAAGCATTAAAATAACTAATCCTGAGCCCAAACAGGCAGAGAGAGGAAGTAAAAAAGTAGAAAAAATAAAAGTAGAGGTTAATGATGAACCAAAAACTATAATTGTAGATGCTCCTAAAGCAGCTCCAGCTGATACTCCAATCAAACCTGGGTCAGCAAGAGGGTTTCTAAATAAACCCTGCAGGCAAGCTCCAGAAACTGATAAACTTGCACCAACTATAGCTGCTAAAATAACCCTTGGTACTCTAATTTCACTAAAAATTGTAGTTTCAATTGCTGATGTATTTCCCATTAAAATTGATAAAACAGGAAAGCTATAACTACCTAAGGAAAATGATATCAGTAAAACAAACAACAAAAGAATTAATAAAAAAAATAATATAAATGATTGTACTCTATTTAAAAATTTCAAATTAATAATTGATAACATAATTAATTGTTTTCTATCGTTTGAAATTTTTTGGATAAATATAGAGCTGTTTCAATTGTTCTTGGACCAAACCCAAGCATTTGCATACCATCAAGAGCAATAATATTTTTGTTAATTGCAGCAGGTGTATATTTTACTGTAGGGTGGTTATGCATATTATCCAAGTTTTTATAAGAATGAGCCCCACGATTTGAAATTAAAATAATATCGGGTGCTGCATCAATAATTGACTCAGTTCCAACAGGCTTCCAACCCTCAAAACTATCAAAAGCATTTCTAGCGCCAATCATTTCTATAAGACCATCGGCTGATGTATCTTTGCCTCCAATGATTGGTGAACCACTATCCATTGTTAATATAAACATCACCTTAATATCTTGATTTTTTATATTTTCTGATAAATTATCCAACTCAATCTTAATTGGCATAATTTTATTATTAATCATTTCAATAGTTTTTTCTCTCTCGCCAATTATTTCTCCTACACATTTAATCTTATCAATAATACCTTCTGAGGAATGCTCTTCTTTTAAAATTACAATATCAATGCCCGTTTTTTTAATTTGATTTACTACATTAGGAGGCCCCATATCATCCTCACCAATAACAAGTGTAGGTTTAAGAGATAAAACACCCTCTGCTGATAAATTTCTAACATATCCTATAGAAGGAAATTTTTTTGTTTCTTCTGGAAAATTTGAGGTTAAATCAACAGCTACTATTTTACTTTGTTCTTCTAAAAAATATAAAATTTCTGTTATAGAACCTCCAGCAACTGTAATTTTACTTGGATTATAGGCCCTATCACAGGAATTTACGTAAATGGGATTTATAAATATTATAAAAAATAAGATTAATATTAAACTAAAATTTTTTGTCATGAGTTATTCCTTGAACCTTAGTTATAAATACATTATATAAAATTGTAAATGATAATGATTCTCATTCTCAACTTAGTATAAGGATATATATTATGAAAAATTATTCCAATTTATTTATAAAATTTTTATTAGTTATTTTTGTTTTTAATAGCTTTTCTATAGCTCAAGAAAGTAAAGATATTGAAGAAATAACAGTGATTTCATCAAGAGCCCCTATTCCACTAAGTGAAGTTATTGGATCAGTGTCTTTAATTAAATCTGATGATATTGAAAATAGGATTGTAAATAATATTGGGGATTTAATTGAAAATACAATTGGCGTTACTGCTCCAAGAAGTGACGGTTATGGAAGAATTTTCAATGAAGGATTTAGAATAAGGGGATTAGGCGGAAAAAGAGTAAATGTTATTATTGATGGAGTAAGAATTCCTGACTCTTATGTCGGATATGGTAGAGATGTAGTTGATGTAGATTTAGTTAAAAAAGTAGAAATACTTAAAGGACCAAGTTCAGCATTATATGGCTCAGATGGATTAGCGGGTGCAATTTCTTATACTACAAAGGATGCTTCTGATTTAGCTGATTTAAATGACCCATTCTTTTCAGCTACAGCCTCATATGATGAAGCAAATGATGGAACAAAATATGGTTTTTTATCGGCCTTCGTTGGAAATAAAATGGAAGGTCTTATTCAGATAACAAGAAGAGATATGAATGAAAGAAATCTTCATGATCAATTAGATACTGAACCAAATGAAATGAATGGTGAGTCCAATAGTATCTTATCAAAAGTTAAATTTCTTCTAACAGAGTCAATTGATTTAACTTTTACAATTGATGTTCAAGAGTGGGAAAATGAGTGGGATCTTCAAACTGAAACAGCTTTCAGTTTCTTTCCAATACCTACTCAAACCTCTTCGGCAATAGGTAATGATGAGTCTACAAGGCATAGGTTTTCTGTTGAACTAGGTTTCAATAATCAGAATATGTTTTTCGATAATGGAAGAATTACAGTTTTTGCTCAAAACACTGAACAAGACCAAATAACAAATAAATCAAAATTAGTTTTTTCAATGGGCATGAGAGCAAGACCAACACCATTTTCTGAATATCAAAATTTTCAATTTAACCAAGAAATATTTGGATTTTCTTCTGAGTTTTATAAAGAAATTGGTAAATCTTCAGGCATTAAACATCAAATTGTTTATGGATTTGAATATGAGTCAATTGAGGTTGAAAGACCAAGATATAGGTATGAAACAAATTTAATGACTAGGCAGTTAAATTATAATATTGGTGGTCATACTTATCCCGATAAAACATTTCCTGATACAGAAACAATACGACAAGGTATTTATTTTTCTGATAGAATTGAAGTCACTCCAAAAGCAAGCATTGTTATAGGTGCAAGATATGATTCATACGAACTTAAACCATCAGTCGACGAGCTATTTAACAGAAGTAATGTAGCCAGAAATGAGCTTTCCTATATAGATGACAGTGCCATTTCATCCAAATTAGGTTTTATTTATGATTTAAATAACAATATTTCTTTATTTGCTCAGTATGCTGAAGGTTTTAGAAGCCCTGATTATGAGAGTGCAAACATATCTTTTACAAATTTTGCTTTTTTCTACAGTGTAATGCCTAATCCAGATCTCGAATCCGAAGAAAGTGAAGGATATGAAATAGGTATAAGAGGAAATAATTCATTAGGAAACTCAAAATTAAACTGGTCGTTAGTTTATTTTGAAAATGACTATAAAGATTTCATTGATAGTCAATTAACTGGAAGATCACCTCAAGGTATAAGTTTATATAAATATGTAAATCTTAATAATGTTACAATTGATGGATTTGAATTTGAATTACAAGCTATGATTAATGATAACTATTCATTTTACCTTGGCCATACAAATACAGAAGGTGAGCAGAATAATGAAGAGCTAATATCAATTGATCCTGATCAAACCATTTTAGGTTTAAGCTGGGTTTCTGATAATGGAGGTTTCAATATCAAGGGAATAGCAAATATTTCTGAAAAAAGTATTGATGGTTTGGCTCCTGTTTGCGGAAGAGGGGGATGTAATAAATTATTAGAGCTTCCAGGAAGAGTTACTTATGACCTATTTTTCAATTTTAATATAAGTGAAAAAGTATATGCAAACCTTGCAGTTAGAAACCTTACTGACAAAAAATATTGGGATTGGGCATCAGTTAACGGAAAGGCAGAAAATGATCCTGAGTTAGATCTATATGTGAATTCCGGAAGAACAATAAGTGCTTCAATTAAGTATTTATTTTAATTACAAGGAATTGAAACTATGAAACTTTTCATTTTTATTTATATTTTATTATTCTCAATTAATGTTATGGCTCATCCAGGTCATGAGAATGTTTATTTTCATCCTGAAGTGAACTCTACATTTTCTTCAATTTTAGCAATTTTATTTTTAACTGGTATGTTTTTTACCATAAAAAAA
>TARA_B110000438_G_scaffold294200_1_pt1 | contig 10063 bp, 18 predicted proteins | sample TARA_B110000438 | Tara Oceans TARA_B110000438 (sample SAMEA4398413) | marine metagenome | biome: Polar Biome; feature: [MES] marine water layer (ENVO:01000295) within the mesopelagic zone...; material: water (ENVO:00002006), including particulate matter (ENVO:01000060) such...
GTGCAATAGGTGCTAATAATGCAGCTGCAGAGTCAGGTACAACTACGGCTACGGTATGCAAAACTGAAACACGTAAAAAGTCTACATCAGTTAATGAATACTCACACTCAACTATAAACTTTGAGTATGATGGTGTTTTATATGAACTTGATTTTATTAAAAAATAATGAAATTTAATGAACAAAATAATATCGATGAGCTAACACATTATGTTCAGGGTACATACTCTAAGCATTATGCGTCAAAAAATGGTACTCAAAGTATGGATCTAATATCTGCCTCCGGGCATGGTGTTGGTTTTTGTCTTGGCAATGTATTAAAATATGCGTCAAGGTATGGTAAAAAGAATGGGACGAATCGTGAAGATCTTATGAAGATCATGCATTATACTCTCTTAGCAATTAATGAACACGACTTAAAGGAGTCTAAATGAAACTTAGTAATGAAATAAAAGATGTATTAAGCAACTTCCAAACTATTAATAGTAATGTTGCTTTAGGTGAGGACGGAATGATTAGATCAATGTCCACTTCAAAAACTCTTATGGCGAGATGTGATTTAGCATTTCAATCACCATATCCATTTGGTATATATGACTTAGGTGAATTCCTAGCATGTTTAAATATGTTCGATGATCCAACTCTCGAATTCGATGATGATCAAAAGTTTGTTACAATAACGGATGGTATTACCACCTTTAAGTATTACTTTTCAGATATCAGCAGCCTGACAGTCCCTACCAATGATATTAACCTAGAATGTGGTGACTTAACGTTTACCCTTACACACGAACAATTGAATCAATTGCGCAAAGCATCAGGTACGCTTAAAGCTAATCAGCTTTGTATACGTAAGAATGATAGCGCAGCATTTATTGAATGTGTTATTCTTGATAAACAGAATCCAACGTCTAATGAATATACATTAAACGTATCAAATTGCAGTATAAATACATCTGCAGAGTTTGATTTTGTATTTGATATAAACAATTTCAAATTCAAACCTTCCGACGAATATGTCTTCGGAATCGATAAGAAGCAAGTAGCTTCTGTAAAAGCTGGCAATACCAATTACTGGGTTGCTCTTGACAAAACAACAACATATAAGGAATAACTCATTATGGCAAAGAAAGAAAATAAAGAAGAATTTAATAAAGAGTTGGCTGACGCAGTAGATAATCCTACTCCGGCTCCTGCTCCTGAAGGTGAAGGCCTTAACCTTACTGACATTAGAGCTTGCGTTACTATTATTGATATCGTAACAAAGCGTGGTGCATTTGAAGGTGCTGAAATGGCAGACGTTGGAACGGTACGTAACCGTTTAGAAAAGTTTTTAGCTGCAGCTGATGCTGCAAAGCAAGCTGAGACTCCAGCTCCTACTGAAGATGAAGTAGAAGCTTAAATTTTTAATTATATTATGAGGTGTTTGTGGAAGAATTTTTATACGTAGAAAAGTATAGGCCTACCACTATTGAAGAATGTATTCTTCCTAAAGGATTAAAAGATACATTCCAAGAAATAGTTGATGGAGGTAAGTTGCCTAATATGATGTTTACAGGTTCTGCAGGTGTAGGTAAGACTACAGTTGCTAGAGCTTTATGCAATGAATTAGGTTTAGATTATATGATTATCAATGGATCTGAAGATGGAAACATTGATACCCTTCGTGGTAAAATCAAACAGTTTGCAAGTACTGTATCGTTACAAGGTGGGCAGAAAGTAGTTATACTCGATGAGGCTGATTACCTAAATCCACAATCTACACAACCTGCATTGCGTGGGTTCATAGAAGAGTTCTCTTCTAATTGTAGATTTATATAACATGTAATTTTAAGAATCGTATTATAGATCCTCTTCATTCAAGATGTTCTATATATGAATTCAATATAGGTAACAAGGCTGAAATGGCTGGTGCTTTTATGAAGCGTCTTCAATTCATTCTTGATTCTGAAAACATTACATATAAAGATCAGGTTCTTGCAGAACTGATTATGAAATATATTCCTGATTGGAGGCGTGTCATTAATGAATGCCAACGATATGGAATGAGTGGTACCATTGATACCGGCATTCTTGTTACTCTATCTGAGTCAAGTATTAAAGGATTGATGGATGATCTTAAAGCAAAAAACTTTAAGAGTATGCGTAAATGGGTAACAGATAACATGGACGTAGAATCTACAAAGTTGTTTAGAATGGTTTATGATAATATGGTTGAGTATGTATCACCATCAAGTGTTCCACAATTGGTGCTTATACTTGCAGATTATTCTTATAAAGATAGTTTTGTTGCAGATCATGAATTGAATGTAGTGGCATGCATGACTGAAATCATGTCACAAATTAAATTTAAATAGGAGATAAATGATGGGTATGTTTATGGGCAAAGAATGGCCAACCTTAACTGAATTATTTTTTGGTAAAGGTAATGGACCACAAGGCAAAATGGTAGACACTGGGAAATATCCCAATGGTATGACTGCTAAAAAGCCACCGGCTAATGCTAAAAGTGAAGTAAAGCCAACCAAAGCTGATAAAGCACGCGGTACTAGAAAAGATTTTACCGCTCAACAGAAACTAAAAAAACTAAAATGATTTTAGAAACTATGGCCAATTGGGCTTCAATAATAATAATGCTAGCAATGGTTAAGGTAGTTTGGCAATTAGAATCTGCCAGTCAATTACTAAAAGCTATGCAACGCATCCTTGTGGATACTGCGGAAGATTATAAGAATGAGTAATCCATTTGAATTTATTAAATCTATATCCAACTCAAAGAAGGATATACTTGAAAATGAGAAAGACTACAATGCTTTTATGGTTAATCGTGGTCTTTCATATTTCCCTGATACTGTGATATATGCAAATGAAATGAATAGGTTCCACCACTTGGATTCCCGCCTGCAATATCATTTTCTTATAAATATTGTTAGGAAGCGGAATCGCTTCTCAAAGTGGAACAAGTCTATTGAATCTGAAAATATCAGTGCTATCAAGAAATTTTATGGTTATAGCAATGAAAAAGCTCGTGATGTACTTCCTCTTTTAAGTGATGAAAACCTTGCAACAATAAAAGGAAGAATACAACATGGCGGAATTCAACGATGAACTGGTTAATTGGAAACCAGATATGATGTTAGAAGTAATATTGGCAGAACCCGATGACTTCCTGAAGATCAGGGAAACATTAACACGTATTGGTGTAGCTTCAAAAAAAGATGCTAAACTATACCAATCTTGCCACATACTTCATAAACAAGGAAGATATTTTATAACCCATTTTAAAGAACTATTCTTGTTAGATGGAAAACCTTCTAATCTAACAGAAAATGATCTTAAGCGTAGGAACACAATTGTTAAACTAATGGATGATTGGGGACTACTTGAAGTTGTTACTCCTGTAGGAGAAGTTGCAGCATTAAACCAAATTAAAATAATATCCCATAAAGATAAAGCAGATTGGGAATTATGCCCGAAATATAATATAGGTATTAAGTGAAACCTGTATAAATAAAATTGAATATGCCGAAAGGATATTCATAATATGTAGTCATGGTGACTACAATTTTAACCTTGCTATAAAAATAGGAGGACAATTATGTCAAACTTAGCATTTAACTTCCCAAGGGATACGTTCTTGGGATTCGATCAACTTTTCAATACGCTATCGGAAACACCGATGGACGCTGCCAGAGGCACTGGATATCCACCGTATAACGTTATAAGAAAAGATGATGGTCATTTCTTAATTGAAATCGCTGTTGCAGGATTCAGTAAAAATGACATCGACCTAACTCTGGAAAAAGGAGTTTTAACGGTGACTGGTAAGAAACACACTGGTCAAGATAAACGAGAATATACACATCGTGGTATTTCTCAAAGAGGGTTTGAGAGATCATTCACTATAGCTGACACAATCAAAGTAATTGGTGCAGATATCGTAGATGGTTTACTTGTAGTTATTTTGGAGAACGATATTCCAGAAGAGGACAAGCCTCAAACTATTAATTTAGGTTCATTGAACAAAGCAGCAAAATTGTTGTTGGGTTAAATTAACTAAGGAGCACTATGGCATATTCAGATAAAGTTTTAGATCACTACAATAATCCACGCAATGTGGGCAAGATGGATCCCAAGGATCCTAACGTAGGAACTGGTATGGTTGGTGCTCCTGCTTGCGGCGATGTTATGCGCCTTCAAATAAAAATTGAAGAAGGCATATGTACAAACGCTGTATTTAAAACATATGGCTGCGGATCAGCAATCGCTTCTAGTTCACTATTAACTGAATGGGTAAAGGGTAAATCTGTTTCAGCAATTCAAGCAATTAAAAATACTGAAATTGTTGAAGAGCTTAACCTCCCACCAGTAAAAATACATTGTAGTGTATTAGCAGAGGATGCAATCAAGTCAGCTGTAAAAGATTACGTAGATAAACAACCAAGGACACACAGATGAATGAAGTTAGATTAGTACGTCTTACGACGGGTGAAGAAATATTATGTGAAGTACACGAAAATACAGAATATAGAATGACTGTAAAAGATCCAGTTCTATTAATACCAAATGGAGAAAAGATTGGATTTATGCCATATATGCCTTATACAGAAATTGGTATATTCGGACTTGAAATTAAACAAGACCATGTTATGTTTAATCTTCAACCAACTGAAGAAATGATAGATAGTTTTAACAAAATGACTTATAGAATTCAAACACCATTGAAGCCAAAAATAGTTACATAAGCTGTTTACTTTTAACCTTTTTTATGGTATAATATAACCATGAATCAAACTTTTTATACCCACGCCTTTCGTCATGGAAAGGTTATCAAATATACGGGCTACGAGAATGGAGATAAAGTTAGCTTCACTATTCCGTTTCGCCCTACTCTTTACGTCAGCTCCAAAAAAGATACCGAATGGCATGCGCTTGATGGTACAAAGGTAGAACCAATACCCTTTGGTAGTATGAGTGAAGCTACAGAATTTATGAAGCAATATAAAGATGTGCCTAGTTTTAAAATATATGGCAATACAAACTATGTTGCTCAATACATTAATACTGAATTCCCTGGCGATATTAAATGGGATCGTAACATTATTAATGTCACTTCCCTTGATATTGAAACAAAGTTTGGAGAAGGTTTCCCTGATCCAGAAATTGCAGACCAAGAAGTAACAGCAATCACAATGAAAAACAATATAGACGATGTCTATTATACATTTGGTTGTGGTGACTATGATGTAGATAAAGCTTTAATGCAAACCCACGAAGTTCGTTACATTAAATGTAATAATGAATATGAACTACTCCACAAATTTTTATATCAATGGGCTAAGTCTTCCCCCGATGTTATCACCGGTTGGAATGTAGAGTTCTTTGATATACCATACCTCGTCAATCGTATAGCACGAGTCAATGGCGAAAGTAAAGCTAAAATGTTATCCCCTTGGAAAATGATTGACAAACGTGAAGTACAACAACCTTTTAGTAATAACATGCGCGTTAAATACGATTTAAAAGGTATTACAACTCTTGATTATCTTGCAATATTTAAAAAGTTTGCATTTACATATGGCCCACAAGAATCATATAAACTTGATAACATCGCTAATGTAGTTCTTGGTGAGAAGAAGCTTGACTTTGGTGAAGCCTCAGACTTAAATGAATTGCATGACAATGATTATCAAAAGTTTATTGATTATAATATTAAAGATGTAGAGTTGATTGACAGAATGGAAGATAAGCTTGGTTTAATTACCTTATGTTTAACTATGGCTTATAAAGGTGGTGTTAACTACGATTCAGTTCTAGGGACTGTGGCGATATGGGATTCATTAATCTATAGGGATCTCCATTCTAGAAATATAACAATACCTCAAAATTCTGAATCATTTAAGGGTGCATACCCCGGCGGTTATGTAAAAGAACCACATGTTGGAATGCATGATTGGGTATGTTCTTTTGACTTAAACTCCCTATACCCATCAATCATTATGCAATATAACATGTCGCCAGAAACTATATTAGTTGGCGCTGATGAGCCAGGTGTCAATGTTGAATCTGTTCTCAAAGGTCATGTAAGGAACAACATAACAAATACAGCGTTGGCTGTTAACGGTGTGCGTTTCAGTACAAATACACCAGGTGTGCTTCCCACAATCATTCAAGAAATTTATAATGAACGTGTTCAATACAAACAAAAACAATTAAAAGCTGAACAAGAATTAGAATTGTCCGGCAATAAATCAGAACAATATGAAATTGAAAAAAGAATATCCATCGCCAAAAATCAGCAATTAGCTCTTAAGATTCTTCTTAATAGTTTATACGGCGCAATGGGTAATAAATGGTTTAGATACTTTGATATGAGAATAGCCGAGGGTATCACCCTAACTGGCCAAGCAACTATCAAATGGGCTGAAAAGAATTTAAACAATTATCTTAATCAAACTTTAAAAACTGATAAAGATTACGTAGTCGCAATTGATACAGATTCAGTATACGTCACACTTGATGAATTCGTCAAACGTTTTAAACCAGAAAATCCTGTAAACTTCTTAGATAAATTATGTTCTACTGCGTTAGAAGATGCTCTTACTAAATGTTATGATGAATTATATACAAGACTTGGTGGTATGGAAAACAAAATGGTTATGGGTCGTGAAGTTATTGCTGATCGTGGTATATGGACAGCAAAGAAAAGATACATATTAAATGTACATGACAATGAGGGTGTTCGTTATGCTCAACCTAAATTAAAGATCATGGGTATTGAAGCTATTAAATCTTCTACTCCTGCGATATGTAGGCAAGCATTAAAAGATATGTTTAAAAGAATTATTGAAACTGATGAAGCAACAGTTCAAAATGATATAGCAAACTTTAAGAATGTATTCTCCAAAGCGTCAGCTGAGGAAGTATCATTCCCTCGTTCAGTCCAAAATATACGCAAATGGATTGATAAAGAAACTATATATAAAAAGGGTACACCTATTCATGTACGTGGTGCAATAATGCATAACCATTTAATAGATGACCAAAAGCTTCAAAGAAAAGTGGAAAAAATACATGGCGGCGATAAAGTTAAATTTACTTATTTGCGAAAGCCAAACCCAACTAAAGAAAATGTTATTGCATTTGTTGATTATCTACCTCGGCAGTTTAAACTAGAAAACTATATAGATTATAATCTTCAATTCGAAAAAACATTCTTAGGTGCGATTGAACCAGTTTTAACAGCAGTTGGATGGGAAAGTGAGAAAAGAATTACTTTGGAATCTTTTTTCAATTAACGTATGTACTTTCACATAAACTATGATATAATATTAATATAAATGGAGAAATAATATGAGTGTAGATTGGGTAAAAGATATAAGCCTTATGCATGATAAATACCAGGTGAGGGAATGGATTAACGATGCCACACCATTTCAATTAAAGAAATTTTTAGAATTTCGTTTAGCTTTTATTAAAGAAGAATATGACGAGACTAAAGAAGCATTAGTAACAGAAGATGCTGAAGAAGTCGTTGATGGTCTTATTGATCTTTGTGTTGTTGCTATTGGTACATTAGATGCAATGGGTATAGATCCTCATAAAGCATGGGATGAAGTATTAAAAGCAAATATGGCTAAGGAAGTTGGTGAGAAACCAGAACGCCCAAATCCATTAGGCTTACCAGATTTAGTTAAGCCAGAAGGTTGGACAGCACCAGTTCATTTTCCTAATCATGGTTGCTTAGCATCTTGTTGGGATGATGCAATATTTGATAGAATGGAAGATAGTGCTTTATTAAGAAAAGCTAATAATAACTGGGGTGGATTCTTTCCAGTTAGTAATGAAGAACGTATGGATATCATTGGACAAAATGGTAATGATGGTTTACACTATCCACCACCAGGCCCAGATGGATATACACCAGGACCGGGACCATTAGATGGTGAACGAGAAAAGATTGATTGGACAAAAGATTCGGAGTACATAAGACTATATGGCAAAGAAGGAAATAAAAAAGTCTGATATTGATTATCAGAAATGGTTACTCATTTACAAGGGTAAAGATTTAAACAAAATTACAGCTAACGAGCATGCTAAATTTAGCAAGCTTTTTCAAGCATGGAAAGTAGGAAACATAGAAAAAGTATGAAATCCCTAACACTATTCAAATCAATATTTGACAATAAAACAAATAAGCGTATGGACATGGAAGATTGGACTGTGTTTGAAAAGTTTATTTTTGATTTATCAGAATACCCACGTAAAGATAAAAAATCAGCACAGTTAATATCTCCAGCAATATACAAAGATGATACAACTCGTGCAAATGATAATGTTATTGGTTGGGCTGGATGGTGTGCAGTGGATGTAGATGATTATAAATTTGAAAATGGTTATATGAATCTTGAAAAAGAATTACTAGATCGTTATGGGTTATATAATCATATAATTTATTCAACAGCATCATCTACTAAAGAACAACCAAAGTTTAGAGTTGTTTTTCCATTAACAGTTGATGTACCTAAAGAAAAAATTAAACATTTTTGGTATGCATTAAACAAAGATTTAGGCGATGTAGGTGATCCTCAAACAAAAGATTTAAGCCGTATGTATTATATCCCTGGTAAATATGAAGGTGCATTTAATTTTATATTCAATTGCTTCCATGGAAATGTTATGGATCCATATGAAATTATGGCTAAGCATGATTATGTTGAACGTAGTGGTTCATTAATAGATAATCTTCCACCAGAAATTCGTAAGGCTATGTTAGCCCATCGTAAGAATGAAATGACAAATACAAATATCAATTGGAGCAACTATAGAGATTGCCCATTTGTTAACAACAAATTAGTTAAAGAGTATAATCAAATAACTGATACGGGTTGGTATACAAAAATGTATGCCATTATGGTTTCTATAGCTGGTAATGCGATACGTAAAAAATATCCTATTACAGCATCAGAAATTACTACATTATGTAAGGAAATTGACTTTGAAAATGGAAATTGGTATAAGTCAAGACCCTTTGACAAGGAGGCAGATCGTGCAATCGAATACATCTACGGTAACAATTGATACAGGCGAAATAGGCGAACAATTAGTTCAGGAACATTTTAAACACGCAGAACGATCAGAAGACTGGTATGATTCTGAGAAAGATGGTACAATAAAGGATGACACTTATGAAGTTAAAACCTTTAGATTAAATAATAGAGACCAAGGATTTTGGGTTGAGAGTTCTCAATTTACAAAATTAGACAATGTTGATATATTATATTTTGTTAAGATCCCTGAATCATTAAGTGAAGGTGCAACAATTTATGAATGTATAGATCATAAAAATCCTGATGTTTATGAAAATTTTACATTAGGACAATTCAAACAAATGAGATGTTATTTCATTGATAACTGCAAAGAGATTGCAAATGTTAATGATGAAAGAACTGACACGTTATATAACAATTCAGTATCAATGTCAAAGCATAAAAGATTCACTTAAGCTGTTTACTTTTGGCTATAACTATGATATAATATAACTATATTTAATGGAGTAGTATATGAAAGAATCACTAAAAGTTCTGCAAGCAGCTGCAGAAATACAACAAAAAAAATCAAACGATTATCAAAATCCTAATTCTAGGATTAAACAAGCTGACTATTATCCACATGGTTGTTCAACCATTTTAGATACAATGCATGCAAAAATATTACGTATGCATTCTGTTGTCGAAGCTATGGAATCAGATCCAAATTACACACCTAACTTTGAATCCCTTGAAGATTCATGTATTGATATTATTAATTATGCATCATTCTTTGTTAGTTATTCAAAAGGTATGATGGAAGGTCAGTCACCAGATCGTGACTTTTTAAACAGGCATAAAGAAACAGATGATAATGATATACCTTCAGCATATGACGATAATGGTGAATATACAGATGTAAGTAAACAAATGCAACTAGGCCAAGTATAATGTTAATTAGACCATACAAAGTTTCAGATGTACGTGACTATTTTATCGGTATGAAAAGTACCGGTCTTAATCACACTGTTGATA
>TARA_B110000438_G_scaffold194766_1_pt1 | contig 10056 bp, 8 predicted proteins | sample TARA_B110000438 | Tara Oceans TARA_B110000438 (sample SAMEA4398413) | marine metagenome | biome: Polar Biome; feature: [MES] marine water layer (ENVO:01000295) within the mesopelagic zone...; material: water (ENVO:00002006), including particulate matter (ENVO:01000060) such as......
AGATAGGGTTGAAAAATTAAAATTAAATGCTTATAAAATATTTAGAGGGGAAAATATATTTTAAGGAAAAAATAATTGTATTTTATGTGTAAATTATAAGCAAGGTTAATGAATAAAGCTTTTGTTTAGAAGAAGCGTATGAACTAATAGAAAAAAGCACTTCTGTAGATAGGGTTGAAAAATTAAAATTAAATGCTTATAAAATATTTAGAGGGAAAAATAATTGTATTTTATGTGTAAATTATAAGTAAGGTTAATGAATAAAGCGAAGTGTATGTAAAAGTACTTCTATAGTATAGGGTTGAAAAATTAAATGCTTATAAAATGCTTAGCTTAGAGGTAAAAATATATTTTAAGGAAAAAATAATTATATTGCATGTGTAAACTTTAAATAAAATTAATGAATAAAACTTTTCCATTATTGTTTAGTCTTATATTCACCGTGATTTTCGCTTTAAATCATGAGTCATTACCTACTCCATCTTATGTTACAGGGGCAGATGGTACTTTAAGAATGTATATAAATGTAATTGGGCACGTTAAAACACCTGGTTCACTATTGGTTTATGATGGGGTAGATCTATTAAGTGCAATTTCCATGGCAGGTGGCTATTTGCAAGGGGCTAATCTGGAAAGAATAGATATTTATGGAGCTGATGGAACATTAAGAACTATTAAAATAGAAAATGTCCATGATATAAAATTTAAACCTCAAGACACTATTTTTATTAGACAAAATACACTTAGTAAGATTTTTACATCATCAAATATACCTCAAATTTTTCTATCTATGTTAAATATTGCTTTGACATTAGATAGAGCGGATTAAAAAAATATTATGGATGATAATAAATCGCAGTTAAAATTTGATGATACTAATGGTTATTCAGTGTCTGAATTAATATATGTTATATTAAAGCATAAAAAGCTTATCCTTGCATTATTTTCTGGTCTATTATTTTTTTCTATATTATATACTTTTACTACTACTCCATACTATAAATCAAAAACAACTATAATTGTCAGTGAAGATCAAGGCTCAATGTCTTTTCTTGATATGAATTTTGGCCAGGAGAGGAATTATATAGATAATGAAATTACTATATTAAAATCCAGAACAGTTTCAGACCTTGTTGTTAAGGAATTGCTTAGTCAAAATAAGCATAATGATCTTAAAATATTTTTAGGGATAAATAAAAGTAATTTGGATTTTTTATTTGATGTAGGAAACATTGATAAGTTATCAAAAAAAATAAGAGATAATTTAACTGTCTCGAATACACGCAATACAGATGTAATTTTAATTTCAATGATTAGCAATAACAAAAACAATTCAGCTTTAATTATTAATACTTTAGTTAGTGTTTATCAACAGCTTGACTTAGCGTGGGCAAATGGAGAAATGAGTCATTTAAAATCATTTTTAATTGAACAGCTTGAAATAAAAGAAGAAGAACTCTTAGAAATTGAAAATGATCTTAAAGAATTTCAAGAAAAAGAAAAGATTTTTGGTCTTGATGATAATTCTAAAATGCTCCTTGAAAATTTAACTAATATTGAAACTAAATATTATAATACAATGACTGCTTTGGATATTGCTAATGAAAGAGAAAAATACTTGATGTCTCAATTATCTGAAGATGAAGAAATATTTATCCAAGTGGTAAGTAGTACAGTGAATGCAAAATTATTTGCATTAAGGGATGAAATAACAACTATTGAAGTTGATATAATTTCTACAATTGCAGAATACGGAGAAAATCATATTGCAGTAAAAACTAATAAGGAAAAATTAAAGAAAATAAAGGAAAATATTAATAAAGAAACTACTAAGCTTATTAAGCAAGGAATATTTGTTTCTGATCCTATTTTATTTAGACAGAGCTTGATGGATTCTATAATTAGTATTCATGCAATTAAATCCAATTTAAATTCTAGAGAAAAATCATATAAAAAATTAGTTGATGATTATAATAATCAACTAATGAACTTACCAAATAAAATATTAGATTATACTCGTCTTGAAAGAGCAAGAACTATTCATTCTGAAAGTTTTAAATTTATGAGTAATAAATTAGAAGAAGCCAGGATTGGAGAAGCTTCACAATTAGGTAAGATTAGAATTATTGATGAGGCAATTCCTAAAAATGATCCAGTCAAACCAAATAAGCCTCTATATTGTTTTATAGGTTTAATTTTTTCTTTTGTTTTTTCAATATCTATTGCATTTTTAATTGAATTTTTTGATAATACAATAAGCTCAATTGAGCAATTAGAAAGAAGAGGTTTATCAATACTTGCTATTATTCCATCTATAACTAATTATGATAATAATAAAAAAAATAATAAAAAATATTTAAGGTCAAACCAGCAAATAAAAAAATTACAAAGACGATTAATTACTGAAGAAAATCCTAAATCCCCTGTATCTGAAGCATATAGGGGTCTAAGAACTAGTCTTATGTATACAAATTTAGAAAAGAAGGATTCTCATTTAATATTAGTAAGCAGCGCTGGTCCTGGAGAAGGTAAAACTACAACGATATCAAATTTAGCAATTACATATGCAAATCTAGGAAAAAAAGTTTTACTTGTTGATTCTGATTTAAGAAAACCTATTGTTCATAGTATATTTAACATGGATAAGAGTCCTGGTTTAACTAGTTATTTAAGTGGGGCTTCCAATTTTAATGATATAAATAACAAATCAACGATTGATAATTTAAATATCGTTACTTCAGGTATTATTCCCCCAAATCCTTCAGAATTATTAAATTCAAATAAAATGGAAGAGTTTATTCGTTCTGCAAAAGAAAAATATGATCTGGTATTATTTGATACTCCCCCTCTTATTGCTGTCACTGATGCTTTTGTGTTATTAAAATATATTGATCAATTTCTTTTAGTCGTCAGATCTGGAATAACTCAGAAAGGAGCACTTGAACGAGCTCTTACTGTATCAAAACAATCTAATGCAAAAATTGCAGGCGTTGTAATGAATGCTGTTTCCGAAATTAATTCCTATGGTTCTGGATATTATTATAATTATTATCAATACTATTACGGTGATGATAAGGCTTAATTTTTGAATTATTGTTTAATTAAATAAATGATGAAATATAAAAAAATTCTTATCACAGGAACTGCTGGATTCATAGGGTATCATCTAGCAAAGAAAATATCTCATGAAAATAATATAATTATAGGGCTCGATAATATAAATAGTTATTACAGTGAAAGTCTTAAAATTGATCGCCTAAAAGATTCCGGATTTTCAACTAATCAAGTTCTTAAGTGGGATACTTTAATATCTAGTAAGAAGTATAAAAATTATAGTTTTATCCGAATGAATCTTGAGGAAAAAAATAAACTTAATAAATTATTCAAAAAAAATAAATTTGATTTAGTAATTCATCTAGCAGCGCAGGCTGGAGTAAGGTATAGCTTAGAAAATCCAGATGCATACATACAATCAAACATCGTAGGTTTTGTAAATATTTTAGAAGCTTGTAAAAAATATAGTGTAAAAAAAATCGTTTATGCATCAAGTTCATCTGTTTATGGAAATAATAACAAGATTCCTTTTTCTGAAACAGATAATGTAGATCATCCCGTCAGTTTGTATGCAGCAACAAAAAAAAGTAATGAGTTGTTAGCTCATACTTATTCTCATTTATATGGAATTAAAACAATAGGATTAAGATTTTTTACGGTATATGGTCCTTGGGGAAGACCTGATATGGCTTACTATTCTTTTTCAAAAGCTATAAAAAACAAAAAGAAAATTAAAGTTTTCAATAATGGTAATATGGAGAGAGATTTTACTTATATAGATGATGTAGTGGATGCAATCTTTTTATTACTTAATAACAGTCATTCTAATAAAAAAAATCATAGTATACTTAATATTGGGAATAATAACCCTGAACAGATTATGGATTTTATTAACATTTTAGAAAAGAAGCTAGATCAAAAAGCAATATTAGAATTTTCATCAATGCAAAAAGGAGATGTATATAGAACCTATGCTGACATTACAGAAATTAATAAAATTATAGATTTCAAGCCATTATATAGTTTGGAAGATGGGCTTTCAAATTTCATTAGATGGTTTAAGGAATATGAATATTCCAAATGATAAATTATTTATTAAAAATAATAAATAATCCAAAATTAATAATTGTAGCACTTATAGCTAATAAATACTTCTATTGGTTAAATGATGAAAAGTTTATAAAAGTAGTATATTATCTAAGGATGAATAAAAGGTTAAACCTCGATAACCCTAGAACATTTAATGAAAAAATTCAATGGCTAAAAATTAATGATAGGCAAAAAATATATACTGCTTTGGCAGATAAATTTCAGGTTAGAGAGTATATATCTGATAAAGTTGGGGAAAAATATCTCATACCATTAATTGATAATTATGTTCATGTAAATGATATTGATTTTAGTAAGTTGCCTAATAGTTTTGTTCTTAAAACTACACATGATTCTGGTGGGGTTATAATTTGCAATAATAAAACTAAATTCAATGAATATAAAGCTAAAAAAAAGTTAGCTAAATTATTAAGCAATAATTTTTATTATAAAGGTAGAGAATGGCCGTATAAGAATATCGAACCTAGAATTATTTGTGAAGAGTTTCTAAGAGATGAATCAGGCCTTCAGTTAAAAGACTATAAAATATTTTGTTTTGATGGAGAGCCTAAATATATACAAGTCGATATTGATAGGCTTACTAATCATAGAAGGAATATATATAATCTTGATTGGGATTACATTGATTTTGAAATTTGTTATCCAACTGACCCACAATATAAAATTCCTAGGCCTAAGTGTCTAAATGAGATGTTGTTATTGTCAAAAAAACTGTCTAATGGCTTAAAGCATTTGAGAGTAGATTTATATATCAATACTAATAAAATTTATGTTGGTGAGTTGACACTCTATCATGGATCTGGGTTTGAAAAATTTAATCCAGAAGAGTATGGAAATATTTTTGGTGATTTATTGAACATAAACATTGATGAACATAACTAATTATTAATATGAAAATAGCATTTTTAGGGGATATAGGTTTAGTAGGTGAGTACAGTCTTTCAAATGGCGCTTATGAAAGAATTATTAATATAGGTAATTTTTTAAAAGATTTTGATTACGTTGTTGCTAATTTGGAAACCCCATTAACTAAAGTCAATCATAGCAATAAATGCAAATCTATGCATCTGAAATCAGATCCTGAAAATATAAAAATCTTAAATTTATTAAATATTAATGCAGTCACATTAGCTAATAATCATATATGTGATTATGGCACTAAAGGATTAGAGGAGACAATTAAATGCTTAGATATAAATGGAATTGATTATTTTGGTGTAAATAATAAATCAATACATCTTGAATATGAGGGAAACAAAATCCACTTTAGCGGTTATTGTTGTTATAGTACAAATGGTAGTCAGTATTTACATAATGAAATTGGTATACACCCTCTAAAATTTTCAAATATAAATGAACAATTAAAAATTGATAAAGAAAAAAAATATTTATCTGTTCTTAGTTTTCACTGGGGCGATGAGCATACAAATTTCCCTAATCCAGATCAGATAAATTTTGTTGCGAAAATATCTGAAAATGCTAATTTTTTAATTCATGGTCACCATACTCATAATATACAAGGCATACAAAAAATTAAAAATAATTTAGTTGCCTATAGTTTAGGGAATTTTTGTTTTGATGATTGTATTTCTCCATTTGTAAAAAACTTTGTAGTAAAGAAAAATGAAGAAAACAGAAAATCTTTTATTTTATCTGTAGAAGTAATTGGTAATAAAATAACACAATATGACACTATAGGAATATATGATCATAAAGAGTTAGGAATAATTACTAAAAATATCAATAATGAATTAGATGATATTTCTCAAAATATATATAATTATAAACAAAAAGAGTATATGCAATTGCGTAGTAATCAAATGGAAACTAATAGAAGTGAAAAATTTGCTAAAAGAGATTGTAGATGGGTTTTATCTAAGTTGAATTATTATTCAATAGGCTCAAAAGTTATTTTGATGATAAATAAAATAAGATATTATTTTACATTAAAAATAAATATTAAATGATTTGAAAAAAAAAATAGTTTATATAGGGAAATTTCTGTTTCCGAATGGTAATGCAGAGGGCAAATTAGTATACTCTAATGGGAGAATATTAAATAAATTAGGTTATGACTTAGTTTTTATTGGTGTTAATGAAAAAAAAATAGATTTCAGTAAATCCAAGGTCATTATTGATAACTTTGAAAGTTATTCTATTCCATTAGATAATTCATTACTTAATATTTTGAACTATATTAAGATAAATAGAGAAGTAATTAATTTTTTAAAGTCAGATCATTCATGTATAGCAGCAGTTATATCTTATGGAACACCAACATTTTCTTTCTTTATCTTTCAGCTAGTTAATTTTTGCAAAGCATATAAGGTCCCATTCATTGCTAATGTAGTTGATATGTCATCAACCTCACATGGGACTAAATTAGAAAGAACAGCTAAGTTTCTAGATAAATATTTTTTGAGAAAAGTTATTTTATATAAAGCTGATGGAGTTATTTCTGTTAGTAATTATATTAAAAATTATTTTTCTAAAAATATTGATAATATTATTGTTATTCCACCATTGGTATATAATTCATGTGATGTTAAGCAAAATTTTGAATATAGAAAGAAGAAAATTAAATTAATTTATGCAGGAATTCCATTCCCAATAGATGGAAGGGAAGTTGATGTAGATTCTTATAAGGACAGATTAGATATTGCTATTGAGCTTCTAGCTGAAGTTTATAAAAATAATAATAATTTTGAATTTGATATTTATGGTTTAAGTGAAGAACAGTATTTGTCAGTTGTAGGAAAGCACAAACACTTAATTAATGATTCAAAAAAATATATCAAGTTCTTTGGCAAACTAAATCAAGATAAAATAACTAAAAAAGTTTCTTGTGCAGATTTTACAATAAATCTAAGAGATGTTAATGAAATGACAACTGCAGGGTTTTCTACAAAATTCGTTGAAAGCATTAGCTGTGGAACACCAATGATTACAACAGATACTAGTGATTTGAATTTCTATTTAAAAGAGAGAAAAAATGGGTTTTTTATTGATATCAATGATAGGAGAAGTGCAGTGATTGATTTAACTAAAATATTATCTTTAAGTAAACATGATATAAATACAATGAAAAAATATTGTTTAACTTCTAAAGTATTTCATTATACTAATTATATCAAAGAAATGTCAATATTTATAAAGAATATAATTAAGAATTAATATGAATTTTGATATTCCAATATGTATTTTTTTCTTCAATAGGCCAGATACTACCATTAGATTATTAAAGCAAGTATCTAAAATTAAACCAAAAAAATTATATCTTCTATGTGATGGAGGGCGGAGCAATCAAGAAAGTGAAGACGTTAATAATTGTAGAAAATCAGTAGAAAGTGCAATTGATTGGGATTGTGAAATTATTAAAAGATATTCAGATGAAAACGTTGGTGTTTATGGCAATATAGGGTTAGGGGCAAAATGGGTGTTGTCTAAAGAAAAAAGTGCAATTTTCCTTGAAGATGATAATTTACCTAAGAATACTTTTTTTTATTATTGCAAGGAGATGCTTGAAAAATATCAGTATGAAGATAAAGTTTTATGGGTTTGTGGGACTAACTATTTAGAAAAATATAAGCCAAAAGATGGCAGTAGTTATGTGTTTACTAAACATTTAATGCCGTGTGGATGGGCAACATGGTCAAATAAATTTAATAAATATTATGATATTAATTTAGATCTAGCTAGAGATAAAAAGACTATGAGTGAATTGAAAAATCAATATTTAAACAAGTCATTATTTTATCAACAGAGATATAATTTTTATTCTACAATATACAAAATTGATAGTGACCCAACTAAATCATCGTGGGATCATCAAATGTCATTTTCTATAAGATATCATGGTTTATATGGAATAAGTCCTTGCGTAAATTTAATCAGTAATATAGGTGTAGATGAACGTTCAACTCATGGAGGTACATCATTAAGCAAGGTTATGACTAAAAGGTTTTGTGGTATTAAATCATTTGATATTGAATTCCCATTAAAACATCCAAATAGTATAGATATTGATTTAGAATATGAGAAGAAAGTTGCTAAGATAATACTTTTGCCATTAATGAATCGATTACTTATCTTATGTATCAGAATTATAAAACCATTTTTTGGTATCAAAAAATATGAAAGCGTATATGATAAGTTTAAAAAATGATATTTAAAGAAAATTAATGAAATCTATTCCTATAATTAATAAAGTTTTTTTCTTATTTATATTATTTGTCATTTTATATAATTCAAGTTCTGTTTTAATTACAGTTAATAGTGATTTAGGTACATTATTATTAATTCCTGCAACAATTATAGTTTTACTTATAAATATTTCAAATAAGAAATTGCCAACTATAAGGGGAATGAATTCAACTACTTTTTATTGTATTTTTGTAATAATTGGATTGTTCACTTTTTTTTATAATTTCGATTCAACTGTATTAAGTCCGTATATTAGATTTTTCTTAATAATTACTCTTAGTTTACTTTTATCAAATATTTATTCATTTGAAAACTTTGTAATATATTATCTAAGGATAATTTTCATCATTTCCATTTTCTCTTTGATTGGATACTCTCTAGCAAATTTATTTAATTTTGGGTCATTTTTACCTACAATAACGAATATTAATCATATTGATTATTATAATGGTTATTTATTTTATATCATTCAACATGCCCCAGAAAGGAATATAGGGATTTTCTGGGAGCCTGGTATATTTACTAGTTTTTTGATTATTGCTTTAATTTTCGAGGTATCTATAAAGGAAAAAACTAATAAAGTTAATTTTTTCCTTTTTACATTTACCATCTTGACTACATTATCAACTTCTGGAATATTCCTATTGCCGTTTTTATTAATTTTATTGATAAATAAAAGAAATCAAACTCGGAGTAGTTTAGTATTTAATACTTTTTTATTACTTTTTATTATAATAGTTCAGTTTAAAGTAGAAACAATACTACAATTATTAAATAGTATGAATCCTGATTTATTTGGTAAAGTTTTATATAAATCTAATTCAGTTATGACAAGGTTAAATGGGCCTCTTGTTGATATGGCAATTTTCAGTCGGAGTCCTATGTTAGGTGTTGGTTATTCAGACTACTATAATATCTGGAGAAACTTGACTTTTAGATCTGATGTTCTATCTCAGACATCAACAATTACTTATTTTCTGGCAGTATTTGGGTTTATGGGTATTTCTTATGCAGTTGGATGGATTAAAGGAATATTAAATATGCAGAAAGTAACATTATTAGCAAAGTTAACTATATTGTCTATTTTTGTTGTTATTCTAAGTAAAGAACCTCATCAAAATAATGTATTAATGTATTTGATTTTCTTCTATTTCTTGCAAAATAAGAGTGTAGCCTAATTTATTTATGATTAATATGTTTAAATCTTTGATCCGTGATGAAAATAATTCAGATATTTTTATGAATATATCTATTTCTTTAGTGGTTAAGGGCGTTGCATTATTTGTGAATATTTTAATGCTACCATATATGCTGAATTTTTTTTATGAAAAAGAAATTGCAGGGATTTGGTTTACATTCATGTCTATAACTTCATGGGTATTAATGTTTGATTTAGGTATAGGTAGTGGATTAAGGAATTACCTTATTAGTGCATTCAGTTTAAATAATAAAAGAGAAGTAAAAGTATATATTGCTTCATCATATTATTTAGTTGGCTTTATTTCTTTGTTTTTATACATTATATTAAGATTAATTAATGGCTTTGTCGATTGGAATAGTATATTAAATATAGATTCATCTATTATTGGGGCCGACATACTTACCGAATCAATTCATTATATAATTATTTCAATATCAGTACATATTTTTTTAAAATTAGTTGTTTCTATTTTCAACTCATTGCAAAAA
>TARA_B110000438_G_scaffold127730_1_pt1 | contig 10042 bp, 14 predicted proteins | sample TARA_B110000438 | Tara Oceans TARA_B110000438 (sample SAMEA4398413) | marine metagenome | biome: Polar Biome; feature: [MES] marine water layer (ENVO:01000295) within the mesopelagic zone...; material: water (ENVO:00002006), including particulate matter (ENVO:01000060) such...
CAGGTCGAAGAACGTCGATGGGAGACCACCAACCTTCATTTTGGTATCCGCTAACATTTGAATCAATATTTTGGATGACCATTTATGCTCCTTCGTCCAGTGAGTAGAGGTTACAACTTGTCTCTTCGCTCATTTCTTAGAATGTGGCATCATTCAGAATTAGTCGGTTCAGGAATTCAGAGATCTTGGATTAAGCCGATGTCAGGAAAGTGTGCAGCCCTGGCTTGGGTGCCAAAATTATCTCCTATTCAGGTGGAGGCCCCGGGCGCCTGGAAACACGAACTTGGTTTCGGTATTCCTGTGGGGTTCCTGAAAATTGCTTCCAGCGGATATGGCCTCAAAACTTGATTTCGTTTCGTGCAACGATTTTCGGCGCTACTCACCAAACATTAGAGGAAAAGCCTCATTATCAGTAATCAGATCGCCTGCCTCGAGCACTGTGTCCTGGTCTCTAATTATCGGGTCCGAGCCAACGCTTGGTGCCCAAAATGCGTCATCACCAAGCCACCGCCATGAGATCGCTGCTCTACGTCGGTTACCGGTATTGGGTCCGCTTCGGTGCACTGTGCGAAAGTCAAAGAGCAGCACGTCTCCAGGTCGCACGTCGAATTTGAGAACTTCGTACAGATCTGGCTGTTCTTCGAAAGCAGGACAACTTTCTTCAAAGGACTCGATGTGTTCAGCTACACCTGCCCAGAGGGCTTCCTCGACTTTTTTGGCAGGAAGCCCTTCGAGGGCCGGGTATTCAGGTTTAAACGTGCGCTGCCAAAGGTGGGAACCCCGCACAAATTCCAGAGCACTCGAACTCGTATTTGAATCGGTCAGCGCCAGCCAAGTTGAACAAATTTTAGTTCCATCGACTGCCCAATATGGTCGATCCTGATGCCAGACAAAACTCTCTTGTGTGCCTGGATCTTTCACAAACACATGGTCGTAATAGAGACGTATCGCGTCTGAGTCTGTCGCTTTTGCCGCACTTTTCGCAAGACCACATTGTTGCGCATATCGGCGGAAATTTTCATTCGTTGGGTGAAGGTATCGATCCTGGAAATACATACCGGTTGAATTCGGAGAAGTCATACTTCCGCCAAATCTTCCAGGAGCATGAATTAGTTCTTCTACAGATGCAAGTATTTCGGTCACCAAGCCAATGTCTACAGCGTCACGTATGTGAACAACGCCGTCTGAGCGGAATTCCTTTACCTCATCCTCAGTCAAAACACGCATTGGAGCACCTCGGCTTAAACAATACGTCATGATCCAAGTTCATGCGGAACGCCTTACACAAATAACTAACCCATTGGTGATGAATTCAGAACAACGCTGTTTCTTTGTCATCCGGATATTTGAGCATTCGGTCAAGACGGGCTCGAAGCCTCTTCGCAAAGATCACGACGGACAACACACCAGCGAATTACCGGCGCTATCGGCGGGCCTCACAAAAGTGCCTTATTTGGTAAATGAGTTGATATTGCCTAAGCGCCGGTATAGTAATTATCGTATTTTATTTAGCACTAATTAAGGAGTTGTTTCGTGTTCTCGAATCTTGAGTCGACACAAGTTGTTTTTTCTAAGCCAAAAATCTTGTTCATGGTGGCAGCTTTTGTGTCTCTTGTTCTGTCAGTAACCCTTTGGTACACAGGTTCGAAAGACCAGGGAATCTTTGTCGGTCTTTGGGTTCCGTCTATTCTTTCATTAGGTAATCTAGTATTGTCGAACGATCGAAGCTCTCAATGAACGAAACACTATTGATGTCCATTGGAGCGGCAGTGTTCGGGTTAACTATTTGGGCTGTGCTTCTTGCTGCTTACGCGAATGGGCGCGAAGCCGATAGTCGAAGCTCATCGCCTCAAATTATTCCCAACAATGGGCCTAACCCTGAATGAACCGTGTGCGTCTATTCACATGTGGTGTCGAGTGCGCCACTCAACCTGTTGACACACGATGGAATCGCTAATACCGCTTGTCTCCGTTACCTCCGCAGCTTTCATGGCAGGGGTATTATGGATCATACAGGTCGTTCATTATCCGCTCCTGGGTGAGGTCCCGGTTCCGTCAATTATTGAAGTATCTCGTCGTCACCAAAATTTGATAATTAGAGTGGTTGGCCCAGTGATGGTCATCGAGGCGGCTTCGAGCGCAGCGACACTCTTGGTTGTACCACGGAGCGCGCTCCCCATCGCCTTCATAAATTTGTGTTTCTTAGCTGTTGCGGTCTACGTAACAATGTTCCATGCGGTGCCATTGCACGCGAAAATTGGTCGTGGGAACTCTGAACTGATTCCAGGTCTCATTAAGGTCAATTGGATTCGTACTGCAGCATGGAGCATTAGAATCCCACTTGGAGTGGTCTTAGTTACTCAGATCAACAGTTGATGTTAACGCGGCGTATCCGATGCGTTGAGACGAGACGGACGTGGACTGGTCAAGACGCAAGGGTTCCGGCGAATACCTGCCAAGCGAGGAGCGATTTTGCAATGAAACTTAGCAAAATGTACAGGCGTTCGCCATAGAAGTAGTCAGACCATTTTCCTCTAGCTTGATATTGTTTCCATTGAACAATTGCGAAACAGTTAAACAAGATAAACAAAGAGATAACTATCCCGTAGACAAAACCGGGGACTGTGGCCTCAGTAGGACCTTTCGGCGACATGATGCTTAGGGTCACGGCAACCCAAGGGATCGCTCCGGCGATGCATCCGAACCAGAAAGGAAGCATGTCGCCGTCGCCTGGGGTGGTGTAACGCTCTTGGAGCCAACCAAACAGAATCATGCTGACATTGACGCCAAAGATCGCGAGCAGGGCGATGTAGTCGGCGGTGCCATTTAGTTGGAGAATGACGACAATCATGAGGGAAGACGACAGTGAGTACTCAACCCACCGGTACTTGTTAATATGTTGGCTCAGGCCCTCAACGTATTTGGGGAAAATTAAGGGGGAGCTTACAAGGAAATGGAAAAAGGCTGAGAGCGCTAAGAACCCAGCCACCATATAGCTGATATTCAGATTAAATAGGTTTACTGGATCAGAGAAGTTTCCAGTTCCGGGGGCCTCGGTAAGGTAGGTGGCGACTACTGGAAGAGAGCTGTCGTCTGCTAGAACTAGAATTGCGATAAACGACGCAAGGTGAAGACACCCGGCGAATACGTTCAGTTTACGAAGCTTCGCGATTTGTGTGTCCATTCTGTCAGGCTACCGGGAGATCGAAGCTTCTAAAAACCGTTTTAGATCGCGATCATAAAGTGAGGAAACCTAAAATAGCTTTCGGGTCGCTGCTCACAGCTCGTCAAGAGTTCCTCCGATAAAGGTTGTCTGGTGTCGAGTCAAAAAGAATTGGTTTTCGCCTCAAGCATTGCTCGGTGCTCATTAGCCATGGCTATTATTCGGCAACTTTCACGAGTTTGATGCGTGTAGAGAAGGTGTTTAGTTTCATTGCACCAATAGCGATATCGGAACGTAGCTAACCCTATTGCACTGCTACTTGGGCAGAGCTGTCTGTTATACGGTTCGAACGAGAGGGGGTCAACAGGCACTAGCCTCGTCTGTAAGGTTTCCCTTCCAATTTAGTGAATCGTTCTCCAACTTGAGAAAGAACATTGGTGCATATGTCTAATGGCAAGCGACTGGTCTCGACCGTTACTTCAGAATCGAAGGTCCATTTAAGTATTGAAGAGTTTCAGGTTCCAGGTCTGGAACCAGATGAAGTACTCATTGAAGTGGGGGCTTCACCAATCAATCCAAGCGACCTAGGTGTCCTTCTTGCCGGCGCTGATGTATCGACTGTTTCAGCGGCGGGAAATGGGCTTGTTCTATCGCTTCCTGACGGAGCAATAGACGGGCTCGTTGGTCGTGTGGGCCAGCCTATGCCAGTGGGGAATGAAGGATCTGGCGTGGTTATCGAGGTTGGGGGTGGAGAGCAAGCCGGAGCGCTTCATGGAAAGGTTGTCGCTGTTCTAGCCGGTGGAATGTATGCCACCCATCGCGTAGTAAAAGCACGGGATTGCTTAGTTCTCGAGGAAGGCACCAAAGCTCTTGATGCCGCATCATGTTTTGTGAATCCGCTTACGGCCTTAGGCATGACAGAATCTATGAGACTTGAGGGCCATTCGGCGATAGTTCACACAGCAGCGGCTTCGAACTTAGGTCAGATGCTCAACCGGATATGCGTTGATGATGGAATTGAGTTGGTCAACATTGTGCGGCGCGAAGAACATGTCAAGCTCTTAAAAAACCAAGGGGCGTCATTCGTCGTAAATTCAACTTCACCTGATTTTCGCAATGATTTGGTTGATGCGTGCACGAAGACCGGAGCAACAATCGGTTTCGATGCTGTCGGAGGCGGAGATTTGGCTACAGAAATCCTCCATGCCATGGAGATAGCAGCGAGTTCAAGCGGTGGCGAGTACAGCCGGTACGGCTCCACAACCCATAAGCAGATGTACGTATATGGCGGACTGGACCGAGGACCCACTCTCCTCAAAAGAAGCTACGGGATGGCATGGGGTGTCGCCGGTTGGCTTCTCCCGAATTTCTTAGCAAAAGTCGGACCAGCACGAAGTAGCGAATTGCGCCAACGCGTAGCAACGGAATTAGCCACTACCTTCGCTAGTTCATACAGCGACACGCTCTCTTTAGAGTCAATATTGGATATGAACCAGATGGAAAAGTACAGCCAAATGAGCACCCAAGGGAAAAGTCTCGTTTGTCCACAACTTTGATGCCTATTATCTTTGGTTTTTCCGCAACGAAATAAAAGCAAAAAGGCGTTACACAACTCATTGCCGCTATTAGAAACCTCGCTGCCGGATACTAAGTTATTAAATTTTGCGAGCTCTACTGCATCTTGGCAAGGCGCTTCCAAATGAACAAAAATTTAGTTATCGAATCAGTTTTCGTGTTGCGGTAGAAGGGGGTGGCTTGCTACCCAAACTAAGGCCGCAAGAATTATTGTGCCGCCGATCAGGGTATTAGGTTCTGGGGTTTCGCTGACAATCAGCCAAACCCAAAAAGGAGCCAAAACAATTTCGCTCAGCAATAGCAAACTTGTGCGCGCTGCAGGAACGTAGCGCCCCGCTAGGTTAAAGATAGGCAAACCGATACCTAATAGAATCCCGCCGCTTGCTAGCGCCAACAATGCATCGCTGATCGGCAGCCCAAACCCACTGGTCATGGCAGTACCAACTGAACCAATCAGAATTCCGATTAGTGCAGCGAAAATTACTGGTACGCGAGGATCGCGATTTTGAGAGCTGCGCAACAGCACCGTGTACACGCCGAGCATCACAGCGATACATGCCGCTGCGCTAACCCCGAGCGCATCGCTCAAATCCCAACTGCTTGCCATTATTGCAACGCCAACAACTGCTGTTCCCATAGCTGCCCATGTATGACTGTCGACTCGCTCACGCAACAGTAGCCAGCCCAATAGGGCGGCAGGAAATGGAGCTAAACTCTGCAAAAAAAGCGTCGTGGCAGCGTCGATACGAGAGATCGACACGATGAAAGCGGTAGACATGCCCGCCATCAAAGCTCCTGTTAACAGATTCTTAGCGAAACCAGTTCTGATGTGAGAGGAGAGCGTTGAATGAGGTCCCACATTTAACGCTATTAGCGAAGCGACAAGCATCCCGATGGAACGCCAAAAAAGGAATAGCCATTCAGAGCTTTCGCTGGAAGTCCACCGAAATAACAACGGGCTGAAACTAAACAAAGCGCCTGTTAAAAGAATGAGCGAAGAACCGTTTCTACTGTTAAGGCCCCGTCGCATCATTGAAGACTGGCACGATTCAGCAATCAAAACTCAACTGGATGCTATTTCGATCAATGTTTCATTAATGCGTGAAAATCAGATAGGGCCAGTCGACAGGTCCTTCGAAGCGTCTGATAGCTACCACTAGGTTATTGTTTTCTGCACAGGCAGCGGAATTTACCTTCGCATTTGGCCCAATCCCACTAACTGCCGTCGCTCCCCCGAGGTTCTTCCAATCATTATCGGTGGAGCAGAATTGATAGTGGTCGGTCTGCCACACATCAAGTTGCTGAGCTATCCGTGGCGTCGTTACACGTTCTGACACCAGACAAAAACTGTTGTCGGCGATGACAGCGCTATAGGCTGTCATATCGGTTCTGAGCAGATTCGATTAACAATTCCAGAGAGACAATTTCGTGAGGGAAAACATGCTGGGGCAGCGTAATATTTAACTTACGAACCCGGAGGAGAATGAGGCTGAAAGGCGTTTGCCTGCCAGACTCTCGTGGTGAAGAAAACGTTTACATTTATCGCCCTTAGCTGCTTGCTGATCTCATGTGGCGCTAGCTCTAACCTTTCAAACGCTGCCGACCCAAACACGGCCGCCTCAGGGTCGAAGACTTCGATGTCAAATAATGCAGACGTATCAGAAGAAGCCAAGAATAATAAGCTCTTTGTAAAAGATCAGGGCGAAGTCGACGAACGCGAGGAACGAGCGGGTGAAACGCAGGAACGTGAAGAAAACCGCGACAACGAAAACAGTGATGAGGACCTGGGGCATGATGAAGACGGCAACAAAAGGGCATCAGCCTTTGGAGAATGTGGCGCAGCGACCCAGAAAATGTGCTGGGAATGGGACCAAGAGTCATTAGATCAAGGATGCGGGCCAGGATCAGACAATGAGCATTGCTGGCGGTCAAAAATTTACCGGCCGTATATCCCAGCTGATGCAGATGAATATTCCACTCGCCCAATCGACAGTGATGCACGAACTCTCGCTCGCGAGTTAGTCAGTTCAGGTTGGAACAAGCCGCTTCAGACACCTGCTACTTATTTTGTCACCTCTGACCTCGACGATACCGACAGGCAGATTGTAGAAATGGGCATAAAAGCAGCCGAGGAATACCTGGGTTCATACGGACCGATGCGGGTGTACGTCATCGGCTCCAATACAAATGCTACCGAAACAGCCATCGAAGATTATTGCGCGTGGGCATATGATCCTGAGCTTCTCGATAATTGTCGAAATGATCAAGGTATTGCGATTTGGGAAATCGCTCACTATCGAGGATCTAACGCATTTGCGCAGCATTCGCGCAGCAGGTCTTCTCCTACCCAAGCCTTTGTCATTGGCAACCCAGCGGGTTTAGGTCCAGAAGATGGGGCAAAAATATCTGCACATGAGTACGTTCACATTTACACTGCAGCTCACCAGCTATACGACGCCGCTGATCGCTACGGTTTAGATTGGCCGATCTGGTTAGAAGAAGGCGCAGCCGAGTTCCTTGCTCTGTACCTAGCGGATCAAAAGGGCTGGATGTCATTTCGTCAAAGAATGTCAGAAGCTTTAAACGCGACTCATGAACTGCGATCTATCGTGCCGAACCTAACAATCTCCGACATTGCGGCTGATCGCGATCGAGTCCGCGCGTACTGCGGCCTTTGCTTTGGGACCCTTCAGTACGAGACTGGGCAATGGGCGACAGCGTGGCTTGCTAATCACACATCCATTGACACAGTGTTCCTAGACTATTTTCCTCTTGTCTATGAACTAGGTATTGATACTGCTTTCAAACAAGTATTCGGGCTGAGCATAAATGAATTTATGATCCAGTTCGAATTGTTTTTGGGGCTGCCGCTCAGTGAACAACTTGAAATTCTTCCTAAGCCGTAAATTCTTTTGAACGGTATTTAACGTTCACCACTATTACCGATATTGGTTGTCGGCGCTTCTCAATATCTGCGCAGTGCCGACGAATCGTAATCCCATCGCAGGGTTCGGTGGGTCTTAGAATAACATCGGATCGGTGAAAAATATTGGCCTCTAGGGCTTTGAAAATTTTTGCCAGATTTCGCTCAATCGAAGCTGAATCAATGAGTTCCGCGACGGGTGCCACATATGCGAAATGCCTTTTCGCTTCTTCTGCTTATAAGGTAACGGAGGTGCAGTTCAAACCGTTTTCCATTAGATGGTGGTTAGAAGATCGATCTACAGGGCGCCTAGTCTTAGCTCAAAAACCTAACCTGATCCTTGGCCTTTGCTTAGTTGGCTTCGTTGCTAATTTTTTCTTCACTGACGTGACGGCTGTCTTCATAGTTGGCAAGTTTTTGTGGTTGACTTTCGCAGCAGATGAACTGTTTAGAGGAGTCAACCCCATGCGCAGAATAATGGGAGTGTTAGTGGCGGTCTTTGTGGTCGTGTCGTAATTAAAATTATTTGAAATCACCCCTGATCTGGGTCTTCGGTTACGTTGTCTCTATGAATAAACCCGTCGTGCTCGTTCATGGTGCCTGGCATGGGCCCTGGTGTTGGGGCCGAGTGACCCCGTACCTTGATGCTGCAGACATTAGATGGGTAGCACCAGATTTACCGAGTGTTGCGTCTGCTGCCACGGGGGCAAATCAAGTTGAAGACAACAAGGTGGTTAGAGATGCTCTTGATAATTTAGCGGGGACTGAGGAAGCGATTTTGCTTGGTCACTCACGAGGTGGCACCGTGATAACAGAAGCGGGGACACACGATCGAGTGGGACATTTGGTTTATCTTGCGGCCTTCCTTGGTTTGGCTAATGAAGACACCACGCCCTATATTTCTGCTGATTTAGGTAAGTGTTTACGCCTTAATGCTGATGGGACATCTACTGTTAAATCCGATTTGGGTAAAGCGGTTTTTTACAATGAGCATAATGAGCAGGACTTTATTTGGGCAGCGCAGCGACTACGCCCTCAAAGCCACAAGCCTTTTGAAGGTGAATCGGAACTAGCTTGGCAAACCAAGCCGTCAACTTATGTGGTTTGTAACTTCGACAACGCATTACCTGCAGCCGGCCAACGCCAAATGGCAACCCGAGCGACGGCATCGGTTGAATGGGATACTGATCATTCACCGTTTGTGTATCGTCCTGAGCTTGTCGCTAATTTACTGATTAGCTTGAGCGTCAGTAGCTAATTTTTCGCTGCTGCCTTTACGCCAGCCTTGAATAACCCTATTTAAGTATCAATTTTTGTTAGCTTTAGGCTATAAGCCTCTGACGGCAGCAGCAGGCGCTAGCAGCGGTTCCATATTTGGGGAATCTAATGTGTGCGAGTAGAGCAATAAACGTTTCTTATGGCTGCTTTTGTGAAAGAGTGACAACAAATGTTTCTTAGAATTCTTACCGCCAGCACACCAAATACAACAGACTCGTCGCTTTCTGTTGCGTGGTCAGCGATTGCTCTCGTGGCTCTCGCTGCCTTCTTCGCCGTTGGCTATTATTTGATGGAACTTCGAGGAAAAAAAAGAGACGACCGATACAACAAACGAAAGGCTCCGTCAGAGTCAACTTTGAATCGGTAGCGGCACCAGAATGCGTGCCAGAAACCTAGAGCCAGTTATTTCCCGAGAACCGGTGTTTCTCTTATCGCGTTGACATCAACTGATAAAGAAACGAGAAGGCACCTCCCCAAGGCGACCGTATTTGGGCAACGTAGTCGATTCCTAAACGTCCATCGAGGTCTATCGGTATGGCGTTACCAATCTCATGGTCATTAGGCAGAAGGGCGAATCCGGGGATTTGATTCTGACGCACGCTGGCTAGCTGTGTCTTTTTGTCGGTCACAAAAATGCTGTTACCGTTATTGAGATAGATACTGATCCCTGGGCACGCGTCTGATGCTCCGTCCTTCCCGCCGTTAGTTCGATCAGTGATGTCGATGTCCCCGTCGTTGTCGATGTCGAGGAGAATGACCTGTCCCTCGCCTTGGACGGTGCATTCGACTTGCAGGTTAGGGTCTTGGTGATTTAATGCTCTGGGCTGTTCACCTAGTGCTCCCTCACTAATATCGTCGAAATTTCCTGAGCCGTCGTTCACAAGAACCTGTAGGAATCGTCCAACGTAGTATGGAGCAGATCTCGTGGTCCCTATGACGATGTCCATATCTCCGTCATTGTCGATATCTGCTGAAGCCGCATGGTTAAATTTTGTGGTTCCAGCACCGAAAGGTCCCGTAGGGAGATTGTGCACCTGCCATTCAGCGCTCGGTTTTTGTGTATCGCTGATCGCTATCTGAGGAGGTCTCGGTTTCAGATTTTT
>TARA_B110000438_G_scaffold33599_1_pt1 | contig 10025 bp, 11 predicted proteins | sample TARA_B110000438 | Tara Oceans TARA_B110000438 (sample SAMEA4398413) | marine metagenome | biome: Polar Biome; feature: [MES] marine water layer (ENVO:01000295) within the mesopelagic zone...; material: water (ENVO:00002006), including particulate matter (ENVO:01000060) such as......
CTCTTTTTAAAGGGGCTTTTTTATTTAATATCCTTAATTTTTAACTGAATTGTAGTGTTCCCATTCCATGTGTTTTGATCAATACTGTATAACATGGAAAAATATTCATCATCCTTAATCTTATTGCACTTTTCTGACAACCAAAATCCAATTGCGGAAAAAGAATGTTTTGATTGTTGATTTACAGAAAACTTAATATGTTCCTTATTTTTTCCAATCATATTAAGTTTCCCGTTTAAACTCAATCCCTTGGAGAGAAAAATTGGTGTTCTATTACCTGGACCAAAAGGCTCAAATTGATTTAATATTCTAAAAAATTTAGATGTTATAGATGCCAGTTTAATTTGTGATTCGATTATAATTTCTTGCTCAGGCAAATTGTTTTTTATATACTTTGAAACGGCTTTTTCAAAACTCTGCTTAAATAAATCATAATTTTCTTCTTTAATTGTTAATCCAGCAGCATACTTGTGACCTCCAAATTGTACAATATTTGTTTTGCATTGTTCGAGTATTTTATATAAGTCCACATTTTTAATTGACCTTGCAGAAGCTGTTAAATATCCATCATCAGACTTACAAAACACTATGGTAGGTTTGTAATGCTTTTCTATTAATCTAGATGCAACTATTCCAATGACTCCCTTATTCCATGACTTATGATAAACGACTGTTGTATTTCTATTTTGATTATCCGACTCTTCAATTTGATCTAAAGCTTGTTTGGTTATGCTTTTTTCTATTTCTCTTCTTTGGGTGTTTAATTCATCTATTTTTTTAGATAATTTATCTGCCTTTTCAATATCACTTTCTAATAAAAGATCTAAGGATAGTGAAGCATGAGCAATTCTTCCGGCTGCATTAATTCTTGGAGCAACATAAAATAATAGATCTCCTATATTAAATTCTTTTTTAATATTATTTTTTAATATACTGTGAATTCCTACTCTGGGATTTGAGTTTATAACTTGCATCCCAATATGAGCTAAAATTCTGTTTTCTCCAACGATTGGTACTATATCCGCAGCAATTGCTAAGGAAACCAAGTCCAAATAATTAACAATGTTTTCAATGTCTAAACCCTTTTTAAAATTAATTGCTTGAATTAATTTAAATCCTACTCCACATCCGCTAAGTTCTTTAAATGGATAACTGCAATCTATTTTTTTTGGATTCAAAATAGCTAATGCTTTGGGAATTACTTCACCTGGATTGTGGTGATCACAAATAATAAAATCAATTCCTTTTTTTAAAGCATAGTCTACTTGCTTGTTCGCTTTTATACCACAATCTAGAGCGATAATTAATCTTTGTTTATTTTTTCCAGCTAAATCAATTGCATTTAGAGAAATTCCATAACCCTCTTTATTTCTGTCGGGAATATAGGTAGAAACAATTCCTCCTATTTCCTTTATATAGGTGCTTAAAAGAGCCACTGAACAAGTCCCATCTACATCATAATCTCCAAAGACCATAATAGATTCTCCTTCGTTAATTGCTTTTAAAACTCTATCAACAGCAAGGGCCATATCCTTCATTAAAAATGGGTCATGCAGCTGAGATAAATTAGGTCTAAAAAAATCTTTAGCTTGGTCAAAAGAACGTACTCCTCTGTTGACTAACATTGAAGAAATTACAGGATCAACATTTAATTCTTTTGAAAGAGTATCAATCGTTTCTACATCATTATTTTCCTCAATTATCCAGTTCATTCTACTTGCCTTTTCCTTGAACAACAATTACATACTCCCCTTTTGGCTTTTTGTTAGCATAAATATTTATAAGTTCTTTAATAGAACCCCTTAAAGTTTCTTCAAAAAGCTTGGTTATTTCTCTGGAAATGGAAACTTTTCTTTCGGGTCCAAAAGAAGATTCAAAATCTACAAGCGTTTTTAATAATTTATGAGGGGATTCATAAAATATCATTGTTCTAGTTTCTAAACAAAGTGCTGAAAGCCTAGTCTTTCTTCCTTTTTTAACAGGTAAAAAACCCTCAAAAATAAATTTGTCAGCAGAAATTCCGCTAATTATTAATGCAGGGATAAGAGCCGATGCGCCTGGTAAACATTCTACCTCTATGTCGTTTTCTAAACAAGTTCGAACTATCAAAAATCCTGGGTCTGAGATTCCGGGTGTACCAGCATCAGAAATAACAGCAACATTATTTCCCTCTTTAATTTTATTGACTATAAACTTAACTTCTTTATGTTCATTAAATTTATGATGAGATCTTAATTGAGATTTAATCTCTAAATGATTTAATAGTTTTTTACTTCTTCTTGTATCTTCACATAAAATTAGATCTACATCTTCTAAAACCTTTATTGCTCTTAATGTAATGTCATCAAGGTTGCCAATTGGTGTTGGAACAATGTATAGTTTTGCCATGTTGAATTAATTTTTAGACATTTGTCTAATCAATAAAGTTAACTACTTTGAAAACAATATCAATAAGTTTAATATGATTGAAAATAAAAAAAATTCTAAAGGAAAAATAGAAGTTATTTGTGGGTCTATGTTTTCTGGTAAAACAGAAGAATTAATTAAGCGTATCAAAAAAGTAGAGTTAGAGAAAAAAAAATTTATTGTATTTAGCCCTAAAACTGATTCAAGAAATCCAAATGGGAAAATAACTTCTCATGCCAAAAACGTAATCTCATCTCAAGTGGTACAAAAGGCAAATGATATTTTTGATTTTATAAAAGATTATAGAGTGGTAGCAATAGACGAAGGGCAATTTTTTGATCAAGATTTAGTCTCAGTATGTAATAAATTAGCAAACAATGGATGTAGGGTTATTGTTGCGGGATTGGATATGGATTATAAGGGAATTCCTTTTGGCCCAATGCCAAATTTGATGGCTTGTGCGGAAAAAGTAACTAAAGTTCATGCTGTTTGTGTTGAAACTGGTGAAGAAGCCAATTATAGTTATAGAAAAAATATCAGTGAAGATTTGGTGATGGTTGGTGAAAAAAAAGAATATGAGCCTCTTTCTAGATTCGCGTTTATCAAAAAAATGGCTGAAAGAAAAACTAATTAATGAAAATTCAAGAAACTATTATAGAAATTAACTTATCTAACCTTAAAAGTAATCTTGATTTTTTGAAGTCAAAGATTAGTAAAGAAACTCTTCTTATGGCTGTTGTAAAAGCATCTGCTTACGGATCCGATTCGCTGATTATTTCTAGAAAACTTGAAGAGCAGGGGGTTGATTATTTAGCAGTTGCCTACACAAACGAAGGGGTTGAACTTAGAGAAAATGGAATAAAAATTCCTATACTTGTTTTACACCCGCAAGTCAATGATTTTGATAAGATTATACACTATAAGTTAGAGCCTAGCATCTATTCATTTAGAATTTTAAAAGCCTTTATGTCAAATCATAATTTTGATCCTGGCTATCCCTTTCAAATAAAGTTCAATACAGGTTTAAATCGTTTAGGTTTTTATAAAAGTCAATTAGACGAACTAATAGAGTCACTTCAAAAGCTAAAACCTAATTTTATTTTTTCTCATTTGGGAGCATCTGATGATATCTCTGAAAAAGCTTTTACAAAAAAACAGATAAAAGAATTTTCTTCAATAGCTGATATCTTTGAAAGTAAAGTTGGCTCTAAAATAAAAAGGCATATTCTTAATACATCAGGAATATTAAATTTTAATAATTCACAGTTTGAAATGGTTCGCTCTGGAGTTGGTCTATATGGATTTGGAAATGATTCTAAATACAAGCTAAAATTAAAACCTGTTATTAATTTAAAAACTATTATTTCTCAAATTCATCAAATAAAAAAAGGAGATTCTGTCGGATATAACAGGGGGTTTATTGCTAAAAAAAACATAACAACAGCAACTCTCCCAATTGGACATGCAGATGGCATTAACAGGAAATATGGAAATGGGGAAGGTCAAGTAATGGTAAATGGAAAATTTGCTCCAACAATTGGAAATATTTGTATGGATATGATGATGGTAGACGTTTCAAGTATAAATTGTGAAGAAGGTGATTTAGTTATAATTTTTGATGATAAAAATATTTCAGCTGACAGATTTGCAGAATCAATTGGAACAATTTCATATGAAATTTTAACAGCTTTATCAAAAAGAATCAAAAGAGTTGTTCTTAATTAATTGTTTTGTTTGTAACAAAAAGTTTTAATAATGATTCAAAAAGAGTTAACAATTTTTCTTTCTAATGAAATAATTATTTTTACTGTTTTAAAATAATATTTATGAAAATTGCTTTAATAGGTGCAACTGGAATGGTGGGAGGAGTGGTCCTTGAAGTTTTAAAAGAACGTAATTTATTTTTTAAAGAATTGTTTCTTGTAGCTTCTAAAAGTTCCATTGGTAAAAAAATTGATTTTATTAATAAGTCTTACAACGTAATAGGAATTGAAAAGGCTCTTGAGTTAAACCCTGATATTGCTATTTTTTCGGCTGGTAGAGAAACATCACTAGAATGGGCTCCAAGATTTGCGGAAAAAGGATCCAGAGTAATTGACAACTCTTCAGCGTGGAGAATGGATGAGTCAAAAAAATTAATTATTCCTGAAATTAACGGATCTCTTTTAAATATTGATGACAGAATTATTTCTAATCCAAACTGCTCTACTATTCAAATGCTAATGGTTTTAGCTCCAATTCATAAACGTTATGGAATAAAAAGAGTAATCGTTTCCACTTACCAATCAATTACTGGAACTGGGATGAAAGCTTTAAAACAATTGGAAAACGAATACAAAGGTAAAGAGGGGGAAATGGCTTATAACTATCCCATTCATCAAAATGCTATTCCACACTGTGACGATTTTTTGCCAAATGGTTACACCAAAGAAGAAATGAAGCTTTCTAATGAAACTCATAAAATTCTTGACCCTAAAATAAAGGTTTCAGCAACAGCAGTTAGGGTTCCTGTGATTGGCGGCCATAGCGAATCTATAAATATTAGCTTAAATAATTCTTTTAATATTAACGATATTATTAATCTCTTAGAAAATACTCCCGGTTTAGTTTTACAAAATGATCCTACAAATTTAGATTATCCTATGCCTTTATTCTCAAAAGGCAAAGATGAAGTGTTTGTTGGTAGAATTAGAGAAGACCTTTCTGAAAAAAACAGTTTAAACCTTTGGGTAGTTGCAGATAACCTTAGAAAAGGGGCTGCAACAAACGCAGTACAAATAGCTGAATATATTATTAAAAAAAAACTTATTAATTAGAGTTCTTTAATTTCAAACTCCTCCATAAATTTTGTTGTATAGTCTCCAGCAATATAATTAGGATCTTCCATTAATTGACGATGAAATGGTATCGTGGTTTTAATCCCCTCGATTACAAACTCATCTAAAGCTCTTTTCATTTTTTGAATAGCTTCTTCTCTATTTTGTGCAGTCACTATCAATTTAGCAATCATAGAATCATAATTTGGTGGAATTGTATATCCACTATAAACATGAGTGTCTAGTCTCACTCCATGACCTCCTGGGAGATGAAGATTTGTTATTTTGCCTGGAGAGGGTCTAAAATCCGCAAAGGGATCTTCTGCATTTATTCGACATTCTATTGAGTGAAGTTTAGGAAAATAATGTTTTCCCGAAACCTTAACCCCAGCCGCTACTTTAATTTGCTCTTTAATCAGATCATAATCGATAACCTGTTCTGTAATTGGGTGTTCAACTTGGATTCTTGTATTCATTTCCATGAAATAAAAATTTCTGTTCTTATCAACCAAAAATTCAATTGTTCCAGCTCCCTCGTATTTTATAAATTCTGAGGCTTTCACTGCAGCCTCGCCCATTTTATTTCTTAGCTTGTCAGTCATAAAAGGAGAGGGAGTTTCTTCTGTTAGCTTTTGATGTCTTCTTTGGATTGAACAATCTCTTTCGGACAAATGAGAAGCTCTTCCAAATTTATCTGCTACAATTTGTATTTCGATATGGCGTGGATTCTCTACTAATTTTTCCATATACATGCTATCGTTTCCAAAAGAAGCTTTTGCTTCTTGTTTAGCACTTTCCCACAATTCTAAAAATTCTTTTTCTTTCCAAACTGCTCTCATTCCTTTTCCTCCTCCTCCTGCTGTTGCTTTAATCATCACTGGATATCCAATTTTTTTAGCTAGCTTTTTAGCTTCTTCAAAAGTTTCTATAATTCCCTCAGAACCTGGAATGGTTGGAACTCCTGCTTCTTTCATTGTAGAAATTGCAGACGCCTTATCCCCCATTCTATCTATCATTTCTGCTGAAGCTCCAATAAATTTAATTTTATGCTCTTCACAAATTTTCGAAAAACGTGCGTTTTCAGATAAAAATCCATAACCTGGATGAATGGCATCTGCGTTTGTTATTTCTGCTGCAGCTATTATATTGGCAATTTTTAAATAAGATTCTGAGCTATTAGCAGGGCCTATACAAACTGCCTCGTCTGCAAACTTAACATGCAAACTTTCTTCATCAGCAGTAGAGTATACAGCTACTGTTTGAATTCCCATTTCTTTACAAGTCCTAATAATTCTAAGAGCAATTTCTCCTCTGTTCGCAATTAATATTTTTTTAAACATTCTATTTTTTTATGTTTTTATAAACTTAAGAGGGGTCTACTAAAAAAAGAGGTTGATCAAACTCCACAGGAGAAGCATCATCAACTAAAATTTTAATAATTTTTCCAGAGAATTCTGATTCAATTTCGTTGAAAAGCTTCATGGCTTCAATTACACATAAAACATCTCCTTCAGAGATAGTATCACCATTTTCAATAAAATTAGGTTTATCTGGTGCTGCTTTTCTATAAAAAGTTCCAATAATTGGAGATTTTATAGTAATTAAATTGCTCTCCTCCGAAACTATTTCTTTTTCATTTCCAGCATCTGAGTTAGGTTCTATATTTGGTACGCTTTGAGGAGGTGAAATTATTGTTTGTGGCTGAGAATAAACAACTGGGTTTTGGTTGGAGCCTGTCTTAATTCCAATTTTCAAATCCTTTGATTCAATTTTCACTTCGCTTACGCCAGATTTGGCTACAAATTTTATTAATTGTTGTATGTCTTTTATATTCATAATATTTAGTTTATTAACTATTATATGCCCATTTTAAATAAGATGCGCCCCACGTAAAGCCTCCGCCAAAAGCAGCGAAAATAATATTGTCCCCTTTTTGAAAATGATTTTCGTAGTCAGATAGAATTAAGGGAATTGTTGCGGCAGTGGTATTGCCATATTTCTCAATATTCATTAAAACTTTAGATTCTTTTATACCCATTCGATTAGCAGTTGCATCTATAATTCTTTTATTAGCCTGATGCGGGACTAAAAAACTAACATCATCATTAGATAAATTATTTCTTTTCATTATTTGATAAGACGCATTTGCCATATTAGAAACAGCATATTTAAAAACACTTTTGCCATCTTGATAAAGAAAATGTTTTTTATTTTTTACAGATTCAATTGTGGATGGCATCATAGAGCCTCCTGCTTCGATACGTAAATATTCTCTTCCAATTCCATCCGATCTTAAAAACTCGTCCTGCATTCCTAATCCATCATTATTTGGCTGAAACAAAACAGCTGCAGCGCCATCTCCAAAAATAATACAGGTATTTCTATCAGAATAATCTATAATTGACGACATTTTATCGGCACCAATTAATATAATATTTTTATATCTACCTGATTCAATGTAGGAGGAAGCAACCGACATTCCGTAAAGAAAACCGGAACAAGCTGCTTGTAAATCGTATCCAAAAGCGTTAAGGGCACCAATTTCTGTTGCTACATGAGCAGCGGTTGCACTGACATGCATATCCGGGGTGATAGTAGCGACTATAACCATGTCTATTTCTAAAGGATCTAAGTTCTTTTTTTCTATGATTTGTTGAGCAGCATTAATTGCCATAAAAGACGTTCCTAAACCTTTCTCTAAAATTCGTCTTTCTTTTATCCCTGTTCGTGTTAAAATCCACTCATCATTAGTATCTACTATTTTTTCTAAATCCTTATTATTAAGAATTTTTTTTGGCAAATAAGACCCTAATGCGGTAATTGAAGCGTGAGTGTTTTTCAAACTAAAAAATTAGAATTTTAATCAAAAATGGCAAAAAAATAGCAAAAAATGGCAATTTTATCCAAAAAAATGGCAAAAATTTAAAAAAATGAATTTTTAAAAACTAAGCTTCAGCCTCTACAGTATTGTCAATCAATACTTTCCCTCTGTAATATAATTTGTCTTCATGCCAATGGGCTCTGTGGTATAAATGAGCTTCGCCAGTAGTTTTGCAAGTTGCTATTTGAGAATCCGCAACCTTGTAATGTGTTCTCCTTTTATCTCTTCTAGTTTTAGAAATTTTTCTTTTAGGATGTGCCATAATCTATACTTTATATTAAATCTTTTAATTTATCCCACCTTGGGTCTGTTTTTGTAATATTTTTTTGAGTATTTAACTCATATTTCTTAAGCCTGTTTACGGTTTCTGACTCTAAGGTCCCGTCTTCTATTCCAGGATGAATTATTTTTATTGGTAAAGATAACACTATCATTTCATATAATTGTTGTGAAACGTCAATTTGATAGGTTCCTTTAGGTAAAATTAGTAATTCTTCGTTATCGCTGTTCTGTTCTGAGCCAAATTTTACAACTAAATCCATTACTGAGGTTTGTAGATAATCAAAAGGTTCGTTAGAGACAAAGCAATTTATATTTATTATTCCTTTAGACAAAAACCTTAGCTCTAATAAATTAGTTTTTTTAACAAGTTCTACCTTAATCTCTAGTTTACAACTATTAAAATCCTCGTACCCAAAATGCTTGAAAAGCTTGTTTTCAACAGTAAAATCAAAATCGTGAATCCCTTCTTTTAATGAAGAAAAATTAATTATATATTGACTTAAAAAATGCATTAAACTTTATTTAGAGATCGCGAATATAAACAATTTTAGTGTTTTCAAATACTGTTTTTTGTCTGCTACTGATTTACTTTAAATCATCAAGAGAATTCCTTTTTTTTAAAATTTCTAAAGCTGAAAAAATTGCATTTTTAAAGGAAGCTGCTTCTGCTATATTTTTGCCAGCAATATCATAACCTGTTCCATGGTCGGGAGATGTTCTTATTTTTTTTAATCCAGCAGTATAATTAACTCCTTCTCCAAAAGAAAGTGTTTTAAAAGGTATTAATCCTTGGTCATGATAAATAGCTAAAACTGCATCATACTTTTTGTAAAGTCTAGCTCCAAAAAAACTATCACTTGAAAATGGACCCGAAATGAGAGTACCTGATTTTGAAATTTCTATTAATGTTGGCATAAGTATAGTTTGGTCCTCGCTTCCAATTACCCCACCATCTCCAGCATGGGGGTTTATAGACAGCACAGCAATCTTAGGTTTAATAATACCAAAATCTATTTTTAAAGAGCGTTCCATTATGCTAATCTTCTTTTTTATTTTCTCAGGATTTATATTAGAAATAATATCCTTTAAAGAAACGTGATCCGTCAGTAGGCCTAGCTTTAATTCATCGCTTATCATAAACATTAGGCTATCTCCTTTAAGCTGATTGGACAAGTAATCGGTATGTCCTGGGAAATTAAATTTTTCACTTTGAATATTTTCTTTATTAATTGGAGCTGTGACCAATACGTCTGCTTTATCCTCTTTTAAATAATTTGTAGCGGCTTTTAAGGATTTAAAAGAAAGTTCTCCTGATTTTTTTGTTGATTTCCCAAAATCTAATTCAAATATATCTTCCCATACATTAATGACATTTATTTTTCCAAACACGGGTTTTTCATTGATTTTAATTTTATGAAAATCTATCTGTAGATTAAATAATTTTTTTTGAGATAAAAGTAATTGGACGTTTGAGAAAATTACAGGTGTAAAAAACTCTAAGATTCTTTCATCTTTTAAAGATTTTAAAATTATTTCGATTCCTATTCCATTAGGATCTCCACATGAAATGCCTACAATAGGTAGTGAATTATTTTTCATAAATGCTTTTAGGATTTATCACTAATTTTACAATATTAAAT
>TARA_B110000438_G_scaffold303746_1_pt1 | contig 9993 bp, 7 predicted proteins | sample TARA_B110000438 | Tara Oceans TARA_B110000438 (sample SAMEA4398413) | marine metagenome | biome: Polar Biome; feature: [MES] marine water layer (ENVO:01000295) within the mesopelagic zone...; material: water (ENVO:00002006), including particulate matter (ENVO:01000060) such as......
CTTTCTCTCCTTCAAAAGGAGTTGAAACCAAAGAATAGGTTAAAATTTGTAGTGATTTCAGGTCTCTTATCTGAAAAATCTGCTGACGCGATTGAAGTTAGATATTTAGAACAAAAATAAGTTAAGGTGGATTCATGAAACCTTTTGCAATAGCCGCATTACAGCTCAATTTAGAAAATTCAGATAATTTTGACCTTATAGAATCTAAAACCAGAGAAACCCTATTAAGATTTCCATGGGTTCAAATGGTTGTTCTGAGCGAACTTGCAGTAGGAGGCGCTAGTAAATCAACAGAATTCTCTCTAGAACATTATCTACCAAAGCTAAAAGATATAGCTAAAGATTTAAATATCTGGTTTATTCCTGGCTCTTTTTACGATCATTCAGAAAGAGGTACAACTAATTCGTCTCCTGTAATCTCACCTAAAGGCGATGTAGAAATAATTTGTCATAAAACCTTTCCCTTTCTTCCTTATGAAAAGGAGGTAGTTTCAGGATCAGAAGCTTGTGTGTTCGATATCCCTGATGTCGGAAGATTTGGGCTACACATATGTTACGACTTATGGTTTCCAGAATCTGCAAGAGCTATGTCATTAAAAGGGGCCGAAGTACTTCTTCATCCTAGCTTAACCGATACCTGTGATAGAGATGTTGAGAAGTCTATGGTTAGAGCCACAGCAGCTCAGCAACAATGCTATTACATCGATGTAAATGCAGGAGGAACCCAAGGTTGCGGATTATCGATAGCAGTAGGACCTGACGGAGAAATTCTTCATGAAGCAGGTCTTGGTGATGAAATTATCCTTATTGAAGTTGATTTTGATAAGGTTCATAGAAGCAGAAAAAGAGGTTTTAAGGGACTTGGCCAGCCTATAAAGAGTTACAGAGACAATCCAAACCCATTTAAAGAAGAACTAAAAGATGATGACTATCTAAAATCACTAGGGCCAGTATCAGTACCTAAAAGAGAGAACAATTCTAAGAAAAATTCATAACGATGACGGGTAAAAATCAATTAAACCTTAAGACAAGACTGGGCTACGGAATTGGTGACACTGCTATCTGTTTTTATTGGAGCGGAGTTGGCTTCTTGCTTCTTTATTTCTACACGGATGTTGTTGGTATCTCTCCCATAATAGCTGGTTCAATATTCATGATAGGAATGTTATGGGATGCATTTACAGACCCCTTTATGGGCTATGTGGCTGAGCGAACCAGAACCAGATGGGGTGTTTACAGACCTTATTTACTTTTTGGTAATTTGCCTCTTGCCCTTTCCTTCGTTCTGTTATTCTGGATACCGCCTTTAGAAGGCTGGCAATTAGTTCTTTCACTTATACTGATAAATATTTTACACAGAACCTGTTTTACAATAGTAAGTGTTCCATTCTCCTCCCTAACTCCCAGAATTTCATCTGACAGTCAAGAAAGGACTGATTTAACTGGATTTAGGATGCTCGGTGCCCAAATGGGTACTATCTTAATTACCTCTTTATCATTTCCTATAGTGTTTTGGGCTGGTGGAGCTGATGGAGAAGCAAAAGGCTTCTTAACAATGGCAGCTATAGCGGCCTCCGCTGCATTAGTAATTCAGACAATAACGTTTCTAACTGTTAAGGAACCTCAAGATACTTCGGGTATTGATAGAGTGAGTGGAAGTCTTTTGGAGGCTTTAAAGGCAGTCTCAAAAAATAAACCTTTTTGGCTAGTTTTTAGTGCCACCTTAATCGTAGGAGTAACCTCTATATTCTTTGGCAAGAGTCTAATTTACTATATTAAATACGCTTTAGAGCTTCATGAACATCAAGGCACCGTTGCATTTACAGGCTCTGTAGTTGGCTTTTTAAGCATTCCTTTTTGGTGGGTGGTTTCTAATTCCATAGGAAAAAGAAAGACATGGTTAATTTCTGGGTCTATAACATTAATCGCTTTCATGATTTTTTATTATTATCCAATAGCCACTTTAAATGAACTTCTTTTCTTAGTTGCCCTCCTCGGGCTAGGTTCCGGAGCAGGCGGAATCCTTTTTTGGTCCATGTTGCCTGATACCATTGAGTACGGAGAAGTAAAAACCGGAGTAAGGAGTGAATCTTCTTTATACGGTTTTATGACATTTGCTCAAAAAGGCTCTATAGCTATTGCAGCAACAATCTACACGGTTGCTCTTACTGTTATAGGTTTTGTTCCTGAACAAGTACAAACTGCAGAAACGATTTCTTCAATGAAATCCATAATGACTTTGATACCTGCAAGTGGCGTCATTCTGAGTTTGGTAATAATTTATTTCTATCCAATCGACACTCAGACACACAAAGATTTAGTTGATAAGTTAGAGCAGATGACAAAAGGAGAACACAAAAATGACTAGATGGGGAATTTTGGGTACAGGGACTATAGCTAAGGCTTTTGCAAATGCCATTCAGGAAACTGATGATTCTGAACTTGTAGCCGTGGCTAGCAAAAATAAAGAGAGAGCAGAAGAATTCTGTAAGAATTTTAATTCACTTTCTTTTGATAGCTATGAATCTTTAATTAAAGAAGAAGGTATTGATGCAATTTATATCGCTACCCCACATCCAGATCATTTTAATTTGAGTTTAGCTTCTTTAAATAATAAAAAGGCTGTCTTGTGTGAAAAGCCCATGACCATGAATGCAACTGAAACCATGATCTTAATTGATGCTGCTAGGAAGAATGAAGTAGCCCTCATGGAGGCTTTTATGTACAAGACTCATCCTCAAACCAAGAAAGTGCTAGATTTAATTTCAAAACATTTGGAGGGTCCGGTAGAGATAAAAGCTGATTTTTGTTTCTCAGTTGAGGTCCCACAGACACACAGGCTTGTTAATAAGGAATTGGGAGGTGGTTCTATAATGGATATAGGTTGTTATCCTCTATCGATGTCTAGATTAATCGTTGGAGCTGTTAATAAAAGATTGTTTAGCAACCCTATAGAGATTCAAGCAGAAGGTGAGCTTAATAATGAAGGGGTTGATCTAAATTCTAAAGCTAAGTTAAAGTTTGAAGATGGATCTACAGCTTTAATAGCTTCTGCTACCAACCGAGAAACGCTTAGTAATGTGACCATTACGGACGGCAAGACAACTTTAGTTATTGAACAACCTTGGCACTGCGGAGAGTTTACTGATAGAAAATCCTGCATTATTTTGAAAGACAAAGAAGGCACTGAAACAGTCTTTGAAGTTATAGCTCAAAAAGATTTATATGCAATTGAAATAGAGCATTTTACAGATCTATTAGATCAATCAAAAATAGAGTCTCAAATTGTGTCTCATGCCGATTCTCATGGGAACATGATTGGTTTGGATAGATGGCGGAAGGAAATGGGCGTAGTTTATGATCAAGACAGGCCAGAAAATACAAAAGGCTCTATTATCAGTGAAGTTAAAAAAATTAAAAAAACCTTACCGATGAAGAATTTACCTGGGTTATCAAAGGAATTATTTCCCTTAGTCTTTGGCTGTGATAATCAATCGGATGCTAATCATGCTTTTGCTATGTTTGATCATTATTCTGCTTTGGGTGGGAATGTTTTTGATACTGCATACATTTACAACGATGGTATGAGTGATCAATATTTAGGACGATGGATTAAAGCAAGAAATAATAGAAAAGAAATTGTGGTTTTAGGAAAAGGAGCTCACACACCGGACTGTTTTCCATCAATGATAAGACCTCAGCTGGAAGAAACATTATCCAGACTTAAATCAGATTATTTAGATATTTACTGTTTGCACAGAGATAACTTGGATATCCCCGTGAGTGAATTTATTGACACATTAAATCAATTAAAAGAAGAAGGTCTCATTTCAGTTTTTGGAGCTTCCAACTGGACATTAAAAAGATTTAAGGAGGCTAATGAGTATGCAGAATCTACCAATCAACAGTCGTTTACTTTGGTAAGTAATAACTTTAGTTTAGCGCGTATGATTGAGCCTGTGTGGCCAGGTTGTGCTAGTTGTTCAGAGGAAGATTTTAAGACTTATCTTAAAGAAAATCAGATAGCAATTTTTCCTTGGTCTAGTCAGGCTAGAGGTTTTTTTTTAGAGACTCAAGAGTTTCAAGGTGCAACACACGGTGCTGATCCAAATAGAGAAGAACAAGTAAGGGTTTGGCACAGCGAAGACAATCTTCTAAGAAGAAGTAGATGCTTCCAACTAGCAAAAAAAATGGGAGTTGAGCCAATTCAAGTAGCTTTATCCTTTGTAATGAACCAACCATTCCCATCTTTTCCACTCATAGGCCCAAGAAACTTTTTTGAGACAGAGAGTTCAATGCAATCATTGTTGATCGAACTGAATTCAGAACAAGTAAATTGGTTGGATTTAGGATGAAACTTTTAAATTAATCCTTGGGTGCTGCAAAAAAAATTGTTAACCTATTAAACAGGTGTCCCGCATTCAATTTACTATAAGGGGAATTGGGTGTTCGGTTTTTTATTACCCTTTAAAAGGAGGTGATCGATATTAGTATTTATACAATAGCAGGAACGGCAGGAGGTGCCTTCTGACACGGGGTTCCACCCGGTTCCGGCTACTAACCTTAGATGTTGGTAGTTGAAAAGTAGTTGAGATACTCTTTTCTAGAAATCCCCGCTTAACGCGGGGATTTTTTTTAATCCTTTCTTGCTCCTTCGCTGTCAAAGACTCTCAAATAAGTAAGCTGTTCATGATCGTTTACATTATTTACTTTTATGTAATCTCCTTCTTCAGCTAAAACAATATCTCCTGCTTTAACATCAAGATTGGCTTTATGATCAATACCAAAGCTTGGGTTTGTTCCATGTCCGCCTTCATGATTAGCATACTCAATCACTTCCATCTTTCCAGAACCAGAAAGAAATATGTATACCACTTCTGACTCTATTAAACGATGACCGCCAGTTGAACCGTTAGGTTTGATAATCGTTTTACCCGCAACCAACTTTCTTAGTAGATCATTGGTCCAACTAGAATAATCTTCATTCTCTTTTGAAAGAGCTTCTCCAACAGTAAAGTTGTTATATTTTTTTGCCATAATTAAAATTTAAATTTAAAAAAAATTATTTTAGCACTTTATATGGGTTTACTGTTTAGATACTTGCAATATAAGATGAGTTACTAGGTTTATTGATATTTTTGGGAATCAGAATGAGAAATAGAAAATTTTGGGGATGGGGTTACGAAGACGATCTTCTCAGTGCAGAAGAAGAGGAATCTATTGAAAAAAGAATAATGCAAACTTTCAATTTACAGGAAGTAACTACGATCCCTATTCCTAAAGCTGAAGAAATTAATTTAGCAAAATCCAGGGTGGCTATCCCAAAAAATCTAAATACAATTCTTACAGATAACCTAATGGAACGCTTAAATCATTCTTATGGAAAGTCATTTCCAGATACTGCAAGAGCTTTGTTGAAAGAGTTTCCATCCCCGCCAGATCTAATAGCCTTTCCTCATAACGAAGAAGACCTTTTAAACGTTTTAGACTGGGCAAATTCTGAAAACATAGCAGTGATACCTTATGGGGGTGGTTCTAGTGTATGCGGTGGAGTTGAAACTTCGGTTGGTGAATCTTACAAAGGAGTAGTCTCCTTGGATATGAAGAATTTGAATCAAATATTAGAAGTTGATAGGGAGAGCAGGGCAGCTAAAATACAAGCAGGTATTCTAGGTCCAGATCTAGAAAACTCTTTAAAAGAGTATGGTTTAACAATGAGGCATTACCCTCAGAGTTTTGAATTTTCAACACTTGGTGGATGGATTGCTACACGATCAGGAGGGCATTACGCAACCCTGTACACACACATTGATGATTTTGTGGAGTCAACAAGAATGATAACACCCTCTGGAGTAATTGAATCCAGAAGGTTGCCAGGTTCAGGAGCAGGGCCTAGCCCTGATAGGTTGACTATTGGCTCCGAAGGAACTCTTGGGGTTATTACAGAAGCGTGGATGCGTCTTCAAGACAGACCAATCTTCAGGTCTTCTTCCTCGATTGAATTTAAAGATTATAAGAGCGCTTTAAATGCGACTAAACTGATAAGCCAATCTGGTTTATTTCCTGCAAACTGCAGGTTGTTGGATTCAAATGAAGCTTTATTAAATGGGGCAGGTGATGGAAGCGCTCATATACTGATATTATCTTTTGAATCGTCAGACCACGACATGACTCCATGGCTAGACCGAGCTCTAGAGATTGTACAATCAGAAGGAGGCTCCTATAAGACACCCGAATCGCAATTAAAGGATTCTCATAGAAAAGGTTCCTCGGGTAAGTGGAGGAACAGTTTTATTAAGGCACCTTTTTTAAGAGAAAGTTTTGTGAGAAGAGGAATTGTCCAAGATACTTTTGAAACAGCTATAACTTGGGATAAGAGCTATGAATTTATTGACCAAGCCAAGAAACGAACTGCTAAAGCTATAAAAGAAATATCAGGCAAAGAGGCTTTAGTAACTTGCAGATTAACTCATTGCTATCCTGATGGGTTGGCACCTTATTTTACATACGGAGCTTACGCCACTCCAACAACAATGATAGAAGTCTGGCGAGATATAAAATTAGCTACCAATGAGATTTGTAATTCTCTTGGTGGAACTGTTACGCATCATCATGCAGTTGGAAGAGATCATCGCCCAAAAGGGTACGACGTTCAGAGACCTGATGGTTTCAAAAACATTCTTTCGGCAGCAAAAGAAACTGCAGATCCACAAGGCATAATGAATCCAGGAGTGCTGATAGACCCTGCAGGCAGAGATATCCCAAACTGGATGACAAAAATATAGCTTTATGATCCTGCAAAATGAGTCTAATATTTACTTATAGTTTATAAACAGGGGGTACAGAATGTTAAAACAAGCTACATTTACTGAAATGCTTAATGGCACTGAAGAAGATTATGCAATTATTGGTGAGCATAGCTCTGATTTTGCAAAACAACTGCCAGACAGAATCTTGAATCACTTGGACTTGCTTAAAGGCGACACGGGAGGCTTTGCTGTGGATAGGTATACTCATTGCTTACAGACAGCAACAAGAGCTTTCAAGGATGGCAGGGATGAAGAGTATGTAGTGTGTGCTCTCTTGCATGATATCGGAGACACTATTGCTTCTGCAAATCATGCTGACTTAGCAGCTACTATGCTTGAACCTTTTGTTTCAGAAAAGAATTATTGGATAGTTAAACATCATGGCATATTTCAGGGCTATTACTTTTTTGAATTTCTTGGCCTAGATAAAAACATGAGAGATGAATTTAAAGACAGTGAGCATTGGAGAGATTGTGCAGAGTTTTGTGCCAAGTATGATCAAAATTCTTTTGATCCAGAATACGAAAATATGCCTATTGCAGAATTTGAGCAAATGGTGAGGAATGTTTTCTCTAAACCAAAAAATTCGATCTATAAAAAAAGAGATTATTAAATTTTAAACTAGTTCTATGGAAAGAATAGAAGCGTTACTTGAAGAACTCACCCTTGAAGAAAAGATATCTATTATTTCTGGGTCGGGTCCTTGGCACTCTACTGGAGTAGAAAGACTTTCTATTCCTAGAATTAAAATGACCGATGGTCCTATTGGGGCTAGAGGCGATGCTATTTCTGGTGCAACTTCAGCATGTTTTCCAAGTGCTTCATTGCTCTCGTCAACGTGGGATGTTGATCTCATAGAGCAAGTCGCAGAAGCTATAGGTGAGGAGGCAAAAAGTAAAGACGCAGACGTGCTTCTTGGGCCTACTATAAACTTACATAGACACCCATTGGGTGGTAGGCACTTTGAGTGTTATTCCGAAGATCCTTTTTTAACAGGAAAATTAGCAGTTTCTTATGTTAAAGGCGTCCAGTCAAAGGGAGTTGTCGCATGCTTAAAACACTTCATAGGTAACGATACTGAGTTTCAAAGGCATATGATCAGCTCAAACATTGACGATAGAACTCTAAGAGAAATGTACTTGCTTCCTTTTGAAATGGGAGTAAAAGAAGGTGGGGCGTTGTCTGTTATGTCAGCATACAATCAACTTAACAATATTTTTTGCAGTTCTCATAAAAAAATATTAATAGATATTCTAAAAGAAGAGTGGAATTTCCCAGGCTACGTAGTTAGTGATTGGGGCGCTGCTCAAGATACAGTTGGAAATGCAAATGGAGGGCTGGATCTAGAAATGCCCGGGCCAGCAAAGAGTTGGGGTAAAAATTTATTGAAGGCAGTTAAAGAAAATGAAGTATCAGAAGAAATTATTACTGACAAAGTTAGAAGAATTCTTCGTATAGCTGATTTTACTGGTAGGTTAGAAAATCCAACAGAGAGAGAAGAACAGAGCAATAACAGGCCAGAAGATAGGACTCTTATAAGACAAACGGCTTCCGATGGAATGGTATTGTTAAAAAATGATGGATTATTGCCTTTACAAAAAGATAAATTAAGTAAACTTGCTGTAATTGGTCCGAATGCTGAGCATGGCCAATATTTAGGAGGTGGCAGTGCTAGTCTTCATTCTCATTATGTAGTTCACCCGCTGGAGGGGATAAGTAATGCGCTGAATAAAAACACAGAAATTCTCTATGCCAAAGGTTGCCATACGCATAAATTCTTACCAGGCATTGAAAAGAACTTGCTTCAGAATGATTCAGAAGAGGTTGGTTTTAAGGTTGAATTCTTTGATAAACAAAATTTTGAATCTGATCCTGTTGAAACAAGCTTTATGAGTGGTAATAAGTTTTGGGCGTTCGGAGGTTTTGGTGCAAATTTTATTACTAAATCAGAGTCTCCTTCGTTATCTGTAAGATTCTCTTCAAAATTAATCCCATCAATTTCTGGTCAACATGAATTAGAAGTTTTTGGTATTGGTCCTTCGAGGATGATTTTGGATGGAGTTACAATTATTGATAATTGGACTTCTCATGAACCTGGCGATACTTTCTTCTCCTTAGGCAGTGCTCCAAAAAAGACTCTAGTAGAACTAGAAGAAAATAAAGAATATGATTTTCAAATAGAGTACCAATGGTCGGGAAGGTTTCCTGCAGTGCAGTTTGGAATGATGCCACCTGATCCTCATGATCTTCTGGAAGAGGCAGAAAATTTAGCCAAAGAATGCGATTCAGTAATATTAATAGTAGGAACCAACTCAGATTGGGAAACAGAAGGCAATGACCGCTCAAGTCTGGCTTTACCAACTAAGCAAGAAGAATTAATAAAAAGAGTTTGTGCTGCTAACCCAGATACAGTAGTTGTCATGAATACCGGCTCTCCATGCACGATGCCTTGGTTGGATCAACCTAAAGCTATACTGCAATGTTGGTTTCCTGGCCAAGAATTTGGCAATGCATTATCGGATGTTATATTTGGTGCGGTCAATCCATCAGGAAAGTTACCAACTACGTTTCCTCAAAAACTTGAAGACACTCCTATTTTCTCTCATTATCCTGGAGAAAATCTGCAAATGGATTACAAAGAAGGCCTCTATATAGGTTATAGATGGTATGACAGAGAAGGAATTGAGCCACTATTTCCTTTTGGGTTTGGATTGTCTTACACGAGTTACTCATACGAAAATCTTAGAGTGGTTCCTCCAAAAGGCAATGGAACGGCAGTTGCCTTTCAATTGAGTATTACGAACACTGGTGAAATGACTGGTAAAGAAACGGTTCAAGCTTACATAGGGCTTAAGCAATCAACTATAGACAGGCCTAACAAGGAATTAAAAGCCTTTAGCAAAGTTTCTCTTGATCCTAAAGAAACAACGGTTGTTAGTTTTGAACTTACTGAAAGAGACCTGTCTTATTGGGAAGAGGAAAGTCAATCTTGGAAAATTGAATCTGGAGAATATCAAATATTTGTTGGCTCTTCTTCAAGAGACATACACTTAGAGTCTTCTGTCTGGCTTGGATAGTTCTCAAACTTTTCTAGGTGCTCCTTTTTCTGTAACCTCTTCGTCGTGGTATTTTTTACTTTCTACTAAATCAGGTATCAACGAATTCAATTGATCCAGCGTCCAAA